>Ga0209598_10003246_pt1 | contig 12371 bp, 8 predicted proteins | sample M_140807_EF_Meta_FD_187317 | JGI IMG/M metagenome (GOLD analysis project Ga0209598, IMG submission 187317) | Freshwater microbial communities from Lake Montjoie, Canada to study carbon cycling - M_140807_EF_MetaG (SPAdes) (version 2) | ecosystem: Environmental > Aquatic > Freshwater > Lake... | reverse complement strand
CAGGCGCATCGGCGGACTATTCCCGACATCCGCAGGCGGCGAACCTGCTCAAGGTGCTGTCGACCCAGTACGGATTTTCGGCGGCCGAACTCGCGCAGGTGCAGCAGGCGCTGGTCAGCGCGCAGACGATTCCGTCGCTGATCGAAGCCGAGCAGAAAGCGCCCGAGCGCACCGAAACCTGGAGCACCTATTCGACCAAGCGCGTCGATGCCCTGCGCATCAAGCGCGGCGCCCAGTTCATGCTCGACAACCGCGAGCTGCTCGCGCGCGCCGAGATGGAATACGGGGTTCCGCCCGGCGTGATCGCCGGCGTGCTCGGGCTCGAAACCAATTTCGGGCGCATCACCGGCGGCGCCCGGGTGCTCCATGCGCTGGCCACGCAAGGCTTCGATCATCCCACGCGCAGCGCCTTCTTCTTCAGCGAGCTGACCGAGTACTTCGTGTTCTGCCGCGATTTCGGCTTCGCGCCCGAGTCGCTCAAGGGCTCGTACGCCGGGGCGATGGGCTGGGCGCAGTTCATGCCGAGCAACTACCGCAAGCTCGCGGTCGATTTCGACGGTGAAATCTATATGCGGCAGGAGCGCGGCGGCATGTTGCTGGGCACCTATGAACGCCACGGCGTGCCGTGGAGCCCGAAGCAGACGCCTTGGGATTTCGGCCCGACTTTGCTGCCCAATGATCTGGAGCGGATCGCCGAGAATCTGGAGGTCGGGTTCAACCATTTCCCCGCCTTCAAGAATGCCGGAATCAAACAGGTGATCAACGGCCCCTTCACCTTCGCGCCCGATGGCAATCCGCTGGTGGGCCCGATCAACGGCCTGCCGAATTACTGGGTAGCCTGCGGGGTGATGGCGGGCTTTTCGCAAGGCGGCGGTGTCGGTCTGGCCCTGTCGAACTGGATGGTCGACGGCGATCCGGGCTTTGATGTCTGGGCGATGGATGTGGCGCGTTATGGCGATTGGGCCACGCCTGCTTATACCCATGCCAAAGTGGTCGAAAATTACGGCCGCCGTTTCCGCGTGCGCTTCCCCAACGAGGAATTGGAAGCCGGTCGTCCCTTGCGGACCACGCCGCTCTATCACCGCTGGCTCGGTCTGGGCGCGGTGATGGGCGAGGCCTGGGGGATGGAAACACCCCTGTGGTTCTCCCCCGATGGCACCAAGGATGCGTTTTCCTTCCATCGCTCCAGTGATTTCAACGCCGTCAAGGCGGAAGTCCATGCGGTGCGCACAGGCGTCGGCATTTCCGATACCTCGACATTCGCCAAATACGAGGTGAGCGGCGAAGGGGCAGAGCGCTGGCTGTCCATGATGCTGGCCAACAAATTGCCCGCCATCGGCCGTATGGCACTGGCGCCGATGCTCAATCCCGCGGGCAAGCTGATCGGTGATTTTACGGTGGCGCGACTGGCACAAGACCGCTTCATGGTGTTCGGCGCGGGGGCGGCGGAAAAATACCATATGCGTTGGTTCAGGCAGCATTTGCCCGAAACCGGCAATGTCACCTTGCGGGCTTTCGGGCTGGATCTGGTGGGCCTCGCGATTGCCGGACCCGGAGCCCGCGGGGTTTTGGCGCAGTTGACTGACGAGGATGTGTCGAACGAGGCGTTCCGCTTCATGGATTTCCGGCCCGCGATGGGCGTGGGTCTGCATCAGGTCATGGCGGGGCGGGTGAGTTTTACCGGCGAAACCGGTTATGAATTATGGATGCGTCCCGACCAGCAGGTCGCGGTGTTCGAGGCCTTGTGGAAAGCCGGCCAGAGCCATGCGATCACGCCATTCGGCAGCAGGGCCTTGCTGTCGCTGGCGCGCGAGAAATTTTTCGGCACCTGGGCGCGCGAATACCGGCCGATCTACGGGCCGTTCGAGGCAGGCTTGGGCCGCTTTGTCGATCTCGCAAAGCCCGATTTCATCGGCCGCGATGCGGCCTTGCTCGAACAGCAGCAGGGCCCCAAGCGACAGCGCATGACTTTTGTCATCGATGCGCTTGATGCCGATGCGCTGGGGGATGAGGCGGTGTGGAAAGACGGGGCGGTGGTCGGTTGGATCACCTCGGGCGGCTATTGCCATTTCAGCCAATGTTCGGTTGCCACCGGTTATGTCGCCAGCGAGCATCTGCAGGCAGGTGTGGCAGAGGCGGTCTGGGAGGTCGAAATTCTGGGCGAGCGCCGCCGGGCGGTTGTCCAACACGAGCCGATCTATGATCCCGAAGGACTTAAAATGCGGGTCTGATCTCTCTTTTTGATGATGTGGAATTATCGGCGGACGGTTTAAGGTCATCCCATGCGTTATTCATTTGCCAGTCTTTTGCTCAATGCCGTGTCCGGCCAAAGCCGCTGGTCTCCGGCCTGGCGCAGCCCCGAGCCTGCGGGTCATTATGATGTGGTGATTGTCGGCGGCGGTGGTCATGGTCTGGCCACTGCCCATTATCTCGCCAAGCACCACAATGTCGGCCGCATTGCCGTGATCGAGAAAGGCTATGTCGGCTCGGGCAATGTCGGGCGCAACACCACCATCATCCGTTCCAACTATCTGCTGCCCGGCAATACTGCCTTTTATGAATTGTCGCTCAAGCTGTGGGAAGGGCTGGAGCAGGACATCAATTTCAACGCGATGGTGTCGCAACGCGGCGTGTTGAACCTGTGCCACACCGACGCCCAGCGCGATGCCTATGTGCGGCGCGGCAATGCCATGCGTCTCAATGGAGTGGATGCCGAATTGCTCGATGCCGATCAGGTGCGGGCCTTTGTGCCGTTCTTCAATTTTGATAATGCCCGTTTTCCGGTCAAAGGCGGCTTGTTGCAAAAGCGCGGCGGCACGGTGCGCCATGATGCGGTGGCATGGGGCTATGCCCGCGCCGCCGACCGGCGCGGGGTCGACATCATCCAGCATTGCGAGGTCACGGGCCTGCGGATCGACAAAGGCGTGGTGACTGGTGTGGAAACCACCAAGGGATTCATCGGTGCGGGCAAGGTTGCGCTGGCGGGGGCGGGCCATTCCTCGCGGCTTGCCGCGATGGCGGGGATGCGCCTGCCGATCGAAAGCCATGTCCTGCAGGCTTTCGTGTCCGAGGCCCTGAAGCCGATGATCGACACGGTGGTGACCTTCGGCGCGGGCCATTTCTATGTCAGCCAGTCGGACAAAGGCGGGTTGGTGTTCGGCGGCGATATTGACGGCTACAACTCCTATGCCCAGCGCGGCAATCTGCCGGTGGTCGAGGATGTGATGGAATCGGCGATGGCACTGTGGCCCGCGCTCGGACGGGTGCGGCTGTTGCGCTCGTGGGGCGGGGTGATGGATATGTCGATGGATGGTTCGCCGATCATCGATAAAATGCCGGTTGACAATCTCTACCTCAATGCCGGCTGGTGCTATGGCGGCTTCAAAGCCACGCCCGGTTCGGGCTTTTGCTTTGCCCATCTGATCGCCAATGACCAACCGCATCCCGTGGCGGATCGTTTGTTGCTCGACCGCTTCACCCGTGGCGCATTGATCGATGAAAAGGGCGTCGGTGCCCAACCCAATTTGCACTAGAGAAAGCCTGTCCCATGCGCCTTCCATGCCCTTATTGCGGTGAACGGGATTCCCGCGAATTTACCTATCGCGGCGATGCCGGACCGACGCGCCCCGAAGCCGACGAGGCGATGGCCGATTACGTCTATCTGCGTGACAATCCGCTGGGCTGGCACAAGGAATACTGGCTGCACACCGTCTGCCGGACTTGGCTGGTGGTCGAACGCAATACTGTGACCCATGCGGTCGGCACTGTGGTTCCGGCCCGCAACCAGAGGGCTGCATCATGAGCGGTTTTCGTCTGGCCCAAGGCGGGATTGTCGAGCGCAGCGCAGTGCTTGGTTTTTCTTTCGACGGCCAAAAGCTGCAGGGTTTCAAAGGGGACAGTCTGGCCTCCGCTTTGCTGGCCAATGGTGTCGGTCTGGTGGGCCGCTCTTTCAAATATCATCGTCCGCGCGGGCTGTTCGGCGCAGGCGCCGAGGAGCCGAATGCGCTGGTGACACTGGGCAGCGGAGACAGAACCGAACCCAATATCCGCGCCACAACGGTGGAGTTGAGCGCGCAATTGCAGGCCACCAGCCAGAACCGCTGGCCCTCGCTCGCCTTCGATGTGATGGGCATCAACAATCTGTTGTCCGGTATTCTGGCCGCAGGTTTTTATTACAAAACCTTCATGTGGCCTGCTGCCCTTTGGGAGAAGCTTTACGAGCCGCTGATCCGGCGGGCGGCCGGCTTGGGCAAGGCGGCCAATCTGCCTGATCCCGACCGTTACGAGCAGGGCAATCTGTTTTGCGATCTCTTGGTGATCGGGTCCGGTCCGGCGGGGTTGAATGCCGCCCTTGTTGCCGGGCGTGCGGGAGCGCGGGTGATTGTCTGCGAGGATGATTTTGCCTTTGGTGGCCGCCTGCTTTCGGAGCAGTACGAGATCGGCAAAGCCGGGGCGGGCCAATGGCTTGCCGCCTGTCTGGCCGAGCTTGAATCCCTGCCGAATGTGCGCCTGATGGCGCGGGCCACCGTGTTCGGGGTCTATGACGGCGGCAGTTATGGTGTTGTGCAGCGGCTGGTGCCCGAAGGCGTGGTGCCCGAGGCTTTCCATGCCCGCCAATGCCTGTGGCGGATTGTCGCCCGCCAAAGCCTATTGGCCAGCGGCGCGATCGAGCGGCCGATGGTGTTTGCCGGCAATGACCGTCCTGGCATCATGCTTGGTTCGGCGGTGCGCAGCTATCTCAATCGCTACGGGGTTGCGGCGGGCAAAAGCCTTGTTATCCATACCAGCCATGACGAAGGCTGGACTACGGCGTTTGACGCGCAAGCGGCGGGGATCGAGACCTGCGTGGTCGAGACCCGCGATACCGTCCATGCCGATCTGATCGCCAAAGCACACCAGCTCGCGGTGCGGGTGGTGTTGGGCGGGCGGATTATCGACACCCAAGGCGCACAAGGTCTGACGCGGGTGACGGTTGCGACCGACCGCTATCAGGAACATATCGACTGCGATGGTCTTGCCGTCTCCAATGGCTGGAACCCGACTTTGCATCTGACCTGCCACCACAACAACAAGCCTGTCTGGGACGGGCCGCGCGCCTGTTTCGTGCCGAAGCATCTGCCCCAAGGCATGCGGCTTGCTGGTGCGGTCACGGGCGATTTTTCGCTGAGAGACGCACTCTCCCAAGGTTGGCAGCAGGGTGCGGCAGTGGCCGAAGATTGCGGCTTCAAACCCGGTGTATTCGAAGCCTTGTCATGTTCGGATGAACCGCAAGAAGGCATCTCCGTCTGGAGCGTGGCGGGCAAGGGCAAGGCCTTTATCGATTTGCAGCATGATGTGACCAGCGATGATATCGTGCTGGCGCATCGGGAGGGCTATCGTTCGGTCGAACATCTCAAGCGTTACACTACGCTTGGCATGGGTACGGATCAGGGCAAGACCTCCAATGTCACGGGGCTGGCGGTGATGGCGGGCCTGTGCGGCACCGGCATTGCCGATGTCGGCACAACCGTGTTTCGTCCGCCCTATACGCCGGTCGCCATCGGTGCCTTGGCTGGGGCGCATCGGGACCGGCATTTCCGGCCCACGCGCCTGTCCGCCGCCCATCAATGGGCCGTCGAGCAAGGCGCTGTGTTTGTCGAGACCGGCCTGTGGCTGCGCACGCAATATGTGCCGAAATCCGGCGAGACCCATTGGCGCGAGACGGTCGACCGCGAAGTGCTGGCGGTGCGGTCCTGCGTTGGCCTGTGCGATGTCTCGACGCTCGGCAAGATCGAGGTGCAGGGCCGCGATGCCGCCGCCTTTCTGGATTTTGTCTATTGCAATCTGATCTCGACCCTGCCGGTCGGCCGCACCCGTTACGGCTTGATGCTGCGCGAAGACGGCTTCGTGATGGATGACGGCACGGTGGCACGGTTGGGCGAGCAGCATTTTCTGATCTCCACCACAACCGCACAGGCGGTGGCGGTGATGAACCATCTCGATTTCTGCCATCAGGTCCATCATCCGGCTTGGGATGTGCGGATGGTCTCGGTGACCGAGCGCTGGACCCAGCTGGCCATTGCCGGCCCGCAATCCCGCGCATTGTTGCAACGGGCTTTGGGGCAGACGATTGATCTGTCGGACGGGGCGACGCCCTATCTGGCCTGCCGCAGTTTCATGCTGGCCGAAGGCGTGCCCGCACGGTTGTTCCGTGTCTCCTTTTCGGGCGAGCTGGCCTATGAGCTGGCAGTGCCCGCCGATTACGGCGAAGCCGTGGTCCGCCATCTGGCGCAAGCGGGCCGCGAGTTCGGTCTGACGCTTTACGGCACCGAAGCCATGGGCGTGATACGGATCGAGAAAGGCCATGTCGCCGGAAACGAGCTGAACGGCACCACGACCGCACGCGATCTCGGGCTTGAAAAAATGATGTCACGCAAAAAGGATTTCATCGGCCGCGTGATGGCCCAACGCCCCGCTTTGCTGGCCGATAACCGGCCGCAACTGGTTGGTTTCAAACCGGTCGATCCGGACGCAAGGATGACAGCGGGCGCGCATTTCATCCCGCTCGGAAAGCCTGCGACGATTGACCATGATCAGGGCTATATGACCTCGGTGGCCTATTCACCCCATTGCGGCTGTCTGATCGGTCTGGGTCTGTTGCAGCACGGGCCGCAGCGCATCGGCGAACAGGTGCGCGCTTATGATGCCTTGCGCGGTCTGGATACGCTGGTCGAGATCGTCTCGCCGGTCTTTGTCGATCCGAAGGGAGAACGGTTGCATGGTTGAGCCCGATTATAAACGCCGCTCGGTCTGGCAGGGGCTTGTCGATGCCGGATCTTACGGCAAAGCCGTCGCGCATGCGGGTCTGCACGTCCGCCTGCTGGATCATGCCTTTGCCGCCAGTGTGCTCTGTCCGGCAGGAGAACCCGCGACGGCTTCGCTATGTCCGGGCCAGCGTTACAGCCGCGAAGGATTGCAGATTTTACCGATGGCGCCGGATCAATTTTTTATCGAAAGCAAGACCATGCCGTCAAAAGAGTGTCTCGGGCGGCTGTTCGGGGCACAGGCCACTGTCATCGACCAGAGCGGCTCGCGCGCTTCGGTGCAACTGTCGGGCCCAAATGTTTTGGATGTGCTGGCCAAGGGTGTGATGATCGATTGTGATCCGCTTGCCTTCCCTGCCGGTTCGGGGCGTGTGACGCTGCTGGGTCCGCTGTCGGTCCAGATTTCGGTAGATGCGGACGGCGTGTTCGAACTGTCCTGCATGCGCTCGATGGCAGGCGATATGTGGCACTGGATTGAAACCGCGGCCGGTCAATACGGCATTGCCGTCAGCCGTTAATTGCCTCTCAGCCAATCACGTCCGCGATACCACGCCGTCATCAGCGGCAAAAACCACGGGCGCCCGTCATAAAACGGAATGGCCTTGAACGGGATATCGTCAAAGGCGGTAACACCCTCTTTGTCTCCCAGAATTTTCAACGCCAGCTTGTGGCCGAGATAGGGCATCAGCGCGACCCCCGATCCGTTGCAGCCCAGCGCATACCAGAGCCCGCCGAGCTTTCCGATGCCCGGCAGATCCGAACGCGTCATCGCGATATTGCCGGTCCAGACATGGCTGATCTCTGTTTGCGCCAGCGAGGGGAACAGTGCGACCAACTCTTTGCGCAGACGCACTTTCGCCTCTTCCAATTCAATGGGATGCAAAGCGGCACGGCCGCCCAGAATGATGCGCTTTCCGTCGGGCGAGGGGCGGTAATAGAGGTGCTTTTCGCGCGTCTCGACAATCATCCGCAGGTTCGGGATCAGATCGCGCACGCGGTTTTCGCCGATCTCCTCTGTGGCAATCAGAAAGCTCGGCATCGGCACCAGACGGCGGGCGAAATCAAGCACGGGTCCGGCCGAATATCCATTGGTGGCGACAATCACATCCCGCGCCGTGATGCTGCCGCGCGGGGTATGGACAACAGCATGGTCTGTTTGCCTGTCGATCCGCGTGACGGGGGTAAAGCCTGCAACCTCAACGCCTGCCGAACACGCCACGCCCAATAATCCCTGCTGGAACAAAGCCGGATGCACGCCGCCATGGTTGTGGAACACCAGCCCGCCCTGATAGCTGTCGCTGGCAATCTCCTTGTGCATATCCGATTTTTGCACGACATCGACCGGCAGGTCGAGATCGTGGCGCAGCAATTCGGCCTCGCGGCCCATGGTGTCGTAATCGGCCTGTGTCCACGCCCCGCGCAAACGGCCGACCGCGCTCAAGCGGGCGTCGATGCTCTCGCTTTTGATCAACTGTTTGACATAATCGAGCGAGGCCATGCCTTCGCCGATCAGGGTTTTGGCCTTGGCCGCGCCATAAAGCGCAATCAGATTGGAATAGGACAGGCGATGCCCATGGCCGATCATGCCGCCCGACCGGCTCGACGCGCCGAAACCGGACGGTCCGGCTTCGCACACCACCACCGAGCGCCCGGCGCGGGCCAGTGTCAAAGCCGCATTCAGGCCCGCATAGCCCGCACCGACAACCACGCAATCGGCTTTGGTGGGCAGATTGATCTCCTGTTCTGATTCGCGCGGGGCGGCTTCCCACCAAAAGGGTTTGCTCATCCGAAGGGTCTCCGATCCGTGAGATGACACAGCAAAAACAACAGCTGCGAGCCTAACCCGTGATCCTCCGGGTTAGAAGGGGTTTGTGCCGTGGAATTGTGCATATCAGACCTCTGTATAGTCTTTGTGCAAAGGGGGCTTGCATCATGGCCCCGATTGCGGTCACAATCGGGTTTCCGGTTTTAGGATTGTTTGGGGGATGCGTGAATGAAAAAACAACTGATCTTGGGTTTGGCCGTTGCGGCAGGCCTTGCGACGGGTTTCGGACTTGATCCGGCTCAAGCGCAAAAAAAGTCACTGGTGATCGGCATGGGCTCTGCCGATGCGGGCAAGCTCGATCCGCATCTGGCTTCGACCACGCCGGACAAGGGTTTGCTGAACTATATCTTCAACGGTCTGGTGCGGGTGAAGCCCGGACAGGCCAGCCCCGATTTCATCGAGCCCGATCTGGCCGAGAGCTGGACCACCAATGCCAATGGCACCGAATGGACCTTCAAGATCCGCTCGGGCGTGCAGTGCCACCACGGCTATGGCCCGTTCAGCGCGGAAGATGCGGCCTATTCGATCAAGCGCGCTTCCAACAAGGCAACCTCCTCCTATTCGGGTGATTTCGCCGCCGTCGACAAAGTCGAGGCTGTGGATGGCAGCACGCTGAAGATCACCTTGAAAAATCCGGTTGCGGGCTTTCTCGGTTATGTCGCCAATATCAATGGCGGCAACATGGTCTGCAAAAAGGCCGCCGAAGAGATGGGCGAGAATTTCGGCAAGAAGCCGATTGGCACCGGTCCTTTCCAGTTCGCCGAATATCAGCCGCAACAATTCGTGAAGCTGACGGCCAACAAGCAATATTTCCGTGGCGCACCCGTGCTGGAAGACATCACCTATCGCTATATTCCTGCTGATTCCAGCCGCGATCTGGCCTTCCAGTCCGGCGAGCTCGACATGATCTATGGCAAGCAGGACCAGACATGGGTCGACCGCACCTCGAAACTGCCGGGTGTGAAGGTGAAGGCGATGGAGCCGGGCGAATTGTCGGCCCTCTATCTCAACATCACCAGCAAGCCGCTCGATGATATCCGTGTCCGTCAGGCCATTGCCCATGCCATCGACCGCAAGGCGATTGTGCAGTTCAAGGGTGCGGGTTCCTCGCGCGAGGCTGTCTCGGTTGTGCCATCGGGCTATCTCGGCACCGACGAGAAGTCACCGCTCTATGCCTATGACGTCAACAAGGCCAAGGCTTTGCTGGCCGAAGCCGGTTATCCCAACGGTGTGACGGTGAAAACCATCCACACCACGCTGACAGGCATGCAGACTTTCATCGAAGCCGTGCAGGCGCAGTTGAAGAAGGCCAATATCAATCTCGAAATCGAGTTGGTCGAACATGCCACGTTCCATGCGCAAATCCGCAAGGGTCTGTCGCCGATCGTGCATTATCAGGCCGCCCGCTTCCCTGTCGCCGATGTCTATCTGACCCAGTTCTATGACTCGGCCTCCAACATCGGCACATCGACCGCCATCACCAATTTCACATTCTGCAATGTCGCAGATACCGAAATTCGTGCTGCGCGTGTGGAAATGGATGCCACCAAGCAAAAGGCGTTGTGGAAGACGGCTCAGGAAAAGCTGGTCACCAATGTCTGCGGCATTCCGGTTTACGAGCAGCTGCAGCTGTGGGCGTGGAAGGACAATCTCGATCTCGGTTACGAGCTGAACGGCTCGCTCAACCTGTCGCCTCCCGTGACGGAAAAAACCAAGTTCACGAAATAAGCCTGTTGCAGGATCGGGCGCGGCTGAGGCTGCGCCCGATCTTTTTTTGAGTGGGACCGCATGACCGCTTTTCTGATCAGACGTCTGGGTTTTGCGGTGATCACGCTGTTTGCCGTGCTGACGCTTGTGTTCGTGCTGGTGCGGATTGTTCCGGGTGATCCGGCCCAGGTGATTCTGGGCGATCAGGCCAGCCGTGAAGCCATCGAGGCGCTGCGCGAGCGGCTCGGCTTGAACCTGCCGCTGTATCATCAATATGTTGTCTTTGTCTGGGGTGCCTTGGGGGGTGATTGGGGCACGTCGATGATGACGGGCCGGCCGGTCATCCAGGAGGTTCTCAATGTGCTTCCCTGGACTCTGGAACTGACTTTTTTATCTCTGCTGATCGGTGTGGTGATCGGTGTGCCGCTGGGTGTTGCGGCTGCGGTGCGGCGCAACCGGTTTACCGATTATGCGGCCCGCATCGGCTCGCTGCTCGGCCTGTCTTTCCCGCCCTTTGTGTCGGCTCTGTTGCTGCTGCTGGCCTTCTCGATCGGCCTGCACTGGTTCCCCGTCATCAGCGCCAAATCGGGTAGTCTGTCGGCATGGGTTGAATCGATCACGCTGCCCGCCATCAATCTGGGGCTGATAACCGCCGCTTATATCACCCGCGTCACCCGTTCGGCGATGCTGGAAGTGTTGCAGGAAGATTATGTGCGCACCGCGCGCGCCAAAGGCGTGCCTTGGTCGGTGGTCGTGTGGCGTCATGCGCTGCGCAATGCGCTGATTCCGGTGATCACCATCATCGGGCTTTATCTGGGCATTCTGATCGGCAATTCGGTGCTGACCGAAATCGTGTTCAGCCGTCCGGGTCTGGGCAAGCTGATCGTCGGGGCATTGAACCAGCGTGATTACACCATGCTGCAGGGCATGATGGTGATTTATACACTGGTGGTGGTGCTGGTGAATCTGGCAACCGACATTGCCTATGGCATTGCCGACCCACGGGTGAAATTCAAATGAGTGAAACACTTTCCCCTGCCCGTGCGATGTTGAAATCAACCCTGCGGGCCTTCAACACCAACAAGACCTCGTGGGTCGGTCTGGTGATTTTCGTGATCGTCGTGCTGGCCGCTATTTTTGCGCCATGGATCGCTCCGCTTGATCCGCTCGACCAGAATGTGATGCTGCGGCTGAAACCGCCCTCAGGGGACAACTGGCTGGGTACCGATTATTTCGGCCGCGATATCTATGCGCGGCTGGTCTATGGCGCGCGGATTTCACTGATCATCGGGCTGGCCTCCACCGCCCTGGCGATGGTGATCGGTTCGGCCATCGGCATGATCGCGGGCTGGCGCGGCGGCCGGTTGGATACGCTGATCATGCAGCTGATGGATATTTTGCTGGCCTTCCCCTCGCTGATTCTGGGTCTGATCATTGTCGCCATGCTCGGCCCGTCGATGACCAATATCATCGTGGCGATTGCTTTGACCTCGATCCCGCCTTTCGCCCGCATTGCCCGCGCGCCGACCATTGCGATGAAAGAGCGTGAATTCGTCGATGCCTGCCGCGCGCTCGGCTTCTCCGATACGCGGATTTTGCTGGGCCATATCCTGCCCAATATCCTGCCGGAAATTCTGGTGATGGGCTCGCTCTGGCTCGCCAATGCAATCCGCACCGAGGCCTCGCTGGCCTTTATCGGGCTTGGTGTCAAACCGCCGATCCCGACTTGGGGCGGCATGATCCGCGAAGGCTTTGAAAACATCCTCGACAGCTATTGGCTGGTGCTGGCTCCCGGAACCGCAATTCTGGTTGTGGTCTTTGCGCTCAACCTGTTGGGTGACGGATTGCGGGACGCCATTGATCCGAAATTGAAGGGCGAAGCATGAGCGCGCCTGTGACCCCGCACCCTTTGCTGTCGATCCGCAATCTGACCACCTCGTTCCGGGTGGATGGCGAATGGCGTTCGGTGGTCGAGAACCTGTCCTTCGATGTCGGGGCGGGTGAAACCGTCGCGGTGGTGGGCGAATCGGGTTCGG
>Ga0209598_10003238_pt1 | contig 12389 bp, 9 predicted proteins | sample M_140807_EF_Meta_FD_187317 | JGI IMG/M metagenome (GOLD analysis project Ga0209598, IMG submission 187317) | Freshwater microbial communities from Lake Montjoie, Canada to study carbon cycling - M_140807_EF_MetaG (SPAdes) (version 2) | ecosystem: Environmental > Aquatic > Freshwater > Lake... | reverse complement strand
GTGGCCACCACCGCATGACCGAATTGAACACACCGACCATCCTCCAATCGGAGCGATCCCGCCCCCTCGAACCGTGCCTGAGAACGGATGAGTCCGAATCGCCCGTCCTGCAGTTGCTGACGCCGGTAGCCGGCGAAATCAGCAATTAAAGCATCCTTCCGAGCAAAGACCCTCTTCGGATCCACCTGAACGTGCTCAGTCGTGATGCCCCACGACTCACCGTCCAAGATCCCATGGCGCAATTCGGCCGCATGCAATAAGGCCTTGGTAGGCATGCAGCCTTTCAGGATGCACAAGCCCCCCAATTCTGGGGCCCCATCGATCACTAAAGTCTTGGCGCCTTGGCTCGCCAAGGTCCTGGCCGCGGCATATCCCGCGCTGCCGCCGCCCAGCACCACCACGTCAGCCGACAAATTTTCCATAGAATGAGTCTGAGCAAGACCCTTCGGGCTGACAAATCCATCCAATCTTAAGGAGTCGTGTTTGTTTTTTTAAAAACATTTAAAAAAACCTTCAAGGGACCTCATCGCAACACCGATTAAACCTTGGTGAGTGAGGTTTAAGGCGTCTTTTTTGGGGTGGGTCGTGGTAATAATGTCCACAAATAAATACTCAGAAATAAATGCTCAGGAATTCATTTCCAGCAATTAATGTCCATCAATTAAAGTAAAAAAACCCCAGATTTGGTCACCTAACTCTTCGCAAATTCACAATCTGACCTGCCCTGCGCCCTAACGACGTCTAACCAATCTGGCTCCAAACACATCTGGCTTTAGGTCTCCCTGATATGTCCGACACACACCCAGAATCCAGCTCGCTCAGATCCGTTTACGCGGCGGCATCGGCACTCAAGCCCGTTGCCAAGGTCGAACTGATCAGTCATCTGGTTCAAGAGGTTCCGCCCCTGAGCCTTCAAGGACTCGCTGGAAGCGCTCGTCAAAAGATTCTAGAGGCCCCCCTCGATCCGACAGTCCTAAATGAACGGCTCGAAAAGGCCCTAGCCATTCTCGATACCGCGAGACTAACGCCGGATTATTTTTACGTGAAAATTCTCGAGGGGATCAGCGACTTCGAAGCCATCGACTCATTGAACTGCCTTTTTCGGGAGCGCTTCACCTCGCTCCACCGTGGCGCTATGGACTTGGCTGACCTTCCGTGGCTGATGAAATTGGAAAGTGTTAGCCAGCGAGACATTGAGCAGCCTCGCAAGATTCCAATTTATTTCGTCGTCAAGGGGACCCGAAACAAAACCTTCGAGGAGCAGTTGGAGATCGTCGACAATCAAGGTTTGGTCCCGGCCGATCCCATCGAGCAATTGTTGTCGGCCATGGCTTTTACCTTCCTCTATCCCAGCACCGACCCCTTCCGAAGCCAGTTGGTCCGGGGAGCCGTGCCCGATGCCGCACTGTTCAACACCAAAAGCCACGGATTGCGCACCTTTCCCTTGAGCGGCGGGCGTTGCCCCATCGCGTCCATGTCCGCCCTGCCGGCCATCGTGAACTAGGTCTGCGGCTTTCCAATACCATTCCAATACGATTCCAATACCAGTTTGCCTCACCTTCACCCGTTATTACCCACCCGTTCGAGGCGAGACAGGCTGGCCTTGGTTACCCGGGTTTTCACACAAATCTAATCCCGCAGGAACCAGTTCTGATGTAGTCTTGCGGCGTGTCCGAACTTCAGGAAAACCTCACCCGCATTCGCAGCCGCATCGACCAGGCTTGCGAACGTTCCGGTCGCCAACCGGACTCGGTCCGGCTCATGGCGGTGAGCAAGAACCAACCGCCTGAGCGGGTAGCCGAGGCAGCCTCGGCCGGGCTGACCCTATTCGGAGAGAACCGGATTCAAGAGGCCAAGGTGAAGATCCCCCTGTGCCCCGGCCAATTGGAGTGGCATTTCATCGGGCACCTGCAATCCAACAAATCACGCGATGCCGTCAGCCTGTTCCAGGTCGTACAGGGCGTTGACTCGCTTGCACTGGCCGAGGAACTCCAAAAACAGGCCGTCAAACAGGCCCGTTCACTGCCCATCCTGCTTGAGGTCAATGTTTCGGGTGAGTCCTCCAAATTCGGATGGAACCCCGATCGCTTGTTGGCCGAGTTAATGCAACTCAATGCACTGACCCGCCTAGAGGTCCACGGCCTGATGACCATCGCTCCATACGCTGTAGATCCAGAACAGGTCCGGCCGATTTTTCGCCGTTTGCGCGAATTGCGGGACCGTTGTACCGACCTGCTGGGAGCTTCACTACCCGTTCTCAGCATGGGGATGAGTGGCGACTTGGAAGTCGCCATCGAAGAAGGGGCTACCTTAGTGAGAGTGGGAACGGCTCTCTTCGGAGAGCGCCCGCGTCGGACCGAGGCGGACATCCCTCCCGGCGCTTCCGATTCTGTCGGTTAGGCGGTGCCTTATAGGGGTAGCTCGGAGATCAATCCCTACCCAGCAGGCTTATCGGGCTGCATCCCAGATTCCCCCTACAAACTCCACCTCACACACGCACCTCCGGGATAGGACCGGTGCCCTCACCGAGGGGCCCGCAAGAGCCAGACGCCGGGTCGGGGGACCCGGCCTACACGGGGCTCATCGGCTAGTCCCACCGGCGGCTGGACCCCTCAGCCCCAGCAAGGGGCCAGACCCCGGGTGATCAGGCCTCCAGAGTTCATGCCGTGATCGGCGGTAATTCCTACCGTCCAGCCCCCGGGTGATCAGGCCTCCAGAGTTCATGCCGTGATCGGCGGTAATTCCCACCGTCCAGCGCCCGGGTGATCAGGCCTCCAGGGGCATTCCACTCGCGATGCCCGAATCTCTGAGTCGGCGCTGGATAGCCCTGTCGGAGGATCGAGCCTTCATCCCCCCAACGCTCCTGCTTCGCTCGGGTCTGCGATGGCACCCTTGTTGAAATCCACATATTCCTCGGTCAAGTCGGCGGCGTACATGACGGCCGAGGCCTTTCCCAGGTTGAGACGAATGTGCAACTCGAAGGTGTTCGCCTGGACCGCGTTCCACAAATCGGCAAACAGCGTCTTGGTCGGCTGTCCTCGACGCAGGCTCCAAAGAACTTTCCGAGTTCCCGAAGCGGCGTAACCGATATCCACCTTATCCTCCACGACCTTGGCCGAACTGTATCCCAAGGCATCAATGATCCGCCCCCAATTAGGATCACCTCCGTGCCAACTGGTCTTGACCAAGGCGCTGTTAGCCACAGCTCGGGCGGCGGCATCGGCATCGGCATAGGACTGAGCGCCTTCCACGCGGACCGTCACCACGCGGTGAACTCCTTCGCCATCGCACACGATCATCTTGGCCAATGACAGACACACATGCGACAGGGCCGCTTGGAAAACCTCGAAGTCCTTGCCGGAGGCTTTCCGGATGGCGGTATTTCCGGCCAGCCCGTTGGCTAGGGCCAGCACCGTGTCATTGGTGCTCATGTCCCCGTCCACGGTGATTCGGTTAAAACTCAAGGCGACCGCTTCGTTGAGGGCGCTCTGAAGAGGCTTGGCAGCAATGTCGGCATCCGTGGTGATGAAGCACAACATGGTGGCATGCAATCCGGCCGGCACCCCACTCGGTGCCGTCGCCGGACGAGCTCCGGTTGGTGACATGCCTGGCTGGATCATGCCGGCCCCTTTGCACATGCCCCCCATGCGGACGATCCGCCCCCCGATCTTGAATTCGATCGCGATCGTCTTAGGGCGCGAATCGCTCGTCATGATGGCCTCGGCCGCGTGGGCCGCGTGCTCGGGCGTAGAACCCAGAACATCAGCCGCCGCAACAATCCCTGCAGTCACCTGCTCCATGGGCATTTGCACGCCGATCCGCCCGGTAGATCCAACCAGCACCCTGCCGGTGGAAAGCCCCAAAACCTTCTCAGCCAATCCCGTCATGACTAGGGCGTCCTTCATGCCCTGACGCCCCGTGCAGGCGTTGGCGTTGCCACTGTTGACCACCACCGCCTGGGCGACCCCCTTGGCCACTCGAGAAACACACACCTTCACCGGCGCGGCGCAAATCTGGTTTGTCGTGAAGAGACCCGCGACCGCAGCAGGAGTCTCGCTGACCAGAAGGCATAGGTCTCGCTTGCGCCCCTTGTCCGAGCCCTTGCCGGTGCCCAGACGCTTGATGTCACAAAAAACCCCGCCCGCGAGGAACCCTTGAGGAGCCACCACAGCCCCATCGATCGGCTTGAACTTGAATTGCACGATCGGTTTGAAGCGGACCCGGGCGATGTAAACAATCTCAAATCGCTGTCACACCTCCGAAACTCTTAGCCCGAGTCGACGTCTTGTCCTGAGATAGGCACGTTTTTTAAGTCACCAGCCCCGACTTGCAGCCCAGAAAAAAACCTCTGCGAGTCTCAAAATTCCACGATCTGACCTGGCTGGGGCACCACCACTTCCGCCTGAGGCTTGAGCGCCTGAAGGGCCTGCCCGAAAGCCAACGACGAAGACTCCTCACCATGGATCACGGTCATCTTACGCAAGGAGCCGGACAGTGATTTGACGTATCCGATCAATTCAGACCGACCGGCATGACCAGAAAACGCGTCGATGCGGGCGACTTGGGCTTTCACCTCATGCGGGATACCGAAAATATTTACTGGATTGCGGCCCGAAACGATGAGGTGCCCCAAGGTATGCTCCGCGCAATGACCCACAAAGAGAATGAGATTACGCGGATCACCAAGGTTGTGGCTCAAGTGATGCCGAATGCGCCCCGCCTCCGCCATGCCCGAAGCACTGATGATGATGCACGGCTGGCTTTGTTCGTTCAGCTTCTTCGACTGCGCGGCCTCGCGGATGTAGAGAAGATGATCCATGCCGAAGGGGTTGCCTTTGGTCCGCAGGTGCTCATAGGCCTCCGTGTCAAAGCACTCGGGATGCAAACGAAAGACCTCCGTCGCGTTCACGCTCAACGGGCTATCCACGAAGATTGGCACTTCGGGCAAACAGCCCGACTCGGTCAATTGATTCAGGACATAAACCAATTGCTGGGTTCGCCCCACCGCAAAGGCCGGAATGATCACCTTGCCGCCTCGGGCCAAAGCGCTTGCGACCACCCGGCACAATTCATCCCGTGAAAAAGTCGCATCACCGTGTTCCCGATCTCCGTAGGTGCTCTCGATCTGAAGAAAATCCACATCCTCTACCGACTCGGGATCGCGAAGAATTTCCTGATTGGGGCGACCGATGTCGCCACTAAAAAGAAACCGGAAATTCCGAGACCCCTCCCGGACGTCCAGAATGACCTGAGCCGAACCCAGGATATGCCCGGCATCTCGAAACTCCAGAGTCACTCCATCAACGAGCGGCATGCGACGGCCGTAATTGATGGCCACAAACTGTCGGGAGGCTCTCTCTGCATCCTCGACAGTGTACAGCGGTTCGACCGAAGGCAGACCCTGCTGGGCCCGCTGCCTCGATACATGTTGGCTGTCGGCCAATTGAACCCGCGCAGAATCCTCCAGCATCACCGCACACAAATCGCGAGTGGCGAACGTGGAGTAAATGTTCCCCTGGTAACCCTTCCGGCACAAGTTGGGCAAATTGCCGGCATGATCAATATGGGCATGGCTTAACACCACCGCGTCCAATGTGGCCGGATCAAAGGCAAACTCACGGTTTCGGCGAATCGATTCCTCACGCCGCCCCTGGTACAGGCCACATTCTAGAAGAACACGGTGGCCATTGACCTCGACGAGGTACATGGAACCCGTCGTTGTCCGAGTCGCACCCAGGTAGTGAATTTTCACTCAGGGAGAATACTCGCCTTTCTTGGCATTCTCCACGCCGAAAGTCGAACCAGTGTTGACCTACGAATTTAGCCAGATGTCAAACTCTCTCCACCTCGACCCCACAAAAAAACAATTTCACCCTACGGAGCACTTGCCACATATTAGCACGTCAAAATTATGGACGTAAGGTTTCCCAAGGTTGGAGAAGGCGCTGACGGCGGCAAGGTTGTCAGCGTTCTGGTCAAGGTCGGCGACACCATCAGCGCCGGTCAGACAATCCTCGAGCTCGAGTCGGAGAAGGCCATCGCGCCCATCCCATCTCCAGCCGGCGGGAAGATCACCGCCATCTCCGTCAAGGAGGGCGACACGATCACCGTCGGATCGATGCTGTTGAGCCTAGAAGGCGGGAGCGACACTACCGCTGCGGCATCCGCATCGATGGCGACCAAACCGGCGGCAGCCCCTCGGGCAGCGCGGCCTGTGGTCGCTGACGACGGAGACGACGACGACCTCTTGCCGGCCGCCACTGAAGACGACGGCCCGGTCCCCGCGGCAAGCCCGTATGTCCGCAAGGTCGCCCGTGAACTGGGCATCCCCCTGAGCCGAGTTCGTGGTTCCGCCTCCGGTGGCCGCGTGGTCGTCGAAGATCTGGCCCGCTACATCGGCAAACTGGAGTCCAAAGTGGCCCGCGCCGGCAAGTACGCCGAAGCCCCCCAAGGACTTAGCTTCCCCCTCGTCAACCAAGACTTCGCTGTCTTTGGTCCCGTCACCAGCGAGCCGTTGACCCCGCTGCGAAAGATCATTTCGGCCCGGATGGTCGAGAACAAGGTTACCCTGCCCCATGTCACCCAGTTCGCTGATGCAGACATGAGCGGCATCGAGGCTTTGAGGGCCCAGTTCAAGGCCGACTACGAAAAGGCTGGCTCCAAGCTCACGCCCACCCCCTTCCTCATCAAGGCGCTGGTCGACACCCTGAAGAAGTATCCGAAGTTCAACGCCAGTTTGCAGGAGGTCGCCGAGACCCTGATCATCAAGCACTACTACCACATCGGCATCGCGGTCGATACCGACGCGGGATTGCTCGTTCCGGTGCTGCGCGACGCCGACAAGAAGTCGTTGCTGCAAATCGCTAAAGAACTGACCGAGATCGCCGCCTTGGCCCGGGATCGCAAGCTCTCCCCCGATTCGATGAAGGGAGGTTCCTTCACCGTCTCAAACCAGGGTGCCATCGGTGGCTCCCACTTCACGCCAATCATTAACAAACCCGAGGTCGCAATTCTGGGCTTGGGCAAAACTTCGCTGAAGCCCGTTGTCACCGCCGAGGGCAAGATCGAAGCCCGTCCCATCCTACCGCTGACTATCAGTTATGACCACCGAGTCATTGATGGCGGATCAGCCGCCCGATTCACGGTAGACTTGGTCAAAGCCATCGAGACATTCCCGGCCTCTGCAGTGAAGCTCTAACAGCCCAAGCGACATGGAAGTGATCCAGACTGATATCGTTGTCATCGGAGCAGGCCCTGGGGGTTACGCCGCTGCGTTCTACGCCGCCGACCTAGGCAAAAAGGTGCTGCTCATCGAGCGGGATCCTCGTCTCGGTGGCGTGTGCATGAACCGCGGGTGCATCCCCTCCAAGGCGCTGCTCAACGCCTCACACATGATCACCGCCGCGAAGGAGTCCGCGCACCGCGGAATCAGCTTCGGCGAGGCCACGATCGATCTAAACCGCCTGCGGGCTTGGAAGGAGTCCATCCTGGAGAAGCTCGGTTCCGGCATCGCCAGTTTAGCCAAGATGCGGGGTGTGAGCGTGATGCACGGCAAGGCCATGTTCGAGTCCTCGAACAAGCTGCGCGTAGAGACCCCCGAAGGTCAGAAGTACGTCACCTTCGACAAGGCCATCATCGCCGCGGGTTCCCGACCGGCCCTCCCGAAGGCATTCGACCTCGGTAACCCCCGAGTGATGACCTCGACCGAGGCCCTAGAAATCGCCGACATCCCGGAGACGTTGCTCATCATCGGCGGCGGCTACATCGGCATGGAACTCGGCACTGTGTACGCGTCGATGGGTTCCAAGGTCACGGTCGTTGAAGCCATGGAAACAATTTTGGCCGGTGCCGACCCAGACTTGGTTCGACCGGTGACGGCCTACGCCAAGAAGGCCTTCAAGGAAGTGCGCCTGAAATCGAAGGTTTTGGAGATCAAGACCTCTGGAAAGCAAATCCAGGTCACATCCGAGTTCAACGGCCAGAAGATGGACGAAAAGTATGACCGAGTGCTGGTGTCCGTGGGCCGAGTGCCCAACGGGCAAGACCTTGCTCTTGAGAACACGGGCGTCCAGCGAGATGACAAGGGTTTCATCAAGGTGGACGAACGCATGGTCACCAACGACCCGAACATCTACGCCATCGGCGACATCGCCGGCGGAATCATGTTGGCGCACAAGGCCAGCAAGGAAGCCCGCATCGCTGTTGAAAACCTCGCAGGCGACGGCAACGCGGTGAATCGCGACTATCTCATCCCTGCGGTGGTCTTCACCGATCCCGAAGTGGCTTGGGTGGGTCTGACCGAAACCGAGGCCAAGGCCAAGGGTATCGAGGTCCAAGTGGTCAAATTCCCCTGGGGTGCCAGCGGCAGGGCCCTCACCTACGATCGGACCGACGGTTCCACCAAGCTCATCGTCGACCCGGTTTCCGAGCGAATTCTCGGGGTCGGAATTGTCGGCCATGGTGCCGGCGAGCTCATTGGTGAAGGCACGGTGGCCATTGAAATGGGGGCTACGGTCCATGATCTCAGCGCCATCGTGCACCCACATCCCACCCTCAGTGAAACACTGATGGAAGGTGCAGAAGTCTTCTTTGGTCACTCCACCCACGTGTTCACCAAGAAGCGCGAACACTGAGTCGAATCTCTAAGTCGGATCTCCTGCAAATTCTTCGGGGCCAAGTTTACAAAACTTGGCCCCTTCTTTTTTGAGGTCTCGATTTCAAGGGGCAACTCACCGCGACGCTGGCATGCAGCTGGATCCGCTTTATAGCCAAAGGTTGATCCTTTGAAGCACGCAGCCCACCACGGAAAGCCGTTGCGACATTCCGAGACCTTGGACGCTCATTTTACTTCCCGTGCAACGGGATCTCCCGCAGTTTCCCCGGGCCGTTGCCGCGCCCGAGGCGCCTGCCGGCTTCAACCCATGAAGAACACCCTTCGCCTCTTGATGACCACCACGCTCGCGGCCACAGCCGCACTCGCACAGGACAAGCTCGACCTCACGGCCGAGAAGACCCGAGCCAGTTACGCCATCGGGGCGGACATTGCCAACAGCATGAAGCGCCAAGCGCTCGACCTAGACACCAAGGCCCTGGCGGCCGGGTTGGTCGACGGCATGAGCGGCAAGCTGCAGCTGAAAGACGCAGAACTAGAAAAAGCCATGAATGACTTCAAAACTACATTGATGGCGAAGCGTCAGGCAACTCAGGCCACGGCTGGTGCCGAGAACATCAAGAAGGGAACCGACTTTCTGGCCGCCAACGCTAAGAAAGACGGCGTAAAAACCACCGCCAGCGGCCTTCAGTACAAGGTCATGAAGGCGGGTCCCGACGGCGGTAAGAGCCCGAAGGCGACCGACACGGTCAAGGTTCACTACCACGGCACCCTCATCGACGGGACCGTCTTCGACAGCTCTGTGCAACGCGGTGAACCGATCTCCTTCCCCCTGAATGGCGTGATCCCGGGTTGGACCGAGGGCGTGCAGCTCATGAAAGTGGGCGACAAGTTCCAGTTCACCATCCCGTCGGCCTTGGCCTACGGCGAGCAAGGTGCGGGCGGCGCCATCGGGCCGAGCTCCACCCTCATCTTCGAGGTGGAACTCCTCGGAATCGAAGCGGGCAAGTAATCGACCTGCAGTCACTTTTCTGAACGCCGGAGGCGCTTCCAAGCGCTTCCGGCTTTTTTGAATCCCACAAGGACTGCATTCCTCTGGGCGGTACCGATTGACTCCGCGCCGGAGACCCCCACGTTCACGGGAAGCGGACCGCTCACCGCACCCATGCGAACACTCGTCGAGACCCTAGAGACTGCGCACACTCCAGAATCACTGGGTGCAGCCCTGCAGGACGAACCCGGACGGGTCGTCCTTCGGACAGGTATGTTCGAGGTCCCCTCGGCCCGCTACTCGATCGTTACAGCTCGCCCCTTCCAGACCTTCCAATCCATGGGGTCCCGATGCGAGACCCGACGCAGTGACGGCACGCGGGAGATCCAGTTCGGAAATCCCTGGGCCATCTTAGGGGCGTTGTCCGAGCGCTGCGAGATCCTCGATGAGGTCGACCTCCCCTTCCCCCTGGGCGGCATTTTTGGTTTTTGGGGCTACGACCTGAAGGGCTTCGTGGAGCCCCGTCTCTCGCGTCATGCGGTGCACGACTTGGAAATCCCGGATTGCCGAGTCGGGTTCCACGGGAGCTTGGTGGTCTTTGATCATCGACTGAGCACCGCGACCATCATCGCCACCGGATTGTGCCCCAACGGAGACCGCTCCGAGCAAACCGCTCGCGAAGACCTAGAGTGGTGGCGCCAACACCTGACCTCTCCGCCCTCCGACGATCCAGAACCCGTTCTCGCGAGGCCTTCCGGAGAAATCACTGCTTCAGTGACGCGCGCAGAATTCATCCGTTCTGTCGAGGCGGCGCAGCGGTGGATCCGCAGTGGCGACATCTATCAGGTCAACTTGTCCCAGCGCCTCAGTGCGCCTTGGACCGCGGGAGGATGGGCACTCTTCCGCCGACTGCTGGAGGTTTCCCCCGCCCCGTTCTCAGCATTCCTCGATGGCGAAGACTTCACGATCGCGTCCTCGTCGCCTGAGTTGTTTCTTCGCCTCAGCGGATCCCATGCACTCACTCGGCCCATTAAGGGGACACGGCCGCGCAGCACCGATCCGGTTCGGGATGCACAGTGGATGTACGAACTCCAACGCAGCAGTAAGGAGATGGCCGAGTTGGTGATGATCACCGATTTGCTGCGCAACGACCTCGGCCGCGTTTGCGAATACGGGACGGTGCAAGTTCCCGAATTGGTTCGCCTGGAACGGTTCACCCAGGTCCAGCACTTGGTGTCTACCATTGAAGGACGCATCCGCTCTCCCCTGACACACCTAGAGGTTCTCGAATCGTGTTTCCCCGGCGGTAGCATCACCGGTGCGCCCAAGATCCGGGCTATGGAAATCATCGATGCACTGGAACCCGTGGCCCGAGGTCCCTACACCGGTTGTCTCGGATATCTCGGATTCAATCGAGAAAGCCAACTGAGCATCACTATCCGATCCGCTATCACCCTCAATGACCGAGCCTGGTTCCATGTCGGGGCGGGCATCGTGGCTGACTCGGTGCCTGAGGCCGAATACGACGAGACCCTAGCCAAGGCGAGCGGACTCCTGCGAGCGCTGCAAGGGGCCTCCGTGGCGGTTCCCGAAGTCCCCTCGAGCAGGAGGCAATCGTGAGTGAGCTGGTCTGGATGGACGGCCGGGTCTTGCCGGCGGCAGAGGCCATGGTCTCCGTCTCCGATCGTTCCTTTCTTTACGGAGATGGTCTCTTCGAAAGCATTCCTTGGAATTCTGGACGCCTGTTTCGCTGGCGCGAGCATTGGGATCGCCTCACCTGTGGTGCCCACTTTCTCGGAATCCGAATCGCTTGGGACGAAGCCCAGATTCGGGCCGGCATCCGGGCTATCACAGCGTTGCTGGAGACTCCGCAAGCCACCGTGCGCCTGCACCTCAGTCGAGGAGTGGGCCCTCGAGGGTATTCCCCGCGCGGTGCCGATGCTCCACGGCTGATTCTAACAGTCCACCCGGCCCCGGCGATGCCACCGGGCGGATGGCCACCAATTACCCTCAAAACCTGCCGTACCTTCGCAGTGGCCACTGGCGACCCTTTGGCGACCTACAAATCGGCCAACAAACTTCTGAATGTGCTCGCCCGGGCCGAGGCCGAAGCTCAGGGCTTTGACGACGCCCTTTTGGTGAACACCGACGGTATGGTCACCGAAAGCTCCAGCGGGAATGTCTTTTGGTGGGAAGAGGGCTCGCTTCATACGCCCCCGCTGACAGCGGGTGTCTTGCCTGGGGTGACCCGCGGTGCAGTCCTCGATTCAGCGCGTGAAATGGGCTGGACAGTCAGCGAGACAGCGGCCCTTCCCTCGCGCCTGTGCACCTCCCAAGGCATCTTCCTGACCTTCAGCACACGCGGGCTCATCCCGGTGCGGGCGCTGGACTCCCTGAACGTCCCAACCGAAGCCCGACAGTCACGCCTGCAGGAGGCATTTCAGCGATGCTGTGAGCGGGAGTGGGAGCCGGTCTGAGTCCGTTTTCAGAGGGGTCTGAAAACGGGGCGAGGCCGATCTCGATCAACGACTCGAGGGTTCTCGGAAATTTACTTCCCCGGTTGGATGGGCGGGATCGGAGCGGGCGGAGCGTCGGCCAACTTCTCGGAAATCGAGGCCGAAGACTCGACCTTGAGGGACGCCGCCCAGGCTTCGCGCGCGAGATCCCAACGGCCGGAGGCTGCTGCCGCATCGCCTAAATGGTCCAACACCGTGGCGTCGGGCTCAGTCAATCGCTGGCGAGCCTTGGTTAACCACTCGAGCGCCTCAGTAAAGCGCCCGAGCCTGA
>Ga0209598_10003237_pt1 | contig 12392 bp, 10 predicted proteins | sample M_140807_EF_Meta_FD_187317 | JGI IMG/M metagenome (GOLD analysis project Ga0209598, IMG submission 187317) | Freshwater microbial communities from Lake Montjoie, Canada to study carbon cycling - M_140807_EF_MetaG (SPAdes) (version 2) | ecosystem: Environmental > Aquatic > Freshwater > Lake... | reverse complement strand
ATATAATTTTCAGCTGTTGTAGCCAGCATTCTGATTTGTTCTTCAGTAAGAGGCTTTATTTTTTTTGCCGGTACTCCGGCATATAAAAATCCTGATTCACAAATCATATTTTCGAGAACTAAGGCACCAGCTCCAATTATTACATTGGATTCTATGATAGCATGGTCAAGAACTTTGGCACCCATGCCAATTAATACCCTATCCTGAAGTGTGCATCCATGTACTATTGCTCCATGTCCGATACTGACTTCGTTTCCAATTGTAACAGAAGCTTTTTTATAAGTACAATGTATTATTGCCCCATCCTGTATATTCGTTTTTGATCCTATTCGAATAGAGTGAACGTCACCACGTATAACTGCATTAAACCAAACAGAACAATGATCTCCGATTACTACATCTCCAACAACAGTTGCATTTGGAGCAAGAAACACAGAGTTGCCTATTTTCGGTAATATATTATGGACTGGTAATATTAAAGCCATGATTCAATCAGGGTTCAGGAACAATGGAAATTACTTTTCAGAATTTTAAAAAAGTCATCAAAAAGGAGACTCTCTGACTTAAAAGTAATAAAATACCTTGAGCAAAGGATTAAAATATCAAACTCTCCTTTTTTAAAGTTCATAATTGGGCCAGGACCATTTTGAGACGAACTGATTTTTAAGGCCATACCTGCAAGTTGTTCTAATTGCTTTGGTTCATCTTTTAAGTCCTGCAAGGAGAAATGCAAAGTGTCTTTTGAATTCGGTTTAAACAGTTTTCCTGAAAAGCTTGTTTCAGTTACTTTATTCAGCGAAAAAGAATATCCTGGAATGCAACAAAATAAAGAATCAGCTGATTTTACATTTACTGAAGGATTTGTTCTAAGATATTCTATCTCTGGTATCTTACTTTCCTTAAGTTTCTTTTTCTGCTGTTTATCATCATTACAGGAAAAAAAGAATACTGCTATAAATATCAGATAATAAACTCTCATAGACCTGAAAAGTGGGAAATATCTATGGTGTTGTAAATTTTCATGCCATCGATAGTATCAGGAACTGCAACGCCTTCAATGGTAAGGAGGAATCTATATTCGAAAGCAATGGTTGCCGAAAAGGTTTTGGATTCATTGTCAAAACGCATCCAGCCAAAGTTTATTCCTGGTTTTATGGGTAATCTTTTTTCTACTATACCAAGGGTGTCGGACTCCTGTCTGCTCATGAGCATTTTACCGTGACCTAAAATTCCCTGCAGGTGATTTAACTGATCGGTAAGGGTAATGGTATAGATGGAAGATCCTTGAGAAAACTCAACACTGGCATAAGAAATAGCATTTCCATTAATATTACTTTTCACCGAATGCGGTTTTCCGATTTTATAGTTTAAAAAGGTCTTAGGTAGATACTTTAAAAGGGTATCAGGATCCAAAGGTTGAGTCCATCCTTTTGATTCCCGCATTGCTTTTTTTTGAATTATTGCTTCAGTGATTTTTGTTAATGAGTCATTCTGGGTTTCATATTTTTGCTGGTTTTTTGTTTCTTTTTGAGTTGAATCAGAACAGCCAGAAATGTACAAAAGGATTACTGATCCAATCAAAAATGTTTTAAGTGGGAAATACTTCATTATTTATTTAGCGTAAAATTACAATGCCTTAAAGTATTAAAATACAACAGCGGACTTTTGGTAGGCAAAAGTCCGCTGTAAAGAATTTAAAAATTATTAAAGATTAATATTCCAGTCTTTCGGCCAGGATACTTCATAGAAAAACTGAATTTTTTTAGTTTCACCTGGCTTTAATTTATATTTCCAAGTTAGTATTCCTGAAAATTCCTCCAAAACACCACCACTAAGTTCACCTGGGGTAACTTTTATTTCCTGTTGTTGAGATACAGGAATCTGGTCCTTAATGGTAATTTCAATTGTTGAAGACTTTGGATTCCTAACGGTTATTTCATAAACAAAAGTTTTTACCTTGTTTGTACCTATCAGCTTTTCACGTGATTTATCTTTCAATTTATCCCATTCCAAAATAAAACCGTCATCTCTTCCCATACTTACTCTCAAAGTATCATTGGATGCGGAAGGTTTAACATATGTTTCTCCGGCAAAAGATCCTTTATAATACAATTTTGCCGAAGCAGGAATAAAATTATACTTTTCCCATCCAGTGATTTCAGCCATTAAAAAAGCAGCCCTGTCGGATTTAGGAGTAGCTGCAAATACATAATTAGCGGGCAGATTAACTTCTTTAAGAAGTACTCGTTGTTGTGGATTGCCTGATTTAAGGGTTACCGGGATGCCTGCTTTATATTCCATCCTGCCGAATGATTGCTCGGTAGTTACAAATTCGGACATTTTTTGGGAGGCAATCTTATCTTGATCATAGGCCATTGCAGCTCCGGCTTCTGCATCACTCAGGGAAGTAGCAGCTCTTGTTGATGGTTTGTTATTATAAGATTCTTTTTTACGAGATTCCTCTTGTAAAGTATATAATACATTCAGATTCCATGGAGTAAGTTCAGGTAAGGTTTGTCCTTTGTTTGGGTTGCCAGTTGAAAAAGTAATGGACGTTTCTTTCCAGTCAAGCCCTGAGTTTTGTTGAACCATACCAATCAATCGACAATCAATGGTTTCATTATCTCCTTTGGCATCTATTTCGTACGAAGGTGACCATCCTGCATACTGAATGAAATAAGATAATTCTAATTTCACAGTAGCAATTTGGGAAGCACTAACTGTTACAACAACTTCGTGCACTGGTTCAGTTACTCCTCCTTTTTGCCTTTCGCTTTCATAGAGTTTATTGATTTTTTCTGAGATTTCATTTATTCGTTTAGTCATTCTTTCCCGGATTTTACCTAGTCTGTCCATATCCTGGCTAGCCTTATTAAGTTGTGCAGAAATGGAAAGTAATTTTGTTGAAATATATTCAACAGATTCTTTGAAAACCGGAAAGGTGTCGTTTCTCTGATTATTTAGAAGTGCATTAGTAATCATATTTTTTTGCTGATTATACACTTCGATTCTTGAAGTCACTTCATTTTCCAAATATGAGTGATCTTTTATGGAATCCTGAACAGATTCAAGTTGTTTCTCAAGCGAAATCAGGGCATCAGGTTTGGTTACCGGCTTTGTTTCGGCTTGCTTGATACGATGTTGTATATCAAGGATAACCATTTGTCCATTTCCTTTTACCTGCATAGAATTATCCTGCACATAAGGACTTACTTTTTCAAATACAAGTTGATTGTATCCCGGAGAAACAGTAAAAGAAGCCATGTGTTCAAGAGTAGCACCACTCAGGTAAACAGTGGCTTTAGAAACGGGTGAAATCACTTTTTGATCCACTTGCGCGGACAGAAGCCCCGAAATCAGGACAAATACAATTACAAGAAATCTGTTCATATCGAATTTTAATCTAAGATGCACCGAAAATGCGGATTCCATAAATCATTTACTATTTGAGGCAAGTAAATCAATAATCTTTTGAGCCTGAAGGATTATATCGGCATTTTGCTCCACCCATTTCTTATTTACTACTCCATACTTTGATTTTAATACCTGTATTTTCCCCTCTGTTAAAGATAATTTATTGGCAATAGATTCGGGAGTTAGTGAATCAAGTAATATTCCGTTAACTGAATCCTGAATGATTTCCATATTTCCGGGAATATTATTTACCATTGGAATCGCTCCTGCATACATTGCTTCCGCAAGAGTGGTTGAAAACCCATCGTAATATGGGATTGAAACAACAACATCCGAGGATAGAATCAGAGTCTTCATTTCTTTTTCTGATAGAAAGTCTCTTTCAATTTTTACTGCATTTGGATATTTCGATTCAAGTGTAAGTGCATTTTTTAATATACTTTTATCAGGGTTGTATCCGGCACCGGTTAAAATAAAGAAATAGGCATTGCCACCTTTGCCCAGATATTGTGAGACTCCATTCAGGAAAATATCAGTTTGATAAATGTATTTTAATCCGCGTGGGAATAATACAATATTCTTTGAGGAGTTTTTTAGATAATTATTTTTTACAATTCGAATTTCATTTTCTGTAATTGAATTAAAAATCTGAAGATCAATCCCCCAAGGAATTACCCTGACCGCATCTTTTTTTGCTCCAAGTTTATCTATTAGCACATTAGCTATTGCATGATTATCCGAAAACATAAAATCAGAATGTTTAACAACTTGCATTACTTTAAATTTAAAATAATAGTCTCTGATAAGTTTTCTAAACATTTTAATGATCCAAAAATCATTTTCGCGATAACTCCAAGATCTTTTCCAGGGTGGAGGTGGGGATGAAAACTCCAAAACATCTGCTCCAATTGCATAAGGAAATAAATTTCCGTATTTGGAGTGAACAGCCCATGAGCCAAATGGACTTAAATGAATAGGAATTACATGGGTTATTTTGTCATATTCTAATAATCTGTGTAATTTTTTTGCAGAGTAATAATAATAACTATAAGTAAGTTTATTTTTTCTTAGTGGAATAACCCTCAGTTCAGCATTTCCTACATCTCCAGGTACAGGAGAATAAACGAAAACTTTAATTCCAGAGGCACTAAAAGCTTCCGCCCATCGCTGAACATGAAAGTGATTGGCAAGTGACAGGAAGCCAACCCTAATTTCAGACCTGTTCAATTTCCAGTTGTTTTTCAAAAACCTGTTCAAAAAGTTCCTTGTTTTCCTGAACGGCTCTTATTTCAATATCTATTTTATCAGCAGCTTTTACCCGCATCCAGATAATATTTGGTAAAATTTCAAGTTTAACCTGCTTAACAAGGTGACGGTGCCCTCTGTCCAGATTATCAGCAATTCTTAAAATGCCAGCCAAACGCCTCACCATAAGTCTCACATTCTGATGCATAATTGAAAAATGCAGGTGATCTCTTGTTGGCGGACTTTTCCGATGATAGCGGACAATATTTCCAATAACCAGCAACTCATCCGTTGAGAATCCACTTAATCCGGAATTCATCACCATATATTGACCATGTTTATGATGTCCGCTTCTATTTAAAAAATGCCCAATATCATGTAGCATAGATCCGTATTTCAACAGTTCTTTTTCTTCTTCATCATAGCCATGAATGGATTGAAGTTGATCAAAAATACTAAGCGCAAGTTCAGCTACCTGTAAGCCATGATCCTGATCATAATGGAATTTTTTACCAAAATTGCGAACAGCCCTAAATCGTACATTCCGGTCTATTACCCCTACAAGATTTTGAACCCTATTTTTCTTTTCTTCAATATAATCATATAGAATTCCTTCTTTAAGGGCAAAAGAAGAAAGAATAAAAGTTTCAACCGTTAACTCTGAGCAAAGTATGTTTACTACAACAGAACCCATAACAATTAAGTCGGCTCTCATTGGATCCATACCTGCCATTTTTAATCTTCCTTCACGATCTGTTGCCTGTAATTTTTCAAATACACCCAAAAATGATTCTTTCGTGAAGCGATATCCATTCATGTGTTCCAGTGAAAGGATATCCTTTTTTTGGTAAGCAATTATAGTTCCAAGGGTTTCAAAAGTACCAGATGAACCAATGATTTTTTTAATATTAAATTCCTGCAATTCCTGGATTAATCCTTTCATTTCCTGTTTCAGAAATTGAGTAGCAGTATTTAGCTCTTCCTTGGTTATTGGATCTGAGTATTTAAAGGTTTCCATCAGGCGGGCTGCACCGATGTTTAGGCTTCTTAATAAAACAGGTTTATTTTCCTTTGTAACAATGAACTCAACACTACCCCCACCAATATCAACTAATAAAACTGGTTCATTATAAGGCAACTGAACGCCATTTTTAACTCCGGTAAAAATCAAATAAGCCTCTTCATTTCCATTTATTGTACGAATATCTATCCCTGTTTTCTTTTTTGCTTCGGAAATAAAAAGTGGTCCGTTAGAAGCGCTTCTTACTGCAGAAGTGGCAAATGCAAGAATTCTGGTTGCTTTCCTGGAATCTATAAGTTTTTTAAAATTTATTAAAGCTGCAATCCCTCGTTCAAAAGCTACTTCAGCAATTTTACCTGTCGTTATACCCGATTCCCCAAGTTTTACAGGTTCTTTAAATTTTTCCTTAACCATAAATTCATCCCTTTCACTAATTTCTACTATAAGTAAATGGAAGGTATTGGTTCCCAGGTCAATAATGGCTACGGTTTCGTCGGTCACAAGTTTGTTTAGCTTTACCAAAATTAGGAAAGCCCTTTGATAAACTATTTAAAAATAAAACCAATTAATCCCCATTTTTGTTATCCTTGAAAATGATTAGCTGGATAATAAAGTATCGTAATTTTCTTTTTTGGCTCATGCTGATTCTAACTGTTTTTTTTGCAATTGGAATCAGCAAGGCAAAATTGAATTTCAGCTTTGAGAAGTTTTTTGCGGAGGGAGATAAAGATGTTGCCTTTTTCAAGGAGTACCGTCAAAAATTTCCGCAAAATGATAATCTGATTTACCTGGCAATTCATTCCGGAAAACCAACTGTATTTGATTCTGTTTTTATAGCAAAAACAAATAAAATGGTAAAGGAAATTGAATCATTTCAATATATTGAAAAAATATTATCTTTTAATACACTTAAAATCCCAAGGAAAACCCCACTTGGATATGATTTAAGGAAAGTTCTAAAGACAGAAACACAAGAAGGATTAACCAATCTAAGGTTTAACATAAGCAAAGACAGTCTTTTTATTCGACCTTTTTTGAGTAAAGATCAAACGTGGAGTTCAATTATTATTTTAGTGGATACTTCAATTTTGGATGACGACAGAAGAGATTTTCTTGTCCAAAAAATTGAGAGCCTAGCTCTTGAAACAGGATATAAATATGTTTTAACCGGAGTTCCTGTTATAAGAACACAATATGTTGGAAATGTTAAAAGAGAACTAATTCTGTTTACAGCCATTTCCTTTCTATTGGTACTCATTGTTCTATTTTTTATTTACAGATCCTGGTGGGGTATAGGTATCCCTTTGATTGGATTATTTGTCCCACTTATTTGGATTTTAGGTTGGATGGGATGGATGGGAATTGAAATAGATTTAATGACTACTCTTCTTCCCAGCCTGATGTTTATTGTCGGGATTGCAGATATGGTTCATTTGGTAACCAAATTTGTTCTGGAAGTTAGAAAAGGCAGAACCAGAAGTGCGGCTCTGAGAATTTCATTAAAAGAAATGGGTTGGGCCATTCTGGTAACAGCATTTGCTGAGGCGATAGGTTTCGCCAGTTTGTTTACATCACCAATTCTTCCATTAAGAAATTTTGGACTATACGCAGCAACAGGAATTGGCTTTGCATTCTTAATTACTATAGGTGTTTTGCCTGCAATGTTGGACAAGATTAGCACTCGCTCGTTGATAAAAACAAGGATTAATACCCTGATTGATAAGGACTGGAACAGATTTTTATTGAAAATACATAACTTTACTTTTAAAAATAAAAAATTAATATATGGCTTGTTTCTTGTTTTTTTGGTAGCAAGTTTAATTGGAATAACAAAAATTAGTACAAATGTTTACTTGCTCGACGATATTGGTAAAGAGGATCCAATAAGGAAAAATATGAACAGCTACAGTGAGTTGTTTTCAGGAATAAGAATTTTTGAGATGTCGGTAAAACCTTTGCAAGGAATATCGCTTCAAGATCCAGAGTTAATCTATCAACTTGAAAAAGTTGAACTTTATTTATGTAGGGAATTTGGCATTTCAGAATGTATGTGGGTGGGAAAGGCTTTAAAAATTGAAAACTATGTTGATCATTTTCAAAATATAAAATATCATAAATTACCTCCAAAAGAACTTATACCAGAATATATTGCAAATTTGAAATCGGGCGCTCCAGAGTATTATTCCGGCTTTGTTGATGAAGGGGGAAATCAACTTCGAATTTCAGCAAGAATAGGAGATTTGGGTAGTGACCGTATGGCCCGTTTTGAAAAAAGTTTGGAGCAGTATATCAGAAAAACCTGCCCTGATCCAAAGTTTACATGGAAGTTAACCGGAACCTCTAAGCTTTATGAACAGAATAATAAAAATCTTGCAAGGGGTTTGTTACTCGGTCTGGCTGGGTCAACACTCATTATGGCTTTGGCTCTAGCCACACTATTTAGAAGTCCTGCAATGATTTTGATTGCCTTAATACCGAATATTATTCCATTATTGTTTTTGGGAGGAATTATGGGTTTTGCTGGTATTACGCTCAAGGCATCCTCTTCTATTATTTTTTCAATTTCTTTTGGGATTGCTTTGAATGACACTATACATTTTCTAAGCAGATTTAAATTAGAAATGGCTCAAACAAAATCTCTCGATATTGCCTTGAGAAAAACATTGTTTGAAACGGGTCAGGCTATGATTCTAACAACTTTGACTCTTTTGGCCGGTTTTTGCTTATTGTTGTTTTCCGATTTCGGAGGAACTAGATATATTGGACTTTTTTCTGCAATAACTTTGTTACTGGCCGCACTTTGTGATATGTTTCTATTGCCTTTATTGATTTCTGATTTAACTTTTAGGTCAAAAAAAAGGGCGTCATAAAGACACCCAGAGTTTTGAATTAAATAATTCAGGATTATTTAATTTCAATTTTACGTACTAATTCATTTTCTGCCTCAGAACGATTTTTCAGTGGAACCTGAACAGTTAAAATTCCCTGATCCAGTTTTGCGGAAATGTGCTCCAGATGAATCTCTTCAGGGAGACGGAAGGCACGTGTAAATGAAGTTTTGTTGAATTCTTTACGTTGGTATTTTTTTTCAACAGATTCTGAGGTTGTTTTATGTTCACCTGAAATGGTCATTAAATTCCCTTTTTCAATTCCGATGTTAATCTCCTCACGCGTAAATCCAGGAATAGATACTTCCATAAAAATGGCGTTTTCTGTTCGGTGAATATTAACCGGAACGGTCACTGCTGCTGAATCACTGAATACCGGATTTAGGAAAAAATCCTCTGAAAAACTGTTCCAAAATGGATTTGGAAACCCTTTTGTAAAATGTTTAAGTGCTTGATTTGTCATAATACTTGTTTCCTTTTCAGGTACAATTGATATGCCAGCACATAAAAAGGTTGAATTAACCGATAAAATGCGACAGAATGGCATTTGATGATTGTAAAATCATGCCATAATGGCGTTATTCCACTTCGGTAAGCTTAACCATGTTGGTTAATCTCTTTTCATTAAGAGGCATACTTGCTGTGTTTATAACCAGATCTCCGGCTTTTACCAGTTTTTCGTCCTTTAGAATTTGGATTACATCCTTAATAGTTTGATCTGTACCTTCCATACCTTCGTAAAAAAAGCCTGTAACTCCCCAAATAAGATTCAAAGTATTTAATAAAGGAGCATTATCAGTAAATATATATATATGTGCTTTAGGTCTGCACTTTGCTAATTGAAATGCGGTATAACCGGAACGGGTCATTCCAACAATGGCTTTAGCTTTTACTTCTCCTGCAAGTTTACAGGCTGTTGAACATATAGCATCATTATAATGTGTTTTAGAAAACATACTTACTTCCAGATTTCGGTTATATATGCTTTCTTCCATTTCCATAGATCGAATAATTTTTTGCATACTGGCTACTACTTCAACCGGGTATTTTCCTACAGAAGTTTCTCCGCTAAGCATTAAGGCATCTGCCCCGTCAATTACTGCATTGGCAACATCATTGGTTTCGGCACGTGTGGGTCGCATGTTTTCTATCATGCTTTCCATCATCTGAGTAGCAACAATTACTGGCTTGGCTGCTTTATTGCATTTTCGGATTATTTGCTTTTGCCATAAAGGAACATCCTCCATATGGATTTCTACTCCGAGATCTCCCCTAGCAACCATAATGCCATCGCTTTCCTGAATAATGGCATCTATTTCCTGCAAAGCTTCTGGTTTTTCAATTTTAGCTATAACTCTGGATGTGCCACCGGATGCTGCAATTAAACTTTTCAATTCTATTACATCTTCAACTGATCGCACAAAAGACAGAGCAATCCATTCTACCTTTTGAGCTATGGCAAAGGCCGCATCTGACAGATCTTTTGGAGTTAAACAAGGCATGGAAATTTTTACATAAGGAAGATTAACGCCCTTTTTACTTCCAATATATTCGCCTTGAATTACAACTAATTTAACGGTGTCTGTTTTATTGGTTGAAAGTACTTTCAGTTCGACTTTACCATCGTCAACCAAAACCATATCACCTGGATTAACATCTTGCGCAAATGTTTCATATTCCATTGGAAGGATGTTTCCTTCCAGAACTTTAACAGCAGTTGAAAGTACAACCTCTACACCAGGTGAAACCTTATAAGGTTCAGCCAGTTTTCCTACTCGGATTTTAGGGCCCTGTAAATCAAATAAAATAGGAATTTTTGTGTTAAACTCCTGATTTATTCCAGTAATAACCTTAATTACTTCCAGTAATTGATCTTGTGAGCCATGAGAAGCATTTAATCTTGCAACATCCATACCTGCTTCAATCATTCTGACAAGGACTTCTTTTGAAGATGAAGCAGGGCCTAGGGTACAGACTATTTTACTACGGTTGAAAGAGATATTTCGGTTCACAGGATTCAGGGTAATTTGGGTAAACGTGTAACGGCTAGCACGTTTTCAATGGACCTCAATTTAGGGAAAAAGGCATCAGGGTCTACGATGTTTTTATTTTCGTCTTCAATTATTAATAGGTAATTGAATCCTGTTGATTTCAACACCGTACCTTTTTTTTCCTGAAGATAAAAAACAGTGCCATCCTCCGATTCATAGCAGTATTCTTCTTCTTGTCCGGTTTCGAGGTTCTCAGGAATCAAATTAAAATCAATATTTAGGCTATGATTAAGTTCATAAGCCAATTTCCAGACTCCAGGAGCATGGCATACCAGCCCGAAATAATAGGTATTAACAGGCTGACTTTCGGATAGCGATGTTTTTTTCTTCAAAATGTTCTCAAAATTAAAACCCTTGCTTGATATGAAAAAGTAGTATATTTGGCCTGTTTTCAAGGTTTCTAAGCCTTATTTCAAAAGCAAAAAACACATATTCAAGGAGTCAAGCACAATGTCTGAGATTGCTGAAAAAGTAAAAAGCATAATAGTCGATAAATTGGGTGTAGAACATTCAGAAGTTACCCCTGAGGCTAGTTTTTCAAATGATTTAGGAGCCGATTCACTCGATACGGTAGAACTAATCATGGAGTTCGAAAAAGAATTTAATCTGAGTATTCCTGACGAAGCTGCAGAAAAAATCCATACAGTTGGGGATGCTATTCGCTACCTCGAAGAGAACAAAAAGTAATTCATGCTCAGGCGCAGAGTCGTAGTCACAGGCCTGGGTGCACTTACACCCATTGGTCTGGATGTAGGCGCATATTGGCAAGGGTTGCTTTCAGGCACCAGCGGGGCTGATTATATCAGAAATTTCGATGCTGAAAAGTTCCGGACGCGTTTTGCCTGTGAACTAAAACAGTTTGACCCTACACAGTATATTGACAAGAAGGAAGCCAGAAAACTGGATCCTTTTGCACAATATGCTATTGCCACAGCTGATCAGGCAATGGCAGACTGTGGAGTTGATACTGGCAAAGTGGATTTAAACCGCTTTGGAGTTATCATGGGTGCTGGAATTGGCGGACTTCAAACCTTTTACAACGAGGTTAGGGATTTTGTTCTTGGGGATGGCACGCCAAGATTTAATCCATATTTTATTCCAAAAATGATTATTGATATTGCCCCTGGGCACATCAGTATTAAATATGGTTTAAAAGGACCGAATTATTCCTGTGTTTCTGCCTGCGCAACTTCAACCAATTGTATCATAGACGCTTTTTATCTTATTAGAAATGGCGTTTGTGACATTATGCTTTCCGGAGGTTCAGAAGCAGCTGTAAATCAGGCTGGTATTGGCGGATTTAATGCCATGAAAGCTCTTTCTGAGCGTAATGATGATCCTGCAACTGCGTCCCGTCCTTTTGATTTGGATAGGGATGGATTTGTTTTAGGAGAAGGTGGAGGTTGTATTGTTCTCGAAGAATATGAGCATGCCGTTGCCAGAGGTGCTAAAATTTATGCTGAGTTGTTTGGTGCGGGAATGTCAGCAGATGCTCATCATATCACTGCCCCTCATCCGGATGGCGATGGTGCAAGAACGGTTATGCTGAATGCTATTGCTGATGCGAGCATTAGTACTGACCAGATTGATTATATTAATGTTCATGGTACTTCAACACCTTTAGGCGATATTGCTGAGACTAAGGCAATTAAGCAGGTTTTTGGCGAACATGCCTCCAAACTGAATATCAGTTCTACAAAATCAATGACTGGTCATTTACTTGGTGCTGCTGGAGTAATAGAAGCAATTGCCAGTATCTTAGCCATTCAGAAT
>Ga0209598_10003234_pt1 | contig 12398 bp, 10 predicted proteins | sample M_140807_EF_Meta_FD_187317 | JGI IMG/M metagenome (GOLD analysis project Ga0209598, IMG submission 187317) | Freshwater microbial communities from Lake Montjoie, Canada to study carbon cycling - M_140807_EF_MetaG (SPAdes) (version 2) | ecosystem: Environmental > Aquatic > Freshwater > Lake... | reverse complement strand
CCATTCAGTGGGTCGATGGTATGCAGGACCCGCCATGAATCCAGATTCCATTCAGGGTGGCGTTCGATCAATTGCCCTTCCAGCTTGAATTGAATGATGGCAGCGGCTTTTTGCATGCGCGCCACTAAAAGGGTGTCGTGCAGATCATTACCTTTAGGCTTGAAACACTCTGCTGGATCATTGGCGTAGCACTCATCGACGAGGAGTTGGAGTGGCAGAAGCGGAATTCCGTAGCCTTCTTCAAGTTGTGCCAAGCATCTGTACCGAAGAGATAACCGGAGCACATGGGCTATGCAGGCTTCGTGGCCCAAACAGGCTCCCAGCCATGCCGTATCGTGATTTCCCCAGGTGAAATTCAAATTTGGTTGTTGCATGAGCACATCGACGACACGGTCGCCGCGCGCTCCCCTATCCCAACAATCGCCAGCAATTACAATTTCCTCGACAGCCAGATTGCGTGCGAGACGAGCAAAAACACGTACCACGTGTGGGCCGCGGCCATGACGTACCAGCGAATTCAGTGCGCTGTCTGCAAAGGCTGATGATGTTGATGTGGAGCGTGCACCCACCAGTTCCAGTATCAACTCCCTATAATCTGCAGGGCACAGATTGCGGACCTTGTCCACGGGGAGGTTTCCTGCTAATTCCCGAACCAGTATCAGCAGATTGCTAAGGTGTTGAAGGAGTTTGCCTTCAAGTTCTATCGGGCTGGTAATAACCCTAGACAACGCGTCTAGGGTTTCGTGTGGATAGAACAGCAGGCTCAAAAAATGCTGTATTTCCTCAGAGGAAAGTTTGCTGTGGAAAAGGTTTTCCACAAGTGGACGCAATGTTCCAGATGCGTTATTGATCACATGCCGTAGCTTTGTGTCGTCGCCATGAATGTCACTGAGAACGTGCACCACACCTTTGGGTAAATCCTGCCGCGCTGAGATAAGAGCAATCTCGGCAAGAGCATGATCAAGGCTTGGATAGTCACGAGCCATGGCTTTGAGAAATGCCAGATTGTCTGGCGTGTTGGTATTGTAGCCGTAGTTCTTTGCCATGGTATCACTCCCGAAGTCTCGATCTTGGTGTTAGACTAGGGGCTGTTAACCGACTTACCACCCCTGAAGGATCACGTGGAGCATGGTAATGAAGGGCATACTGACAATCGATATCGGTGGAACCAACGTCAAGCTGAAGCATTCCGACATCGACGAGATCCGGAAATTTCCGTCAGGTTCGGAATTGGTCCCCGATGAATTTGCACGCCATATTGTTGAGTTGACCAAGGATTGGCGTGTGGAAAAGGTTTCGGTGGGTTACCCAGGCCCTATCGTCAATGGGCGCATACATCTTGAACCGGCCAATTTGGGCCGTGGTTGGGTTGGTTTTGATTTCAAGAAGGCGTTGGGTTGCCCGGTGAAAATTATCAACGATGCAGCCATGCAGGCCCTTGGTAGTTATCAGGGCGGGCGCATGCTTTTTCTGGGGTTGGGTACGGGATTGGGAACCACGTTCATCATGGATGGCATGGTGGCCCCACTTGAGGTTGGCCATCTGCCTTATTCCAAGAAACAGTCGTTTGAGCAGTGGGTAGGCAACGCCGCGCTCCAAAAACTAGGAAAAAAACGCTGGCAAAAGGTTGTATTCGACGTTGTCCACAGACTTCGCGATGCCTTTATCGCTGATTATGTTGTTCTGGGTGGGGGGAATGTCAAAAAACTCGATGAGTTACCTCCCGGTTGCCGCTTGGGTGATAATCGGAATGCATTCACGGGCGGTGAGAGAATGTGGGATTAGTCTGTCCATTCTTCGTGGCAGGCCAACCAAGCGTTGATATGCAAGCTGGTGAAAAAACGGCGAACGCCTGAAAAGCCTGCTTGGCGAATCAGGCGTTCTTCTATTTCAGGTGAAATCGATTGAAGGGATGTCCGGCAATCTTCTTGAAATCGCTGGTAACGCTCTAGAGCGGCACCGTGTGCCCGAGCGAAATTCCACCGGCAAGCCATCATGGCGCGAAACCCAGAGCTGTTTTCGTTGCAGGCATCAGCAACAATCAGCCTGCCATCTGTCTTCAATCGGTGATTAATAGTGCTAAATAGGCTGATTTTATCTTTTTCTTCCGCCATGAAGTGACTGACGAGAATACAGGTTGCACCATCAAACGCTCCACTTGCATCAATATCATTCACTGTCCCTGTAACGAGGGTAGCACGATCAGCCATTTTAAGGCTATGCAAACGCTCTGAACATTGATGAATCATGGCAGGAGACGAATCCACTCCCACAAAATGCCAGTGTGGGTAGAGTCGGCCAAGGCAAATGATTTCCGTACCCGAACCACATCCGATGACCAGGATCCTGGCATTGGCGGGGCATGATGGTTCAAGCATGGCTCCTGACAGCGCATGCAGGCCCTCATAACCCGGAATTACTTGCCTAATAAAAGTGTCGTAATGGGCGCCATAATCGGCTTCGAAATCGAACGGCCGGTTATCCATCTCATTCACCAACTGGGTAGTGAACGGCGTGGGCCAAAACACAGGTTAGCTGGTTTAGGGCATTGATGGCATGAAGGAACCTGCCTGCAGAAGCCAGATGAGTCATGATCACCATGTGTACTTGAGAATTAGCTGCATCGGTCGGGGTTTCATGCTGGATGACCGAAGCAATCGAGATGTCGTGGCTGGCAAGCACGCCGGATACTTCAGCCATCACTCCAGGACGGTCAACCACGTGAAGCCTCAGGTAGTAACGCGACCTTAGTTTTTCTGGCGGCAAGCACGGAGCTGATGGGTTTTGTGTCCACAATCTGTTGGTTGCGGCTAAAAGGCCATTCCGTGAAACAGCCAATTCAACCAGATCGCTAACCACAGCGCTTGCGGTTGGTTTTCTGCCAGCCCCAGCTCCATAAAACAAAGTTTCGCCTACGGAATCGCCTATCACACGTACCGCATTGAAAGCGCCCCTTACTTGGGCAAGCGGCGTATTTTTCTTCAGAAGCACCGGGCTTACATGAGATGTTATTCCTGCAGGATCGCTCCATATCTCAGCCAGAAGGCGAATGGAATATCCAAGTTCACTGGCAAAATGAATGTCCAGCGGTGCGAGAGTATCGATGCCGCGACGGCTGATTGCTTCAACGTCTAATGTGGCATCCATCGCTAAGTGGGCAAGTACAGCAAGTTTATGAGCAGCATCTGTACCGTTTACATCGAGTGTGGGGTCTGATTCAGCAAATCCAAGTTCTTGGGCCCCGCGCAATGCTGTGGGATAATCAAGCAGATCGTCGGTCATGCGGGTCAGAATATAGTTACATGTGCCGTTCAGGATGCCCTGAATGGCAACGATACTGTTCCCAGCCAATCCACGCTGAATGGCACCAATGATGGGAATTCCGCCGGCAACACTGGCTTCAAACGCCACACAGCGTTGATATTTGCGGGCGATTGAAAAGAGTTCCTGACCTCGTGTTGCCAGAATTGCCTTGTTGGCGGTCACCACATCTTTACCCGCTTCTAAAGCAGCGGTCATTGCATCAAAAGCCCACGTGGTGCCTCCAGCCACTTCAACCACAACGTCGATAGTTGGGTCCTGCAAGATTTCTTGTAGATCGCTAGCTATTACTCCGGGGCGCAGGTCGATATCACGTTTCTTGTCGGGGTTTTTTGTGAGCACTTTGCATAGCTTTAGTTGCCGTCCTGAGCGGTGTTCCAGAAGTGATGCAGATTCGCTCAGAATCTGAGCTACACCAGTTCCAACGGTACCAAGTCCTAGTAGTGCAATGTTGAGAGGATGATTCACGGGCATGCTGTACCATCGTTTTCCATAGGGAACAGGGCAATATTATCCCGTGTTTGGTTGCTTCACCACGCGATTAGTATCAGAATAGAAATGTGAACACGGAGAACCACCTGATCGTGTGGCAGAGGGCGTGACAATGAGCCGAATTTGGTTGCTAGGATTGGGATTGCACGCGTTTGTTTATTTTGGAAGCGCCACGGCACAATTTTCAGGTGGCGGTAGTGGTTCTTCGATGGGGGGAGGCGGCTCAGCAGGTGGACTAAGCTCAGGCGGCGGGGGCTTGGGGGGCGGTGGCGGTTTGGGAGGCGGAGCCGGTGGCGGTGGGGGAAGTTTCAACAACCCAACTAATTCGGGCGGATTCGGATTAGGATTTATGACACTGGGGCAACGAGCTGGTTCCAATCGAAGCGGAACTTCGACAGGTTCAGGGTCGTTTTTAGGCCCATATTACGCATCTCCCCTAGCCTTAGGATATGGACCACTTAATACAGGCAGTGCAGCCACTGCTAGTGCCAATACAGACCCAACCTTTGGTGCAGCTTTTGCCAACACCGCAACTTCAGGTTCGGGTGCCGCTGGCGGCCGTGGGGGAGCAGGTGGCCAAGCAGGTACTGCATCCAACCTTTCTGGAAGTGTTGATTTCACACCTATCAACAGCTCTGGGCTTCGTCGCAACCTTCCTTATTCTGCTGAAGTGAACTTTGAAGGAACGCCAACCAATTCTGATGCTGCTGCAGCCATTATGGAACAACGAATGCTCAACAATGTCACTGACATGTTGGCCAGATCTTCTCGCGTTCAGGCCGCTTCCAACATTCAGATTTCGATGGATCAAGGCGTTTTGGTCTTAAGCGGTAAAGTTGGAACAGACAAAGAGCGGCGAGTTTTGGAAGCCATGGTTCGCATGACACCCGGTGTGCGTGATTTGCGCAACGATGTACGCACAAGCCCTTGATCAGTATTCTAAATTATAATGGATGGCGGTTTGCCTAGGTTGGTCCCGCCGTTGACTCGTGAAACCCATGAAAGAAAAGTCAATTCATGATCCCCTCCGCCATTATCTTGCGGTCTCAGGACGATGTTGCTGTAGCTGCCAGGCGACTTGAGCCGGGCGAAGACATCGAGCTTTCGATTGGAATGATTCCGGTACGTGACCGGGTGGGGATGGGGCATAAAATTGCATTGCGCGCCATTCCACGGGGTGCACCTGTTCGGAAGTACGGTCAGGTCATTGGGTTTGCGACACGTGACATTTCCGCAGGCAGTCTGGTTCATGTGGATAATTTGGAAGCTGGAACTTTCAGCAGGGATTACGCTTTTTCAAGTGAAGTCGTTCCGGTAGTTCCGGCTCTGCAAAGACGGACATTTGAAGGGTACGATAGGGGCGATGGCAGATTTGGAACGCGCAACTACGTCGCTCTGGTTTCCACAGTCAATTGCTCCGCAAGCACCAGTCGGTATATCGTTCGGCGTTTGGAGCAACTTGGCGTCTTGAAAGATTTCCCGGGTGTGGACGGGGTGGTTGCTGTAACCCACAAAGCTGGGTGTGCCATGCAGTATGGTGGCCCCGATCATCTGCAACTTGACAGAACCCTTGCTGGATTTGCCCGCCACGCTAATGTTGCCGCTTACATCATTATTGGATTGGGGTGTGAAACCGGCCAAGCTGCGCACTTGATTGAAGGGGAGCGCCTCATCAATTTAGGTGGAGGCGATCGTCGCGCGCCTTTGGTTCTCAATATTCAGGAACTGGGTGGAATTGCCCGCACAGTGGAAGCCGGCACTCAGGCCATTATCAACCTTCTGCCGGAAGCATCCCGTCATCGCCGAACGACAATTGGAGCTGACAAACTCATTCTTGCCACCAATTGTGGTGGATCCGATGGCAATAGCGGCGTCACCGCGAACCCCGCGCTTGGTATTGCCAGTGACTTGCTGGTGGCCCAAGGCGGCACCACGGTTTTGGCTGAAACAACGGAAATCTACGGTGCCGAACATCTGCTCACTAGGCGAGCCATTACTCCAGCAGTGGGTGAGAAACTAATTGAGCGTATTCGCTGGTGGGAGCGGTACACCGGCATGTTTGGAGCCGAAATTAACAATAATCCATCCCCCGGCAACAAGGACGGTGGACTGACGACGATTTATGAAAAATCGTTAGGAGCCATAGCCAAGGCGGGCAGCACCCCGATGGTGGATGTGGTGCATTACGCTGAGCCAATTCGCGCTAAAGGTTTCGTTGTTATGGATACCCCAGGATATGATCCTGTCAGTATGACAGGCCTTGTTGCTGGTGGAGCCAATGTTTGCGTGTTTACTACCGGCCGCGGATCTGTATTTGGTTGCAAGCCAGCCCCGTCCATCAAGGTGGCCACCAACACGCCCATGTACCAACGCATGGAAGCAGATATGGATGTCAATGCAGGTGTGGTGCTTGATGGGGTGCCGGTTGAAGAAGTTGGCCATTTGATTTTTGAAGAAATCCTCGCGGTGGCCAGTGGCAAAAAGACCAAAAGTGAATTGGAAGGGGTTGGCGAGGAGGAATTCGCGCCTTGGAGCATAGGACCAACTCTTTAATTGCCTCGCTGAGAAACAGTTCGTTTGTTTTATTTCTAGAATGGCATGGTGAGTAATGGGAGAAACTGAAAGCAAAATTCCCCCATTGTCTACGGTTGCCCGTGGCGCTCTCCCTGGTTCTCGTTGGGGAAAGGTCCTAACTCCTAACGATGTCGAAGCGCGTCAGTTCTTGCAAGGGCCCCAACGCCGCCTAACAGAACTTTGGCAGGCTTTCCGTGTCTTTTTCGAATACATGCACGGATTTCGCAGGCTGCACTTTGTGGGACCGTGCGTGACGGTTTTTGGATCAGCACGCTTTCCTGAATCGAGCCCGCACTATCAGCAGGCACGGGAAGTTGGAGCGGCTATTGCACGTGCTGGCTTTACGGTAATGACGGGGGGTGGGCCTGGAGTGATGGAAGCTGCCAATCGTGGCGCCAAAGAAGCTGGGGGCAGGTCAATTGGCTGCAATATCCTGCTTCCTAAGGAGCAGTCTCCCAATCCCTATGTCGATGAATTTATCGATTTTGAATATTTTTCTGTCCGTAAAACCATGCTGATCAAATATTCTTACGCTTTTTTTGTTCTCCCGGGAGGATTGGGTACCCTCGATGAACTGTTTGAAATCACAACACTTGTTCAAACAGGCAAAGTGCGCGATTTTCCAGTGGTGCTTATGGGAGTCGCGTTTTGGCAGCCACTGATTGATTTCATGCGAACAACGCTATTGGCAGAACATACGATTGACCGATTGGACCTTGATCGATTAATCATCACAGACGACATCGACTTTGCGGTCAGTGAAGTAACCCGCATCGGCATGCACCGCTTTGGTTTGACGTACGGTGCAAAGATGAAACGTAGCTGGTGGCTCTGGGAATAACCCTTGTCATTCTCGTTTAGGCTCATCGGTGGCTTTGGCACCTGCTTTTTCCTGAACCAGCAACGACAACAATGTGTCAAGCAGTCCGCCCGCGTGATTACTTCCGCCAGTAATTAGGCTGGCTGGAACTATGGGTTGTTTGCTGTTGGTGATGAATTCCGCCAACACCGATAAGGCGTAAAGCCTTGAATCGCCAAACGACTCGACTTTCTTTTCCAGAACGCTGGCCTCGGAGCTTCCGACCTTCATGATCCTGCCGGCATCGGCTTCAGCCAACATTGTAATCCGTGCAGCATCGGCTTCTGCCATGACTTTGACTTTGCCTGCTTCCTTCGTGGCGCGTGCCAAATCTGCTTCGCCTTCGTTTCCCGCAATGTCCACACGAACACGGGAGGCAGTTAGGTCCGTTTGCATTCTGGCGCGTGCCAGCGATTCGTTGAGATTTTTTTCCTTGTCAGCAGCCATTTCCTGTTTGGCATAGGTTTCGATCTGTTCCAGGGAAAGCTGCCGCAATCGCAATTGCTCAAGTAAGGTTTCAATTTTGGTGTCATCGCCATTCGAGCCGGGCCGGCCGATAAGCACGTCAACACATTCAATGTCGAACTGAAGGAATTTAGTTCGCAGCTCTTCGCGAGCCTGATTCTGAATGGTGTCACGGTCATGCACAAGTTCAAGCATCGTCTTTTTGTGGGCAATATCACGAAAATAGGCTGAAAGTAGGGGATCCAGTGTTTGGGTGATAAGCTGTTTGACATCTCCAAAGCGTTGGATGACGTTGGGTGCTTTTTGATAATCTATATGAACAACAACCGAAAGCGGGAGCAACGGCTCGTATGCATCCTTAGTAATCAGATCGATCGACATCAGTGATTCGTCAAAATTATGAGATTCTGAGCGGCCAGTTACCCAGTGAAGCACAAAGTTGGTGGTAGGAACGAGCACTATGTTGCCGGCATACTTGTTGAATGAGTATTTGCCCGGCCCAAGTGTTACTTCCCAAACGCCTCGTTCACCTTCGTGCACGCGTTCTCCATGGCGGAACGATGCGCCCGACGTATCGGCCCCCGCCTTGCCATGGTAGCTGACGACAACCCCTACATAGCCAATAGGTATCACCACCTTGGGTATCCGCTCAATGGTGGCAAACCAGATGTTGATGAAATAAGTTCCGTCGAGCAGTGGGGCGTATTGAAGGCCGCGTTGACCACCCGCTTTCAAAAATGCCTCGATATCCTGATAGTTGTTGTGGTAATTTTCATCGGAGGCATCCATGGCAACGGCACGCGCAATGATTTCTCCCTGCTTAAGCGAAGGGCCATCGTGGGTTGTGACAATACCGATATTGTCCTCACCGGACGAGCTTCCAATAATGATTGGGTTGAATCCACCCATTTTTTTCAGGCTAAGGTGATACTCTTTTAGAACGTTGTCAACAGTCAACGCGTAAATATTGTCTTCAGTGATCACATTGAATGCCGCGGGATTGATAGCGTAGACTCCTTCACGAAGGATTCCGCGCTGACGACCTTTTTGGCCCCCACTTGTGAGAAACGCGCGCACATCTTGATAATTGTCACAGTTGACAACCCGAGCCAGTGTTTGGCTGGGTGGAAGTGTTTCACCTATTCTTGCGAATACGTAACCGATTTTACCCTGACGGATTGTAATCAGTTGACTGGAATGGAACGTGTACTGCCATCGCCAATAACCAAAATGAATTCCGCCACGAACAAGGTCGGCTTGATACCCCGCTTCATTATTCAACGCTATGATATTCCCGCCAGTCAATGAGCCCTGTGTTGCCCACAGCTTTTCGACAACTGCGGCCTTGTCATTGGGAACAAAGCGAATCACCAGAAAAATTGCAAAGATAATCAGTGCAAGTGATATAAAAAGCCAGAAGGTAGGCACGATGAGTCTCCATCAATCCGATGAGAATAATAGAAATTCGTTGTATTCATTAGAATTGATTTCAGCAAGCCGCGCAATCCTTTTTACCCAAACATTCTATTTTCTGACGAAACGGTATCGATCCAGAATTTGGCGCAAGATTATTGGGCTAACAGCGAATAAGATGTGTGTATGTTTTTCCGGAGGTAGCATGCCATGTCTCAATTGAAGAATCCCGTAGAACCATTCGGTGAAGTAAATACATTCGCGCGTGGAGGTTGCACTCACGTAACCGCGACTATCCTGATGCGCCCCTTCTGTGAAGGAACTCGTACTGGAATTGCTTTGGACGGTTCCATGTCCATGGCGGAATCGTTTGGAATCGATAAAGGAAGCAAGCCGCTTTCCAAAATATTTGCGCCGCGCGTTCTGGAAAATTTGGTCCGTCCAGTAGCCAGAAAAATTGCTGCCCACCTTGTGACAACCCTTGATCCCAGTGGAACGGTCTCTGCTGTGTACTGGTCCACAGGCAAGGACGGAACCGCAGTGCAATCCATCGGTGAACTAACCGCGGCACAAGCCGAGTCTTACCCGTTTGATCCGCCAACGGAGCTTGGTAACGGCACGCACCTCTTACCAGCCATGCGTTATTTTCTTGAGAAGTATCCAGCAGCACCATGGGGCTTCTTTGTTGTCATTACAGATGGTGAAATCCATGACTTGAGCGAAGTGAAAGAGACCACCGTGCTTTTAGCCCGCGACATTGCTGCAGGTAGACGCAACCCTGTGAAGATGGTGTTGATCGGATTGGGACAACAAGTCAATGAAAGGCAGCTGGCTGAACTTGATGATCTGGAAACTGGAACAGGTATTGATATTTGGGATCACAAGCTGGCTGCCAACATGCGGTCGCTCGATGATATTTTTGCTGAAGCTGTGCGAGAAAATATGCGTGTCGCATCCGATGGACGAGTTCTCGATCCCGACGGTCGGGTGGTTGCCAATTACGAAGGCGTTGGCTTACCAGCGTTCCTAGAATTCGATCTCAAGGATGGGGCCCGATATTTTGTTCTGGAATTTTCAGGCAACCGAATTGTGCAGCCGCTGATCGACGGAGCAGGACCATTGCCAGATTCGGTCATCACTCCGGAAGTGCAGGAGCAAGTCGATGACGTTGATGCCGATTGGCGTAAGATCCATCTGGTTATGCGCAAGGATGGGGAATCGGCAGATGTTGACCTCGATCATTCAGCCCAATAATCCGGAGGATTTGTCATGACTCAGATGAAAAATACAGTCGAGCCCTTTGGTGAAGTCAATGTCCGTGCCAATGGTGGGAAAGTGGATGTTACGGCAACCATTCTCATGCAGCCGACCAAGGAAGGGACGCAGACGGGGATAGCACTGGATGGCTCAGGTTCGATGAGCGACTGCTATGCAATGCCGAAAGCACCGACAACCGGCTTTTTTGGTAGTTTATTTGGCAGCAAACCAGCCAAACCTGTAATTCCTTCCATTGAAACCAATCAAATTACGCCAACAGCGCGGTCGATTTGCGCCTTGCTGGCGCGTGAACTCGATGCCGACGGCGGAACTACTTGTATTTATTGGGCAACCGGGCCGCACGGATCCCGGATCGAAGTGGTTGGAGACCTTACGGCCGATCAGGCTGAGAAACATGTCTTTTCTGCACCAAGAGATTACGGCACCGGCACACAGTTGCTGCCAGCAGTCGAATATTTCGTCAATCGGTTCAGTGATGCTCCGTGGGGCTTCTATGTGTTTCTCACCGATGGTGAACTACACGATCTCGATGCTGTTAAGGACTTTTCCAGACGTTTGGCGCGTGAAATTGCATCTGGTAAGAGGAAACCATTGAAATTTGTGCTGATTGGCGTGGGTGACGGCGTGAAAGAAGCCCAGATGGAAGAGCTTGATGATCTCGATACAGGAACTTCTGTAGATCTGTGGGATCACAAGATTGCCCGGGAAATGCGTCAAACGCACGATATTTTTGCAGAAGTAGTTGAGGAAAATGCGCGCGTTGCAGATTCCGGAAAGATTTATGACGATACAGGCCGAGTGGTCAAAGATTATTCCGACACAGGCTTGCCGGCACGTTTGTCGTTTACCTTGCCAGTGGGATCTAAATCATTCACTCTTGAAGTGAATGGGCAGCGAATTACCCAACCGCTTGGTTGATTGTTAGGCTTCTAAAGGTTTGACGCGTCCAGCACGCCACTTGAACGCACCAAAACATAAAGCGCCAAAAGCTGAAGCTGCCAGAGCCATCATCCAGCCGGGTGGTTCTGGTACGGCGGCAACACCCTGAAAAGAAAAGGCTGGATAGTTCAGATTGGCTGCTTCGCTCGTCCAACCTGTGCCATTGCTAAATGATGAGCTGCCGGGGGAATCTGATAACAGGAATGTGTTGCGATTACCCGATGTAGTCGATGGTTTTGCCAAGTCAAAATCGCCCGTTGTTGTGCCAAACAATGCGTAATAGTTGGTGTTGGCATTGAGGTCGAATGCATTCGCGCCAAGTGATGCTGTAACTGTGGAACCTAAAGAAAAAGAGTCCACCAAGAATGAACCTAAAGGGGTTTGTGATGCGGATGTTGATGGATTCGACGCAAATACTTTGACTGAAAGTGGTCCTGATGAATTGCTGCCATTGGTGGTTTTGAATGTGAATTCGTTGACAGTCCAGCCAGTACCCCCATTCGTGGTAAACATGACCCCGTAGCTGCTACTGCTGTTGATATTTTTTCCGGTGTTTTTAAACGAATCAACGGGAACTGTACCCTGAGTACTAAAAACAACATCCGCGTGAATTGTTGCAAATGAAAATAGAATCGATGCGAGTATTAGAAATTTACTCAGATTACTCATTATATTCTCCCAAACATGATGCATTTACTATTTGGTCACAATTGTAGGCTGTCAAGGTGGAATCGTTGAAGATTCGACTTTTTCAAGATTGGGCCATCAAATCAAACGGTAATTTATTGGCATTCTTGCCAAAGATTACCGTGATTGCTAGCATAAGATAATCTATTCTGGTGGGGTTTTTGACAATGCGTACCAGTCTTTTCGTGCTTTTACTTGCCATTATCACGGTTGGTTGCGGTAAGAAACCTTCACTGCCTTCGTCGAATACAGTTCCTGGCGTTGCGATCAGCAAAGTGGTGACGCGGACGATTCAGGATTCAGCCGACTTCACTGGGCGTATTGACTCGGTCAACATGGTTGACATTCGCGCCCGGTCAACCGGTTACAT
>Ga0209598_10003231_pt1 | contig 12401 bp, 10 predicted proteins | sample M_140807_EF_Meta_FD_187317 | JGI IMG/M metagenome (GOLD analysis project Ga0209598, IMG submission 187317) | Freshwater microbial communities from Lake Montjoie, Canada to study carbon cycling - M_140807_EF_MetaG (SPAdes) (version 2) | ecosystem: Environmental > Aquatic > Freshwater > Lake... | reverse complement strand
CTACCTAGGAGGTCTTTGGGCTAGATCGACGGTTCCTGCCACAAACTCGGCCTGTTAGTTTTCAGCACACTGTAAGAATGCTGTGCTTCCCGTGGTTCCGGCATTGCCGGTGGGAGAGAGGCCATTACCCTGTAGCGCAGATCCCAATGCTCACCGAACTCCAAAGACTGCTCCGTGTCTGGACCACTGTCTGGATTGTGGCGGGAGCGACGACTGCATTGGGTCAAAACCTGCCGTCGACCCAAGCACCGATCCGCTTCTCCCGGGAAATCCTGCCGTTGCTTTCCGATTCCTGCTTCGCTTGTCACGGCCCCGATGAAAAAGCCCGCAAGGGAGGCCTCCGATTAGACACCCTTACGGGGGCGCGCGGCTCGGGTAAAAGCGGTCAGATCGCCGTCAACGCTGGAAGCCCCGACCAGAGCGAAATTCTACGGCGCATCCTCAGCAGCGATCCCGACGAGGTCATGCCGCCGCCCGAATCCGGCAAGTCCCTCAAGCCCGAGCAAGTAGCCCTCGTGCGCCGATGGATTGAACAAGGAGCCCCTTGGGGTCGGCACTGGGCCTTCGAAGCTCCCCAACGCCCCGCGATCCCAGTGGTCCCCGGTGTCTCTCATCCTATCGACGCCCTCGTGCGAAGCACCCTGGCCTCCGACGGACTCCAGCCCGCACCCGAAGCCGCGAGGTCCACGTTAATCCGTCGATGGAGCCTCGACCTGACCGGCCTCCCTCCGACACCGGCCGAGGTCGACGCCTTCGTAGCCGATCCCTCGCCGCAGGCCTATGAGCGGCAAGTAGATCGACTGCTAGCCTCCCCCCGATTCGGTGAGCGAATGGCCTGGGAGTGGATGGAGGCGGCCCGCTATGCCGATTCCAACGGGTACCAGGGCGACGGCGAACGGACCATGTGGCCCTGGCGGGACTGGGTGACCGACGCCTTCAACCGCAACTTGCCCTACGATCAATTCACCCTGTGGCAAATAGCCGGAGACCGCCTGCCGGGAGCCACCGAGGAGCAGCGCCTCGCCACGGGCTTCCTCCGCAACCACGCAATTAATGGCGAGGGCGGACGCATCGCAGAAGAGAACCGGATCGATTACCTCTTCGACCAAACAGAAACGGTGGCCACGGTCTGGCTAGGAGCCACCTTCAACTGCACGCGCTGCCACGACCACAAGTTCGATCCCTACACCCAGAAGGACTACTTCGGCCTCATGTCCTTCTTCAACCAGACCTCGGTCGATGGGAGCGGAGGCAACCCCCGAACACCGCCCGTATTGCCCGTCCTCAACCGTGAATTGAGGACCCGCGTGGACGACGCTCAAAGAGGGCTTTCCCACTTCATCCGCGACACGGAGGCCTTGGAACAAAAGCGATTCCACCCCGAGGCGGGTCAATCACTCGACCAAACCCCGCTGGCCCAAGATTTTTCGGCCGCCCATCGGGAACACCTCAAAGTGCCCGCAACTGATCGGGACGCCGGCCGACTCCAGAAAATGGCCACTCTCTGGCGCGATTTTGACCCGGAGTATGTCGCGGTCTTGGAGCGCCAACGGGCTTCGCGAATCCACTGGGATACTGTCCAGAACCAGATCCCCCAGGTGATGGTCATGAATGATCTACCGAAGGTCCGACCCACCCATCAACTGGTGCGTGGTAGCTACGAGAACTTGGGACCTGAGGTAGTTGCATCTCTGCCGGGACACCTGACGCCTGGGCACCGTGTGACTCGGCCCGACCGCCTGGAACTGGCCCAATGGCTTGTCTCACCCACCAATCCCCTGCCCGCCCGGGTGACGGTCAACCGACTGTGGCAGCAGTTCTTCGGCGTCGGCCTGGTGAAGACTTCCGAAGACTTCGGCCTCCAAGGCGAACGGCCATCGCATCCCGAATTGCTCGATTGGTTGGCCATCGAGTTCGTGGAATCGGGCTGGGATGTAAAAGCCCTCATTCGCACCGTGGTCTTGAGCGCCACCTACCGACAGTCCTCGCAAAGTTCCCCAGAAAACCGGGAGCGAGACCCGGAAAATCGCAAACTCAGTCGGGGCCCCCGATTCCGAATGTCCTCGCCCATGATCCGGGACATGGCCCTGGCCTCCGCTGGCCTGCTCACCGAGCGCGTCGGCGGCACGGCGGTCAACCCTTACCAGCCCGCGGGCGTGTGGGAGGAAACCACCTTCGGCAACAAGCGCTACACGCAAGACCATGGCGAGGCGCTCTACCGCCGCAGCCTGTACGTGTTCTGGCGACGCATCATCGGCCCGACGCTCTTCTTCGATGTGGCCAACCGTCAAACCTGCACCGTCAAGACGCCGCGAACCAATGTCCCCCTGCATGCCTTGCTCACGCTGAACGACACCGGGTATGTAGAAGCGGCCCGCGTCTTGGCTCAGCAAGTCTTGGCGAGCGAATCCCGCGACCCCGAACGGCTGGCACAGATCTTCCTAAAAATCCTCGGACGACGCCCCCGCCCTGCGGAAAGCCAGATTCTCCTCGAGGGTCTCCGCCGCCACCGAGCCACCTACGCGCACCAACCTGAACTGGCGACTCAGTGGATCCGCACCGGCGAACACCCCACCTCCTCGAGCCTAAACCCTGTGGAACTGGCCGCCTGGACGGTCACCGCCAGCACGGTGCTCAACCTCGATGAAGCCCTGACCAAGGAATAAACCCATTGAGTCCCTCCCACGACTTTCTGCTCCGAGAAACCCGACGCCAATTCCTGGGTCGCTCAGGCACGGGCTTGGGCCTGGCCGCTCTGAGCCAACTGCTCGGCTCAGGACAGTCTGCGGCTGCAGCCCCTGCTCCTACGGCCCCCCTGCAGGCCCGCCCGCACCATTCGGCCCGTGCCAAGCACGCCATTTATCTGTTTCAAAATGGCGCGCCCACCCATGTCGATCTCTTCGACTACAAACCAGAGTTGCTAAAACGCCATGGGAAGCCGTTGCCCGATTCTTACATCGGCGGCAAACGCTTCAGCACCATGACGGGCAAGGCCGATGGCAAACTCATGCTCGCGCCGGTAGAACCCTTCCGCCAGCACGGACAAAGCGGGGCCTGGGTGAGTGATTTTCTGCCCCACACAGGCCGTGTCGCCGACGAACTGTGCTTCGTCAAAAGCATGCACACCGACGCCGTGAACCATGCTCCGGCGATTTCATTAATGCTCAGCGGCGCCCAGATTCCCGGACGTCCCACCCTGGGAGCCTGGTTGACTTATGGCCTGGGCAGCGAGACCGACAATTTGCCGGCCTTCGCCGTGATGACCTCGGTGAGCAAGGGGACCAGCTGTGGTCAAATATTCTACGATTTCTACTGGGGCTCCGGATTTCTGCCCTCCCGCTATCAGGGGGTAAAATTTCGGGGCGGCAACGAGCCCGTGCTCTACCTGAGCAATCCGGCCGGTCTGCCCTCGGCCACCCGACGTTCCATGCTCGATGACCTCGGAGCATTGAACCAACTCAAGTTTGAAGCGCATGGCGACCCGGAAATTGCCACGCGCATCGCTCAGTACGAAATGGCCTTCCGCATGCAGACGAGCGTGCCGGAACTGGCCGACTTGTCGAAGGAACCGGAGTCGGTCTTAGCCCTCTATGGCCCCAGCGTTCGAGAGCCCGGCACCTTCGCCTACAACTGCCTCATGGCCCGGCGGCTCATCGAACGAGGCGTCCGCTGCGTGCAAGTGATGCACGCCGGTTGGGATCAGCACAACAGCCTGACCACTGAACTCTACACCCAATGCCGCGACACCGACCAACCCTCCGCCGGACTGGTCATCGATCTCAAGCAGCGGGGGCTGCTCGACGAAACCTTGGTGGTGTGGGGCGGAGAATTCGGCCGAACCCCGTTCATCCAAGGCAACCTCGATGACCGCAAGCGCTGGGGCCGTGACCACCACCCCTACGCTTTCACGTCCTGGATGGCTGGTGGCGGTGTGCGTCCGGGAATTTCATACGGGGAGACCGACGACCTCGGCATGAATGCAGTGCACAACCCAGTTCACGTGCATGATTTTCAGGCCACCCTGCTGCATCAAATGGGCATCCATCATGAGCGGCTGACGTACCGATTTCAGGGGCGAGACTTCCGGCTCACCGATGTTCACGGCAAGGTGGTGCGCCAGATCCTCCAAGATTCCTGAGGCACCTCTCTGTGCTGGCTCAATCTCCGAAGGTGATCACGCCCTTGGCCAACCGCCCGGCCAAGAGGTCGTCAAAGGCTTCGGCCAACTCTTCGAGTCGGTAGGTGCGGGTGACCAATTCGTCGAGCATCAACTGCCCGGAAGCGTGCAAGTTGAAGATCCGAGGGAAATCCCGGCTGGGCAGGCAGCCGCCATAGAGCGGAGTCACATAGGTCTTGTCCCACATGAAAAGGGGCATGGGCACGGTGACCGGATCATTGATACCACTCAGTTGTAAGGCCATGCCGCCGTCACGAATGAGCTTGAGCGGCGCAAACGCCAACCTTGGGACCGAGGTCGCCTCGAACGCATAGTCAGCACCGCCACCCCCGCACCGACGGCGCACTTCGGCCGCGGCCGCATCCAGCTCCCGGTCTGCGGGATCCACCTGAATTACCTCAGTGGCCCCAAAGCGCAGTGCCCGCTCGAGCGAAGCCGCTTGGAGGTCGAGGGCAATGATCCGAGAGGCCCCAGCAATGCGCGCGCCCTGAATGACGTTCAACCCCACTCCCCCGCAACCAATCACCACGACCGCACTGCCTGGAGCAACGCGTGCGACATTCACCGCTGAGCCGAAGCCCGTCATCACCCCGCATCCAACGATGCAGGCCGATTCAAACGACACACGGGTCTCAAGTCGGGTGACCGCGGCCTGACGGACCAGGGCTAACCCACACAAGGTGCCGAGATTGAAGGATCGGTCCACAGGCACCCCCCGAAGCAGGGTCCCCGCAGCATGGGCGTGGGCCGCGGAGGGTTCCATCACGTGGGCCGGCCGGCTGCTGTGGCAATGAACCGCAGCCCCCCGATGGCAGGCCGAGCAGGTGCCGCAGGGAACAACCCAATTGAGCACCACCCGATCTCCGGGACAGACATCGGTGACCTCCGGCCCAACCTCGAGGACCACACCCGCTCCCTCATGCCCCATGACCAACGGACGTTTCCAGCCCAAGGAGGCGTGGTCTGTGTGGCAGAGACCGGAAGCCCGGATCTCAACGAGCACCTCGTCACCCTGAGGCGAAGCCACCTCGATGGATTCGATGGCGAAATGTCCTTGGCCAGAAGCTATGGCTGCGCGGGTCGTTCGGATCATGTCAGAATGGATTCGTCTGGCTGCGTGGAGTCATCGCGAATGCTGCAACAACCAGTCGAAGAACGAGGGGTCGTTGTAGGCCTGAGTCCAAGAATCGTGCCCGGCCTCGGGGTAGACGGTGTGCTTCACCGACTCATTCCCCACCTTCTTGAACGCCTCCACCATCCGCTCGCTCTCGGCGGGCACCACCACCGAGTCCCTCCCGCCGTGGAAGGCCCAGACACCCAGCGTCTTGAGGGCCTCGCGTCGCGCCGGAAGCAACAAGCGAATGCTTTCCCCACCTCCGCAAATCGGAGCCACCGCTGCGAAGCGCTCCGGATGCTTCACCGCCAACTCCCACGTGCCGTAGCCGCCCATGCTCAGGCCCGTGACATAGACACGGCGACCATCGACTGGAAGGCTCGCCTGCAGTTCATCCAGCAGCGCCAGGAGCGTGGTGGAATTCCAAACCTGACCCGACGGGCACTGCGGCGACGCGAGAATGAAGGGAAACTCCCGACCGGCGGCCACCAGTTTGGGCGGCCCATGCACGGCAACGGCATTGAGATTGGTCCCGCGCTCTCCGGCTCCATGCAAGAAAAGCACCAGCGGCCAGCGCTTGGACGGCTCGGCAGCCGCTGCCTTCGGCACATACAGCAGGTAGTTCAGGCGATGCTCGGTGCGGATCTCGCGGCGAAACTCCTGCGCCGTTTGACGTCCGGGTTCTGCCTGCGGTGGTGCAGCCACGACGTCGATGGCAGCAGTTAGAAAAAAAGCGCCCAAGAGGTGATTTAGCCCAGAGGTCACGGCCGAAACGTGCCCCAGAGAAATGGTCGCGAGCAATCCCGATCCCAGTGGCTTGGATCCAGGTGCTCTTTGTGTGCGTCTCTACCGGGAACTCTGGGAAGCGGTGCTCCCTTGAGTCTGCGACCGCGAATAATAGCGAAACCGGTTCACCCGATACACATAGGCCAGGATCTCCGCCACCGCGGTGTACAACTGGAGGGGAATATCGCCATCCACCTTGCCATACTTGAAGAGCATGCGTGCCAGCGGCTTATTCTCCATCACCGGAATTTGCAGCTTTTCGGCCAATTCACGGATACGCAACGCGTTGAAATCTTTGGCCATGGCTATGATTCGCGGAGCTGCCATCGTGTCCCGGTCGTAGCGCAGAGCCACCGCAATGTGGGTCGGATTGGCGATGACCACGTCGGCATTCGGGAGATCTTCCAACTGCACCTTGAAGGATTTACGGCGCATCCGTCGTTTGCGCATCTCCCCCTTCACATGGGGATTTCCCTCGCTCTGCTTGCCCTCGTCTTTGACCTCCTGCTTGGTCATCTTGAGGTCCCGCTGCGCCTTCCATAGCTGATAGGCGTAGTCGATGGCTGCTATCAGGATGAGCGCCAAAAGCACCCGACTGCCGATGCGGATCGTGGTCTCGGAAAGGAATGTTCCCACCCGGGAAATGTCCACCGGGGAGTTGAAGATGGGATCGTCGAGCACCGCGCGCACCTGATTCCAAGAGAACCAGCTAATCGCACCGAGCTTCACGAGATTCACCGCTGCCGGAAACAATGCTTGGAAGGAAAAGATTCGTTTGAATCCCGCCATGGGATTCAAGCGCTCCCAATTGAAACGGATGGGGTCACTCACCAACCGGAAGCGGCTTTGTACCAAGCCTGCCACCAACCCTCCAACCCCCGTGGCAATCACCGGAGGGGCCAAACAACTGACCAAGGTCAAGGCCGAGTTGGACGCCTTAGCTTGGAGATTGTTGACGTCGATCGTCGTGTCGTGAAGGTGGAAAAAAACTGACTGAAATACGCCGGTCACATCCTTGAGCAACTGCCCGCCATAAGATTGAAGTGCCCACACTCCGGCCATGAGCACGAACGCGGTCTGAATCTCCTGAGACTTGGCGAACTGCCCATTGCCCAAGGCTTCAGTCAACCGCCTGTCCGTCGGTTGCTCTGTCTTGTCGCCACTTTCTTCGGACATACGCGTTTAAGGGTTCGGAGGAGTGTTTCCAAGGATTTGGGCGACGCGGACGAAATCGTCCGGAATTCGTCGCAAAAAATTGGCCGTGTGATCGCCAATGAAGCGCATGCTCATCGCAAAGACGAACAGTCCAGACAGGACCCGGACCGGCATGCTTTCCGAGAACACGTTCATCTGGGGCACAGCCCGTCCTAGCATCGAGAACACCCAGGTGACCAAGAAGGCCACGGCCATGATGGGTGCCGCCACCTGAATCCCCGCCGAGAGGATCCAACCTGTGTGGACGATGATATTGCGCATCAGGTCTTCGCTGCCATGGGCCGCCCCCATGGGAAGAACCGAGTAGGTCCGGATGAAAAACGCCAACACCCAGTGATGGATGTCTAATCCGAAAAAAGTAACCGCCCCGAGCCAGTACAGCAGCGTCGAAGTAATGGGCGCAGCGGCATTGGACCCCGGGTTGAGAATGGTGGACATGGTGAGTCCTAGGTCGTTGGCAATGAGGGTGCCCGTGACATCCAGCGCAAAAAATGTGAAACGGCAAACAAAGCCCAATACGACTCCGGCGGTGATCTCCACAAAAATCACATGGGTCAGCCACCACAGCGAATCGACCTTCAATTCGATCGGCGGTAACAGCGGCGTGGTCAAGGTGGCGAGCAATACTGCCAAGGCAATCTTTAGAGATCGGGGCACCTGGTTTCCGGAAAAAACCGGCATCGTGAGGATGAGGCCGCTCGCCCTCACCATCACCAGCACCCAGACCGCTATGGATTGGGTCGCCGTCATGGCTCAACCGACCATCTGGGGCATCTGCTCAATGACCGAGCGGGTGAACTCGATCATGGTTCGAACCATCCAGGGAAGCGTCACCACGATCAGCGTGAGCACCGCCAAGGCCTTGGGAACAAAGGACAAGGTCTGCTCTTGGATCGACGTGACCGCTTGAAAGACGCTCACACCGAGGCCAGTGACCAGGGCCGTCATCAGGATCGGCGAGGCCAGCGTCACGGAGTTAAGAATTAACGACTTGATGAGTTCGACAGCGGTTTCAGGGTTCATGGATCGGGTCGGAAACGGAGATGGAGACAGGGGAAATGAGGACAAACTTTCAGATACCGAAACTCATCAGCAACGAACGGACGATGAGGGACCATCCGTCCACCAAGACGAAGAGTAGGATTTTCAGAGGCAAGGCAATGGTCGCGGGGGGCATCATCATCATGCCCATGCTCATCAATACGGTAGCGACCACGATGTCGATGAGGATGAAGGGCACAAAGATTAGGAAGCCCATCGTAAAAGCCGTGCGGAGCTCGCTGATGATGAAGGCCGGAATAACCGCTCGCAGCGGTATGGCTTCGGGGGCGGTCGGCGGGATCTTGGCCAATTCCACGAACAACTGGACATCTTTGGGGCGTGTTTGTCGCAGCATGAAGGCCCGGATGGGCTTCGACGCTTCCTCAACGGCCTGGGCCGAGGTGATCTTCTTCTCCATGTAGGGCTGGATGGCGTTGGTCTGGACCTTGGACCACACCGGTTCCATGACGAAATAGGTGAGGAAGAGCGACAACCCGATAATGACCTGGTTGGCCGGAGCGCCCTGAAGGGTCAAGGCGTTGCGGACGAAGGAGAGCACGATGACAATGCGGCTGAAGCAGGTCATGAGCAGCACGATGGACGGCGCCATCGACAGCATGGTGACGGCAAAGAGGACCTGAATGGCGACATCCACATCCTTCGGCTGCCCAATTCCGTCCATGCCGATGTTCAAGGTCAGCGGAGGCAAGCCCGCCACCGAAGTGCCGGTCGTGGTCGGGGCTTGCGCCACGGCTGCCAGCGGCGCCAGCAAGAGCAGCAAAAAGCCAAAAAGAAACCCGGTGAGTCCCCACCCCATCGGCCGAACGGAGCTAAGGCTTCGGCATGCTTGGATCGAAGTGCTCATGCTGAAGGTGTCGAAGCCTTCTCTAGGACACTCCGGAACGACCCCTCGGAGGCCGGGTTCACAAATAGGTTTGCAGCCGGAGGGCCGGGATCCAACGGTGAAGGATTGTCCAATACGGACGGATCGGCATCCAATGGCGACAGCAGCGATAACCCGTTCGGAGAGCCCCCGATGAGAAACTGTTGATGCCGGTAGGCCACCACGTAGACAGACAACCGCTGTCCCAAGCTCTTCACATCGACCACCCTCAGACCGCTAACAGGAGTCCGCTGCAGAAGGAGTTGCTGCCAATGCCGGTAAATCCAGAGGGCGCCGATGAGCAAAGCAAACACCAGAGCCAGCGCTCCAAGCATGCGCCCCAGCGATCCGGCTGCGCTGCTCAAATCGGGCGCAGCCAGCGCATTGGTGAGAGAACCTGGCGGCAGAATCGAAGAAATGGAATTGGTGGAGCCCACGCGTCACCCCTCCAAGCAGCGGGTGTGCCGAGGTCGTTTTTGCGCAGAAAATGGGGCTTTTATGGAGTTTTAGCCTCCCACCGGCATCGATTGCCGAACTGGAGGATCCCCCCTCCTCGGCAAAAACCTCCACTATCCATGCTCACCCCGTGTTCTCGAGGAATCCTTGCCGGTCACCCCAAATTCACCGGATCGATGTCGATAATCAGGGTCAGGTCGGCGGGCAATGCGAAGGTCTGTTCAATTTTCCCCAACTCGATGGACAAGCGACTCATCGCCGAGGTGCGCAGCATGATCTGGTGCCGAAAGAAACTCTCAGCCTTCAGCAACGGGGCCGGAGCCGGGCCGGCCAGAATCAAGTCCTTCCAATCCTTGAAGGCCAGGTCGAGCGCCTTGCGCAAGTGTTCGGCAAAGAGCTTCACCTTGTCTTCGTTGCGTCCCTTCAACGTCAGCAAGGCCACCCGACCAACCGGCGGGTACCGCAACTGCTCCCGAAACTCCACCTCCTGCTCGTAGAATCCGAGGTAATCATGCCGGCGCGCGTACTGGATGGCTGGATGAAACGGAGTGAAACTCTGGACGAACACCTCGCCCTCGACATCGCCCCTCCCGGCCCGGCCGCTGACCTGGGTGAGCAACTGAAAGGTGCGCTCACCCGCGCGGAAATCCGCCTGATGCAGACTTAGGTCGGCATGAACGATGCCCACCAGGGTGACATTCGGGAAATGCAGTCCCTTGGCGATCATCTGGGTGCCCACCAAGATGTCGATTTTGCCGACCCGAAAGTCGGTGAGGATGCGCCGATAGTCCTCCTTCCGCTTCAGGGTATCCGAATCCATGCGTTCGATTCGAGCGTGCGGGAACCCCTTGCGCAGGGCGTCCTCGACACGCTCGGTGCCGATGCCCGCAAACCGAATGGCCGGATTACCACAACCCGGGGCCGGGCAATGTTCCGGAACCGGTTCTTCATGGCCGCAAATATGGCAGAGCAACCGTCGGGAGGCCCGGTGATAGGTCAGCGAAACCGAACAATTGGGGCATCCGGCCACATGACCGCACTGGGGGCATTGCAGCGAAGTCGAAAAGCCCCGCCGATTGAGGAACAGCATGGTCTGCTCGCGGCGCTCCAGACGTTGGGTGATCGCCTCCCGGAGGCGTTGGGTGAATACCGGAGGAGCCCCGCTCTTGGACTTGCGAGATTCTTCGCGCAAATCCACCACGCGCACCACCGGCAGTCGCTTGTCGTCCACCCGCTTGGCCATCTCGAGAAGGGTGTATTTTCCACGGCGTGCATTGTGGAAACTCTCCATCGAGGGTGTGGCCGATCCCAACATCACCAACGCCCCCTCGCGCTGAGCGCGCACCACCGCCACATCTCGGGCATGGTAGCGGGGCGTCTCCTCCTGTTTGTAGGAATGCTCGTGTTCCTCGTCGACAATGATCAGCCCCAGCGAGTGGACCGGAGCAAACACCGCCGAACGGGCCCCGATGACAATCCGAGCGCGCCCCTGCCGGATCTTGTGCCACTCGTCATGACGTTCCCCGGCCGAGAGATGCGAATGCAGCACAGCCACAAGAGTCCGATGGGGGCCCGACGAAAATCGGGCCTTGAAGCGCTCCACCGTCTGTGGGGTCAGTGAGATTTCGGGCACCAGCACGATCGCTCCGCGTCCCTGCGCCAGCGCATGTTGAATGGCCTGCAAGTACACCTCGGTCTTGCCCGAACCGGTCACACCAAAGAGCAAGAACGGCTTAGCCGGTTCGCCCCGCACGAGGCCGTCATGGGCCTTCACCAACGCCTGGAATGCCACCAGTTGCTCGTCATTGAGAGTCAATGGCGTGGTCGGGACGATGAGTTCCCGCGCATACGGGTCCCGCTCATCGATCTTGGGGGCGATGCAAACCAACCCCTTGTCTTCGAGTTTGCGCACCGTTTCGGCCGTCGTCTCACCGAGCCGGAGCAATTCCTGGAGGGGTAACTCCCGCCACTCTTCGATGATGCGCCAGATCGTCTCCTGCCTGGGTGTGAGCTTGGGCATTTCGCCGACGACCGTCAGCGCATGCACATGAAGTCGTTCACGCCAACCGGCTTCTTCCTTTCGGACGGCCTCCGGCAATACGCTCTTGAGGGCCGTCTCGACGGCGCAGCAATAGTAAGAGGCGATCCAACGGGCCAACTCCAACACCTGTGGTGTGACCAGAGTTTGTGCTCCGAGCACATTCAGGATCGGCTTGAGATTGGTCTGCGGCGACGACTCCGCCAACTCGGTCACCACTCCCAGCACCTGGCGATGGCCAAAGGGCACCTTGACCCGGGACCCCACGGCCACCCGATCGGAAAACTCCTCCGGGATGGAATAGTCAAACTCCTTGCGGAGGGCTATTTCGAGAGTGACGCGGGCGACCACGGGTTTAATTCCCCGATCATTTGCGGATCATGCGCCAGTAGGGGCGGTCTGCCGCGAACAAGTATCCGTTTTCAGGATACCGGTCACCCAAGACGAACGTCAGCGGGAAATTCGACGGGATATTCCCCTGGCGCAGCAGATAATCCATGTAGAAGCGCCCCCAGACGGCATCGGAATCGTTCATCAATTTGGAATGCCACAACTGATCGCAGGTGAGCGGGGTGAGCAACAGGGCGTTGAACGGACGCTGGAAGTCGTGGATCTGGTACAAGTCTTCCTTGGGATCTTGTCCGGCTCGCAAGGTCAGGGGCATCGAGTCTAGGTGGCCGTACCAGGCGAC
>Ga0209598_10003230_pt1 | contig 12402 bp, 9 predicted proteins | sample M_140807_EF_Meta_FD_187317 | JGI IMG/M metagenome (GOLD analysis project Ga0209598, IMG submission 187317) | Freshwater microbial communities from Lake Montjoie, Canada to study carbon cycling - M_140807_EF_MetaG (SPAdes) (version 2) | ecosystem: Environmental > Aquatic > Freshwater > Lake... | reverse complement strand
ATCCGTGTTTGATGATTCAATGGATTTGATTGCTCGTTTACCTAGAATAGCGGCTTATATCTACAGAAGAAAATATAGAAATGGGGAGCATATTCAACCCAACGGATTATTAGATTGGTCAGGCAATTTTGCGCACATGATGGGTTATGATGACCAAGGGTTTAAAGAGTTGATGCGTTTGTACATGGTGATTCATGCGGATCATGAAGGAGGAAACGTATCTGCACATACTACACACTTAGTTGGTTCTGCATTAAGTGATCCATATTTAAGTTTTGCAGCAGGTATGAACGGATTAGCCGGTCCTTTACATGGATTAGCAAACCAAGAAGTGATCAAATGGATATTTGAATTAAGGGAGCAAATTGATTCTGAATCTCCAACTAAAGAACAAATTGAAGAATACGTTCGTAAAACATTGAGTGAAGGAAAAGTAGTTCCAGGTTATGGCCATGCGGTATTGCGTCAAACTGATCCAAGGTTTACGGCACAAATGGAATTCGGTAAAAAGCACATGCCAAACGATCCATTGGTACAAACGGTTTGGACCATTTACGATGCGGTTCCTCCAATTTTATCTTCTATTGCTAAAATAAAAAATCCTTGGCCAAATGTTGATGCGCATAGCGGTGCACTTTTGGTTCATTACGGAATGGTTGAATACGAGTTTTATACCGTGTTATTTGGTGTTTCAAGAGCACTTGGTGTATTATCTAGCTTATGTTGGGATAGAGCACTTGGCTTGCCATTAGAAAGACCAAAATCGGTAACTACGGATTTAGTAAAAGAATGGTTAGAAGGAAAAGGAGAAGTTTGGGGAGATTAATTAAAATTCAAAAGTCAAAATATTTTACTAGGTCTCGTTATTTCGAGACCTTTTTTTGTTTTTTCGAGATATGAAATTCTTCAAAAAATAAGTATCAACTCAATATGGTTTTTATTATTTGACATGAACAACAATACTCAAAATTCAAAAGCCTAGGTTGTAATATTTCAACATTTTTCCATTTTTTACTTTTTACTTTTTAATTTTAAACATACTCGAGGGTTTTTTATTAAAATGACATCTTATACCGATGCTGTTTTTCTAAGTTATTTAAAAACATCTCCAGATATAAATCTGTATAAAACCAAAATAGATTGTCTGATCAAATTCATTTTGTTGCCCTTTTAAAAAAAGGGGATTCGGGGGCTTATGATAAATTGATAGAAGACTATCAACACATGGTGTATAATACCGTTTTAGGCATTGTAAATCATTTGCACGATGCCGAAGACATAACGCAAAATGTATTTATTCAAATATTTAAAAGCATTCATGATTTTAAAGGAGATTCTAAATTGTCCACTTGGATTTATAGAATCGCGATAACAAAATCATTAGAGTGGGAAAGAAAAAAAAAGTCGAAAAGATCTATAAATTATTTTAAAAATCTAATCGGGATTTCAACAGAATCAACAGAAATGTCTGCTTTTCATCATCCAGGTGTAGAGCTTCAAAATAAAGAATTAGCAGCATTGCTTTTTAAAGCGATAAAGAAATTGCCAGAAAATCAACGACTGGCTTTTGTATTGATAAAAGTTGAGGGATTGACTTATCAGGAAGTAGGGGAGATTATGAACAAATCAACTAAGAGTATTGAAGGGTTGGTGCTCCGAGCAAAGTCACAACTAAAATTAATTTTGAACGATTATTTTAATGAATAATTTTTTATAAAATGAAAACAAATATCGAACAACAAATAGACGACACGTTAAGTAGTTTGGATGAGGTGAAGCGTGCCGAAATTTCACCCTACTTTAAAACTAGGATGAAAGGAATGTTGACACAAATGCAGCCTGAGCCTGCGTTTCTTTCATTTAAATACACAATTGCATTTGCAACCATCGCTTTAATTTTAACCGTTAATACTTTTTTGCTTTATCAGCGATTTAACCAAAATCCAAAGTCTGAAAAATCAGTTCAAAGCATTGGTGAAATATCAGAAATGTATCATTTTAATTCAACACCCGTTTTAGATTATGATAACCAATAACAAAAATAAATTCATCGTTTTTATCATTAGTACATTGTTGATTGTAAACTTAGTGTTTACCAGCATACTTTGGTTTAAGCAAAATCCAAAAAATGAAAACGATGTCGATACACCAAGGCCGTATAAACCAGGTCGGTTATCAGAAAAATTGGGATTGGATAGCATGCAGCATATAAAATATAATGCCAATAAAATGGCACACGAAGCCAAGATGGATGATTTAAAAGATAAAGAGCATCTTGCCAAAAAAGCTTTATTCCTATTGCTAAAAGCAGATACTGCCAGCAATGCAACCATTGCAAGTTTTGCCCGTAAAGCATCTGATTGTTCTTTCGAAATAGATACCGCCACTTATTTTTATTTTAAAAGATTGAAAGCGATTTGTAATCCTGAGCAATTAAAAAAATTAGAAGATATTTTTGATCATTCTAGATTTGCGAATCCTCCAGAAGTTAATCGCAGAAACAAGCCATCAGATAAAAATGATTCGGCTGTTTCAAATAAAGAAACTGATCGTTTAAATCAAAACGGCAATCATCAAAATGAAGATGAATTTCCAAGAGGTCATCGTCCGCCACCACCACCAAGAGATGGAGTTGAAGGTGATCATCATCCAGACCCCGAATTTTTTGATGGTCCACCACCTTCGCCTAGGGGAGATCATCCACCTCACAGAAAAGGAGATAGAAGGCCACCACCGCCTCCACACGACAGACAATTCGATGAGCCATAGAAAATTTTAAAAATAGAATTCGGTTAGAAAATTGAAACAAAAAATAAAAAGTTTAATTGCAATATTTATGAAAAAATGTACTCTAGGTTTACTTGTGTTATTCATGTTTTTTGGATTTCATTCAAAAGCGCAATACAATAATCTTTGGATACCGGATACCTTGAATGGAACTACTTTTAACCTGAACATAAAAGATACGTTTTCGCAAATTAGACCAGGACAACAAACGATTACCGCTGGCATCAACAATAAATTTTGGGGACCAACTTTGTTTTTCAATAAAGGAGAAACCGTTCACATGAACGTGAAAAATTCATTGAACGATTCTACAACATTACATTGGCACGGGATGCATTTACCCGCAGTTATGGACGGTGGGCCTCATCAGGTTATTCCTCCTGGAACCACTTGGCAACCGTTTTGGGAAGTAAAAAATAATGCAGCAACGTATTGGTATCATCCACATTTACATGAAACAACTCAAGAGCAAATCACCAAAGGAATTGGTGGTTTAATTATTGTTAGAGATGCCATCGAGTCAGCATTGCCGTTACCTCGTAAATATGGGATAGATGATATTCCATTGGTATTAACCGACAGAGATTTTACCACTGCCAATCAATTTAGCGTTGTGCCTTATGGCGATAGTTCAATGGTAAACGGGGTGTTGAGTCCACAACATACGATACCTGCACAAGTTGTAAGATTTAGAATTTTAAATGCAGCCATTGAACGCTCTTATAATTTGGGATTCAGTGATAACAGAACATTTTATGTGATCACATCGGATGGTGGTTTGTTAGCTGCACCTGTTCCATTAACAAGATATTTATTACATGCCGGTGAAAGAATTGAAATATTGGTGAATTGTAATGGCCAATCTGGAACAAACTTTAAATTAAAAGCCTATAATTCTACATTGGCGCAAAACGTACCTGGCGGAGATTTTTTCCCTAACGGTCCATTTGCAAATGCGTTGGCAAGAATAGATTTTAATGTATTGCAAATAAATGTTGGCGCACAAACCAGCAATCCCATAACAACCATTCCTACAGCATTAACAACTGTTACCACTATTCCAGCGGCAAATGCGAACCTTACGCGTTTTTTAACCATTAGTGATACCAATATTGCAGGCATTCCCGGAGCTGCATTTTTATTGAATCATAGATTGTTTAACATTAATTACAACGACTATAATGTTCCTCTTGATAATACGGAAATTTGGCAAATAACAAACTCAGGAAACTTCGGACATCCATTTCATATACACGATGTGGAGTTTAATATACTTTCTGTAAATGGTGCTGCACCAGCAGCAGCGCAAGCCGGATGGAAAGATGTTGTTTTTGTAGCAGCAAATTCAACCGTAAGGTTTATCGCCAAGTTCGACGACTTTGCAGATCCTGTTCATCCATTTATGTATCATTGCCATATTGCATTACATGAAGATGAAGGCATGATGGGACAGTTTGTGGTGGGGAGTAGTGCCGTTTCTCCAACTATATCAACCTTGAGTTGTACTTCTGCAACTTATTCTGCCACAGCAACTGTAAATACGGCTTATAATGGTACTGCAACAGTTGCATATACTGGAGGTAACGGAGTGGCATACACGACAGGGGCAACGGTTTTTTCTACAGGAGTAACTGGCTTAACGGCAACACTTCAAGCTGGAACGTTGGCTAGCGGTGCTGGTAACATTGTGTATGCGATTTCGGGAACGCCATCTACATCTGGAACGGCGAGTTTTGCGATTAGTTTCGGCGGACAATCTTGTACATTAAATTTAACCGTAAACACATCAGTACCACAACCTTCTGCAAATAGAAATGTAATGTTGATAATTGTGGATGATATGGGAACGGATTATTTAGGGTTTTATGAAAATCATGAAGACACCGTTGATGTTCCTAATTTGAGATCATTGCTAAATCGTGGTGTTCGTTTTTCTAATGCAACTGCAGATCCAGTATGCTCTGCAACACGCGCCAGTATGATAACCGGAAGATATGGTTTTAGAACAGGCGTTGGTGGAATCATTGGTGGTACTGGCGGATCTGGAGTTTTAGATACTGCTGAAGTTTCGTTACCTAAAATGATAAAATTATACAATCCCAATGTCAAGCGCGCACTTGTTGGTAAATGGCATTTACAACAACCCACGCCAATTAATTTAACCGCGCCAAACCGAATGGGTTTTGATCATTACGAAGGATTGTTTACAGGAACATTAAACCCAGGTTACAACAATTGGACGAAAATTAAAAATGGCGTTTCAAGTACAATAAATTCTTATGCAACAACAGAGCAGGCAAACAATATGGCAAGCTGGTTGAGAACAAATGCAACATCTCCTTTTTATGCTTGTTTGTCTTTTACTGCGCCTCATGACCCGATACATTTGCCACCAGCCGGATTACATAATTACACAACCTTGAGTGGAACACCTGGAGATATCAACAACAATCCTAAGTCTTATTATAAGGCGATGATTCAATCTATGGATCATGAGTTGGGAAGAGTGTTTGACTCACTTAGAGCCATCAATCGTTTTGATAGTACCGATTTTATTTTTATTGGAGATAATGGTTCGTTGGCCAGAGTGGCTCAAATTGCAAATACGAACAGAGCGAAAGGAACCTTGTATCAATATGGCATTCACGTTCCATTAATCATCGCTGGTCCTTCTGTTGTAAACCCAGGGCGCGTTTCAAATGCTTTGGTAAATGCTACGGATGTATTTGCAACAGTGTTGGAACTTTATGGATACAACAACTGGCAATCTCAAATACCAGCAAACAAAACCATTGATAGTAAAAGCTTAATGCCTATAATTAAAAACCAATCAACCAGTGTAAGACCTTGGGCATTCTCAGAAATATTTAAACAAACGACAGATTCTGCTGATGGTAAGGCCATTCAAAATCAAAATTATAAATTGATTCGTTTTGATTATGGCGTTGAAGAATTTTACAAATTATCTGTAGATCCAAATGAACTGAATAATTTACTTGTTGGAACGATGAATGGGGTTGATTCTGTCAATTACTCAGACTTATGTAATCAATTAAGCACCTTAGTAAATAACGGTGTTATTTGTCCTGCAATAGCTGTAGGCCCTGTAGTGACTGGCATTTTATGCAACAATGTTGTTTATGCGTCTACTAACGTGTATGCCAACACGCCGTTTTTTACCACAGCATCAATTCCGTATACAGGTGGAAATGGACTTGCCTATTCAGCAGGTTGGCCAATTGAATCAACAGGCGTAACGGGCTTAACAGCTTCACTTCAAGCAGGTACACTTAATACAGGAAATGGAAATGCAAGTTTTGAAATTAGTGGAACACCAAATAATAGTGGTGTAGCAAATTTTGTATTGCAATTGGCTGGACAAACTTGTTCTATTTCATTACAAGTAAATTCGGCTTCAAGTAATGTTGCTTTTAATTTTGATATTGTACCTAATCCGGTAACGAATCAATTGAAAATTAATTTAACTTCAGGAAGCGAGGCTTATTATGTTTGGGTGTATGATGCTGTAGGCAGAACAATCATGATGTTGCCTCAGCCCAATTTATCAACGGGCATCAATGTTTCTGGATTGAGTAAAGGTGTGTATCTATTGAAAGTAATGGATAAAACAAATAAGCAAGTCATTACCAAGAAATTTATAAAAGGATAATAAAATATCAAAAACAGAATCAACTATTTTTACTACTAAATTTTGAATTAAATATAACTACATGAAGAAGCTATTAATTATTGCGTTGTTGTTAAATGGATTTATGACTTTTGCACAAAGTCCTGTAATAACAAGCTGGTTGCAAAATAGAAATGGAATAAAAGGACGTCATTATGTAGCGGGCAATTCTACACCTATTCAGGATAATGACTCTGCAAACGTGCAGCAAGTGTTTTATTCAACCAATTGGGCGTATATCAGAACCAAAGGAATTCCGGCTTATATATCAGGTCCTTTTTTGGATGGTAATCCAACAATAGCAACAAGTCAAAATGCAATATTTAGATTTCCTTTAAATCCTGTAAGAAATCCAGGAACACCAACAGCAACAACTGGTGGAAATATTGGCATATTCATAAACGGTGTAGCCTTGTTTGATTACAGAGATGGTGTGTCGTGGAGAAATGCAACAGGCGCATTATGTGGTGGTCCAATTCAACCGCCTTGTATGGGCGATGGCGTTTGGAATAGAGATGCAGTAGTAGGAGAGCGCTTGGGATTTGATTGTTCAAAAGCACATCCAGCAAATGGAAATTATCATCATCATCAAAATCCCAGTGCATTTGGATTGGATTTAAATGTAATTTCTACCGTATGTAATTTGTATGCTTCTGATGGATTGTATGCAATAGATAGCACAAGGCATTCGCCGCTATTGGGATTTGCTTATGATGGGTTTCCAATTTATGGGGCTTATGCCTATAAAAATGCAGATGGAACAGGAGGAATCGTAAGAATGAAATCAAGTTATACATTAAGAAACATCACCACAAGAACAACTAATGCTGCCGGAAATACAGTAACGGCTGGACCTCCCGTAAGTACTACTTACCCATTGGGATATTTTAGAGAAGATTATCAATACAATACAACAAGTGCTGCAACACCAGATTATTTGGATGATCACAATGGTCGTTTTTGCGTAACACCTGAATATCCATCAGGTATTTATTGCTATTTTACAACGGTAAATGCCAATTGGAATTCGGCATATCCGTATGTAGTAGGCCCAACATTTTATGGCACAAGAACGGTAACAAAACCTGCTGCAATTACAGAGACTGTAACACAATATATCTCGGGTGCAGCTGTAACCCCAACAGTAACCAGTTTGTTGTGCAATGCGGCTACAGTATCTGCTTCGCCATCTGTAAATGTTGCATTTAATGGAACGGCAACTATTGGGTATACTGGAGGTAACGGAGTAGCATACACGTCAGGTGCTTCCGTTTCGTCAACAGGTGTAACGGGCTTAACGGCAACATTACAAACAGGAAGTTTGGCAAATGGAAATGGAAATATTGTATATACCATATCTGGAACACCCACTATAACAGGAACTGCAAGTTTTGCGATTTCGTTTGGAGGACAAAATTGTACGCTGAACATTACTGTAAATAATACTGTGCCAACAAACCCAACTGTTACTGCTTTAAATTGTGCGGGAGCCACAACAACTTCTGGAACAATAAATACAGCCTATTCAGGAAATGCAACAGTCCCTTACACAGTTGGTAACGGCGTTTCATATACGACTGGAACTTCAATTGCATCAACTGGTGTAACTGGTTTAACGGCTACATTGCAATCAGGTAGTTTAGCCAATGGAAATGGAAACATTACATATAGCATTTCAGGAACACCAACTGCAGCAGGTACCGCAAGTTTTGTTATTTCATTTGGCGGACAATCATGTACGTTAAACATAATTATAAATGATGGATTGCCGTTGTTGCCAGAAATTCAAACATTGGATTGTGTAAATACAATCGTTTCACCACAAGCTTATCTTAATACAGCATATACTGGAACTGCAACGATTGCATATAATGGAGGTAACGGTGCTGCGTATCCGTTTGCTGGTCCATTGGTCGCATCTACTGGTGTAGAAGGATTGTCGGCTTCAATACAACCAGGTACATTAGCAAATGGAAGTGGCAATTTAGTATTGTCGATCACAGGAACGCCAACATCAACAGGCACCGCAAGCTTTGCGATAGACTTTGGCGGAGTAGCATGTGTGTTTGATGTAAATATAGCTGCTGTAGGAAACTCGGCTCCATTTGATTTTAAAATAATACCCAATCCGATCATCAATAATAATTTGCATATTGAATTAAATGCAACAAATCAAGAAGCATCAAACATTTGGATATACGATGAAACAGGTAGAAAATTAATTTCAAAATCATCTTCAGAATTAATAGGAAGTATTATCAATATTAATGTGTCTCAATTATCTAGAGGAACCTATGTAATTAAAGTAATGGATAAATTGAGCCAAATTATAATGACGAAAAGGTTTGTGAAATAGGTAGTTATTGTTTGTTGTTTTTGGTTTGTGGTTTGTGGTTTGGTGTTGGGATATTCTACTTTGCGTTCTTTGTACTTTAGAATGTTTGTGGTTTGTTGTTTATAGTTTGTTGTTGGAAGTATTTTTCCCTTTGCGCTCTTTGCTACTTTGCGAGCTTTGCGCGAAACAAAAACTTCTTGCCTTCGTGTCAAGAATAGTTCAAAAGGTTCAATAAGTTCAATGCGTTCAAAAGGTTGGAAGTATGTTCCATGTATATGCTTCATAGTATTATAAAAAAAACTTCGTGTCTTCGTGCCTTCGTGTTTCAAATTCTTCGTGTTTCAACTTCTTCGCACCCTCGTGTCAAAAAAATACCGGATTTAATAACCCAATTACGGAAAAAATAATTCAACTTTACAAAGTACTATTTTGTTTGAACTAATAATAAGTCACCTATATGACATCCCAACCCAAAATTTCGGTTTTAATGGCGGTTTACAATACTGATTTCTCTTATATAAAACGAGCAATTGATTCTGTTTTAAATCAAGATTTTCAGGATTTTGAATTAATTATTATCGATGATGGAAGCAAAGAGAACAACCGAGAATTACTATTAGCGTATGTAGAAGAAAATGAAGATAAAGTAATTTATATCAGACATAGCAATCGTGGACAATCGGAATCTATCAATCGAGGTATTCTAATTAGCGTCGGCGAATACATCACCATACTAGATAGCGACGATGAATATAAACCCAATCATTTATCTGCATGCCTATCTGCAATTGATGATCATGACTTGATTTGTTCTAATTCTTGTACTATAGTTGATGACGTAATGGATTATTATGTACCCGACAAGAATGATTTAACGAAGCTCATCCACTTAGATAACAGTGTTTTATTTGGTACACTATTCGGCCGGAAGAAAGTTTTCTCAAGCATCAATTTCAAAACTGGTTTCGCTGCGGATGCAGATTTTTTTGAAAAAGCAAAATTGAATTTTCGGGTAAAAAAGGCAGATCTTAGAACCTATATTTATTACAGAAATATTCCTACAAGTATTTGTTCATTAATGAAAAATCAACATTTCTCAACACAAGCAACACATGATTGATTTTGAACCTAAACTATTTTCTACAGATACTAACATTATAATGGCTTGTCACATCACAGGTGTGTATGACGTAAACAGAAGCATGACGTTAGAAGCTGACAATTATGAGTTGGTAAAAAATTGGGCAGATTCAGTAGCGGATTTAAAACTTCGCGGCATCATTTTCCATAATAACTTTTTAGAAGAAACCTGCGAAACATTCCAAAATGAATATGTTTCCTTTGTAAAAATTGAGTACAATGCTCAATTCAATCCCAATGTATTTAGGTATTTCGTTTACAAAGATTTTATTCAACAACACCTTCAAATTATTGAAAATATATTCGTAACAGACATCTCAGATGTAGTTGTTTTAAAAAATCCATTTGAAGAAAAATTTTTCAAGGAAAATCCAACATCAATTTTTTGTGGAGACGAACCCAAGAAATTGCAAGATGAATGGATGCAAGCGCATTCAGCCAATTTAAGGGAAAAGATAGCAGACTATGCATCGTATGAACAAAAATTTGCAGACGAATCATTATTGAATTGCGGCATAATAGGAGGTGAGGTTTCTTTAATGCATGCGTTTATAAAAGAGTTATGTATCATACATCAACAATTTAATGTCGATAATAAAACGGAATATACCGGGGATATGGGTGCGTTTAATTATTTGGTGAGAACAAAATATAATAACGAATTAAAACATGGAGCACCAATAAATACCGTGTTTAAAATGCACGAAAGCGAAAGGACAGATTGCTGGTTTAGGCATAAATGATAAACCAATATTATTACTTGTGGAGAATAGCGGGTTCGAACCGCTGACCTCTTACATGCCATGCAAGCGCTCTACCAACTGAGCTAATTCCCCTTTTTTAAATTCACAATTCTAAAAGCGAAAACAAAAGTAAATCTTTGTGCTGTCCTTTTCAAAAGAAATGTCAATTATAAAATCCTCAAACTCTTGAAACTTTTTTTGTTTCACGCAAAGCTCGCAAAGAAGCAAAGAGCGCAAGGTGGAAAATGCTTCCAACCACAAACCACAAACACCAAACTACAAACCTCTCAAACCTCTTCTACACCCCCGTATAACTATGCGGCGTTATTTGCTTTAATTCTGCTTTTACTGCAGCCGATACTTTCAACTTTGAAATAAATTGATGAATCGCTTTTTTATCGATAACCGTTCCTCTTGTAAGTTCTTTTAAAGCCTCATAAGGAGCAGGGTAGTTTTCTCGGCGCAAGACGGTTTGAATGGCTTCTGCTACTACAGCCCAGTTGGATTCTAAATCTGATTTTAGCTTGGGCTCATTTAAAATTAATTTACCCAATCCTTTTTCTATAGATTTTATTGCGATGATGGTATGCGCTATTGGAACGCCGATGTTTCTTAAAACGGTACTGTCTGTTAAATCTCTTTGTAGTCTTGAAATTGGAAGCTTTGCCGAAAGATGTTCAAAAATAGCGTTTGCCATTCCTAAATTTCCTTCTGCATTTTCAAAATCAATGGGGTTTACTTTATGTGGCATGGCGCTGCTGCCAATTTCACCTTTCTTCGTTTTTTGTTTGAAATAATCCATGCTTACATAACTCCAAATATCTCTCGACAAATCAATTAAAATGGTGTTGATTCTTTTGATGGCATCAAAATGAGTGGCCAATAAATCATAATGCTCAATTTGTGTGGTGTATTGTTGGCGCTGTAATCCCAATTTGTCTTCTAATAATTCATCTGCAAATTTCTTCCAATTGTATTTTGGAAAGGCCACATGATGCGCATTGAAATTTCCAGTAGCACCACCAAATTTCCCTGAAAAAGGAATATAGCTAAATAACTGAACCTGATTTTCTATTCGCTCTACATATACCATTAACTCTTTACCCAATTTTGTTGGAGATGCCGATTGGCCGTGCGTACGTGCCAACATTGGAATGTCTTTCCAATTTTGCGCTAGCTTATAAATATATTGTTGTACGTTCAAAATCGCAGGCAGATATTCCAATTCCATAGAATCTTTCCATAACATGGGAACTGCGGTGTTGTTGATGTCTTGTGAGGTTAATCCAAAATGCACCCACTCTTTTAAAGCACTCAATCCAATTGTATCTAATGTTGATTTTAAAAAATACTCTACTGCCTTAACATCATGGTTAGTTGTTTTTTCCGTTTCCTTAATGGTTACTGCATCTTCAACAGAAAAATTAAACACCACATCGCGCAAAAGATTTTTTTGCTTGTTGTCTAAATTAAAGAATTTCTTTTCTGCTAAAAAAATAAAGTATTCGATTTCAACTTTCAAACGATATTTTATCAGTGCATACTCCGAATAATATTCGGTTAATTCTTTTGTGGCATTTGCATACCTGCCATCAATTGGCGAGATGTTGGTGAGTGATGTAGTATTCATAGGTGCAAAAATAAGTTGAAATCGTGAAATATGTTTAAGTGATTAGCCACAAAGGTCCCCCAAGGGGGAAGTTTTTTTG
>Ga0209598_10003228_pt1 | contig 12408 bp, 13 predicted proteins | sample M_140807_EF_Meta_FD_187317 | JGI IMG/M metagenome (GOLD analysis project Ga0209598, IMG submission 187317) | Freshwater microbial communities from Lake Montjoie, Canada to study carbon cycling - M_140807_EF_MetaG (SPAdes) (version 2) | ecosystem: Environmental > Aquatic > Freshwater > Lake... | reverse complement strand
CGCCGTCACCGTTTCGGTGGTCGATAGCACGATTGGTGGCTCCACTCCCGTCACCACCGCCTACAGCCTTGCCGTCACCGATGTGAACGAGGCGCCGACGGCAGTTCTGCTCACCAACACCACCGCCTCCCTGGCGGAGAACACCAACACGAGCAGCCGCATCAAGGTGGCCGATATCGCCATCAGCGATGACGCCCTCGGCACCAACATCCTCACCCTGGTGGGCTCCGATGTCCAGGCATTTGAGCTGAGGGGCTCTGAGCTCTACCTCAAGGCCGGTATCCCGCTCAACTACGAGGGAACTCAGAACAGCTACGCCATTAGTGTGCAGGTGGCGGATTCGAGCCTAAACGGCTCCGCCCCGGCGAGCAAGTCCTACAGCCTGCAGATCACCAATACCAATGAAGCGCCCGATTCCCTGACCCTTAGCGCCAGCAGCTTCGACGAAAATATCCCGATACACTCCCTGATCGCCACTCTCTCTGCGACGGATCTGGATCTGCCCTTCACAGCCCAGAGTTTCACCTATTCCCTCACGCCAGGTTACCGCGATAACCTCATCTTCTATGTCGTCAGCAATGGCCTGTACATCAGCGCTAGCGCCGACTATGAACGCCAATCCTCCTTTGCCATTCGCCTCAAGGTGAATGATCAAGGGGGTCTCAGCTTCCAGCGGGACCTGAAGTTGTTTGTCAATGATCTTCCCGACACTCCCACCTACAGCGTCAGTCAATCGGCCAGCAGCATCCTGGAGGGGCAAAGCGTAAGTTTTGGCCTCGTCACCACCAACGTGGCGGTCCATACGCCGATCTACTGGTCCATCAGTGGTACTGCCACTGGTGGTAGTGCCACTGGCATCACCGGCAGCGATTTCAGTGATGGCCAACTCAGTGGTAGCGGCTCCCTCGGTGCCGATGGCCGCTTCTCCCTGCTCCGCACCACCGTCTCCGATGCCCAATCGGATCCCGACGAGAGCTTCGCCCTGAGTTTCTTCGATGATGCGGCTCGCACCCACCCATTGGCTGATCCATTGGTTGTCCAGATCAAGGTGCCCAATGTCGGTTCACCCAGCGATGGTCCAGACAACATTACCGGCACCGACGCCGCCGAAACCATTACGGGGGTCCCGGTGGGATCCGTTCTGTACGGGCGTGGCAGCATCGATCAACTCACAGGCAAAGGCGGTAATGACATCTTTGTCTTGGGAACAGCCAGCCAACGTTATTACGATTTAGATGGCACAACCGGGATGGCCGTGATCAAGGATTTCAACATCGGCCAGGACAAAATTCAACTCCATGGCTTGGCCAATCAGTACAGCTTCAGCAGTGGTCGCTTGAATAACATCACTGGCACCTTCATCTCGGTGGCCAGTAGTGGTGATCGCATCGGCTTTGTCGAGGGGCTCCGAACCACAGGCGTTAATCCACTTAATCTTAACGATTTTAGCCAATTCCGATACGTGTTACCTGGGTAGAATTAAGAGGCATTCTTGAATCGCCTGGCTTCCGTCAGGCTACTACCTTTTTGCTTCATGATTAATATCCAATCGCGCCTAGCCCGTGTTGTGGTTAGCGCTTCCCTGATGGCGGCCACGGGTTACTTATGTACCCTACCCGCAAAAGCGGTGGTCGTTTTAGTAGGCGGCACGAACTATGATGTACTTCTCGCAAATCGCTCCTACAATGAAGATCCATCCTTCTTTTCGCCCGGCTTAATGCCATGGTTCACGGGAGATAGCACCGACAATTCTCTTGCCTACGATTTCGCCCAGGCGGTCAATAATCAGCTTGGTTCCTATACCTATGCAGGATTCCCCGGCTCCGGTGGACCCCTATTTGCCTATGCCGTCGACGCTACGAATGTTTTTGCTGTTTTTCAGGATTCTAGTAATGCGGGTCTTCAAAATGATATTTCTGTCTCCCCAGCCCAGTCCTATCCGTACGCCTACGGGATTCCAGTTGCATCACCTACCGGCGCACCCGGACCCTTGCCCTTGGCCGGTGCAGCCATCGGCTTCCGTTGGAGCCGCAGCTTGCGCACGCGGCTGGGGCGCAGGAACGGTCAAAAGCGTTGAATTCCTGTAGTGCATCGATCGTTCACAACGCCGCGGGGAGAAGGCCAGCAGCTCCTCAATCAGCGAGCCTGGGCCTAGGCGTGGGCCCAGAGCTTAAGTCTGCTCACTCCGGAGCCTGCAGGTTGGTGCTCGCCAGCCGCTCCCGGGCAGGGCCAGCCACCAGCAGTGCCTCCACCAGCGCAGAGGCATCGATCACCAGCATCAACGCTCGGCGCGGCTTTCGGCCAGGGCTTCCAGGAGGGTGGCGCGGTCGATCGGCACCGAGGGCAGGGCGTTGAGCCGCTCGGCGTTGTCGGCCCGCCGGGCGGATTCGGTGAGCTCCTGCAGGGCAAAGGTGCTCAAAGGCAAGCCAGCCCGGGCAGCGAGCTTCTCCAGCCCCGCGGCCACCTCGTCGGGCACGTGGCGGATGTAGAGGGTGCGCATCGCGGGGGCTGCTTGCTGGCTGCTAGCAGTTTAAGGCGCGGCAGAAGCGTGCGCCGATCGCTGGCGCCCACAATGGCCCCGGTTCCCCTTCAAACCGCCATGGCCCACGGCATCACGGTCACTCCCAACCCGGATCCGATCCAGCTGCAGGGCCTGGGTGTGACGCGCTGGCCGACCTGGGGCTGTGGGGTCAGCACCTTCCCCTGGACCTACGACGAGCAAGAGACCTGCCTGCTGCTGGAGGGAGACGTCAGCGTCACCCCCGATGGCGGCGAGCCGGTGCGCTTCGGGGCCGGTGACTTGGTGGTCTTTGATGCCGGGCTGAGCTGCACCTGGGAGGTGCATGCCCCGGTGCGCAAGCACTACCGCTTTGGATGATTGGCCAACAACGTGGAATCGCATCGCCCCGGTTTCGTCGGCGCCGGGGCCCAGCTGCCGGAGGATCAGCCGGTGCGGCGCCTGCGGATCAATCCCTTCTGCCTGGACCGCACGGAGGTCAGCAATGATCGTTTCGCGGCCTTTGTGGCGGCCACCGGTTATGTGTCGGTGGCGGAACGACCCCTGTCGGCCCCTGCAGGAGCAGGTGCCTTTGAGGGGGTGCCAAACCGCTGCTGGAGAGAGCGCTTGCTGTAGCGGCAGCAGTTCTTCTGCTGTGTTGGGTCTCCTCTTCAGGCGAAGGATCGAGTTCAGGCGAAGGATCGAGCGATCGCATTGCACTGATCCTCAAGCTGGCTGATCCGCTCCAGCAGCACGGCGAAGCTCGGGATCTCGCCGCGCAGCATGCCCGAGTCGGTCATTGCCCGAAAATCCTCCTCCAGGGCCTGCCGGGCGGCGTCGATCGGCACGAGCTGCAGGTTGCCACTGAGGGCGTGGAGGTAGTTGATGGGCTGCCCATCGGCGTCGGTGGCACGCCAAAAGTCCTCCTTGTGCTGGGCCACCTCCTTGGAGAGGGGGCGGTCGCGAACGGCCGCCGCCGCGATGCCTGCCTGGGCCAGGCGATCAAGGTCGTACCAGTGCCGTGAATAGCGGTCACCCTCGCCGCTGCCCCAGCGGCCCTTCCGACAGGAGACATGGATTGCCGCAGCCTTCTCCAGGAAGGTGCGCTTGGGGTCCATCACCAGCGGCCTGGCGGCCGGGAAGTCCAGCATCGTCAGGTGCCTTGAAGCCTCGCAGCTGATCGGCATGGGGCCATGGGGCGCCCCGGTGGAGTGGGCACCGAACTCCAGCAGCACCGTGGGCCGCACATAACCGGTGCTGCCCTCTGGCGCCTGGATCAGGGGTGGGTAGCGGAGAACGATGGTGGGAGCCAGACGGCGCCCCGGTTCCGCCGCCTTCAGTGTCAGCTCTACTGACAGGCCATCCGCTGCGTCCGCAGCCTGAAGCAGCGGCAGGGGCATCTCCTGGACCCACTGCCTGAGCCTCCTGTCGGCCGTTCTGCGGCGCTTTTCGGCCTGGCTGGGATTGGCGGCGGGCGCCAGGTCGACCTCCGGCCAGAGGTGCTGAATGTTCAGCGTGAGGTCGACGTCCTCCGAGAAGCGATCGATGAGCCCATGGGCCTTGGAGAGCGAGGTGCCGCCCTTGAAGGTGAGGCTCTGCAGGAGCTGCTGGTCTGTCCCAAGGATCTGCAGGGCCCAGACCACCCAGATGTCCTTCTCCAGCAGATAGGCAGGCCAGCCAGATTCGGCCGCAGCCACCGCCAGGGCTTCCTTCTGGTCCCTTGCGGAAAGAGCGAACCAGGAATCAGCCACGAACTTCAAGCGCAAGCGGAGCCGCTTCACTTAGTAGCTTCGCTAGCCAGAGAGGTAGCTCCGCACAGACGGAGATCAGGGCACGCCACTCCTCAGGTGGGAGGGTGCTGAGGAGGGTTGGCACAGCCGCAGAGGCCTGATCAGGGCCGAGCCAGGTCAGGGCGCGGATCGCCTGGCCGGCAGGGCGATTGGCCAGCAGGAAGTTCCAGGCGGCTGCCGGACGGATGGTGACCTGCTGCTTGCCGAAGACATAGCGCTTCTGGCTCCTGGTGCGGGCCAGGAAGGTCTGCACCGCGGGCATCTGGGTGGTGAGGCCCAGGGCATTGGCCGCAGCGGCGCCGCTGCTGACCAACTGCTGAGCGCCTTCTCGGTTGAGCTGGGCGATCACCAGCTCCGGCGCCGGTGGCCTGGTGCCGAAGCGACTGCAGACGGGCAGGGCGTAACGGCCGCGGGTGATTTTCACGAGCTTGCCGCGCGCCGCCAGGCGCCGCAGGGCCTGGTCCACCGCATCCCGTTGACCCAGTGCCAGGAACTGCTTGGCCGCCAGCAGAGATCCCTCCGGACGCAGGGCCGCCGCTTCGAGGATTTGTTCGCTCAGCACGGCCATGGCGACTGGATGGGTCCTGTTGGGCCCTGTTGTGTCGGAACACTACGCGAGTTTCTGACAGTCTGTCCACTGAACTTTTGCCATCGCCGAGGGGTTGCCGGTGCTGGCTGGCTGCGCACACCCTCCGGCAGCCGTGCTGTTGGGCACGGCGGAGAAGGTTTCGACGGCCAGTCCGTCATCAGCGAGGGCCGCGCCCCAGACCCATGGCGCCGAGACCCGGAGGGCCCAGAGGATGCACCGGGATGGCGCTCTGTCATAGAGCGGCGGCTGCGGTGCCCTGTGGGTCTGCCTCCAATTGATCCGATGCGGCGGGCTGTCGGGGCTGGGCAGGTGCCAATCGAGTAGATCACCGCGCGGCACCAGGGAGAGCCGCGGCAGCAAGAGGCGATCATCAGGGCGGATCTCATCAAGCCGGTGCCCTTCCAACGGCCAGCCCCGCAGGGGCGGCAGCACCAGGATCAGGCAGCCGCCATCGCGCAGCACCAGCAGATCGGCCAAAAAGAGGAACACGCCCAGATCGGTGACGCGTCCATCCACATCGGAGATCACCCGTTGCAGCGAGGGCGGCAGGGCCAGGGACTCCAGGAAGGAGAGCATCCCGGCGTAGGTGCGCAGCGCATCACGGAAGAAGCCGCTCGGGCGGGCGTTCTCCACCCGGTTGTGGTAGTTGGCGTCGGAATCCTTGGTGCAAGGTAAAGCCAATTGCACCTGTACTTACGTTTGACTTCTTTGATGTTTATTGAGACGCAGTGGACCCACTTGTGTGCATCTTGAAAAATCGCCCTTGCCGGGATTTCCTGATCGGGGCGGCTTAGGCTGGGAAATGAGTCTCTCTCAGTTCAGCCACGGGGAAATCGGATTTATTGAGGTGCCCTTGTACCCATTCCAACATCGATCAGACCCTGAAAGCCCAGGTGCAATGCTTTTGGTTATCTTATCCACAAGAGATGACAGATGACAGATCAAACGAATCGTAGAGAAAATCTTATTGCGGCTTCGACGGCTGGACGTTTTCTCGATGAGATTTACAACATTTATCTCTCTGAGATCGGAGGTGACCACAACTTAGCTTTAGAAATCGCCGGTCTTCATAATGAAGGACGCGTTGATGTACTCTCCGAGTTTCTGAATCTCAAGCAGGACTTACCTGGCGGCCCCAATTTATCCGTCACCCTGCATGTCTTCGAAAAGGTACTGCCTCTGATTGTCGCTCCGGTGAACGAAATAATTCGCACCGTCCTTCACATAAACCAAAGCATAGTCCAAGGCCACTCGGTTGGGTCCATCTTTGATGGTTACATTGGCTTCTGTGCAAAGGACTCTCTTCGATCGCAGGAGGCGTTAGTACTCATTGAGGCAGATCCAAGTCAGTTGGCCGACATACTTCCGGCGACAATAGCTGCAGGTTCAAGTATTGACACTTATCACTACCTAAGTGAAGCTGTTCGTCTCAGTCAGCATTCAGAAAAAATTCTACGTCAGCGTGCTATTTTCGCATTGTCAAGAGTCCAGTGGCCAAACGAGGCAAACGTGCCGGATTATGCCATTACGGCTCTTGAAGTAGCAGCCGACGAGATTGATAACGTAATTCTAGCAAGTATCATCAAATCTGCTTTTAGCTTCTACCAGCAGGACAAAGGAACTCAGTCACGTATCACATTGCTTATTGGCGATGTCTTGGAGCGAGGTGATGATGACACGCTTCACGCAGCAGCAGCGCTTCTTGCGTTTAATACCAAAGAAGTACCCGAGCCACTTCTTGATATCTTGCTAAGTCAGTTGATGAATGTGAACCCCGCGAACCGTGGCACGATTGAAAGAATTGACTTCGGTATCGCACACCTGCTAAATGGAATCGATGTCGAGAAAGGGCTTCGGTTTATTGAAGAATTACTACTTATGCATTCGAAGATTCTGACGATCAAGATATTTAAAAGTGTAGCCCACGAAATCTGCCAAAACAAAGATCTTCTTAGCAAAGTTATGACTCGTTGGTTTCTAAATGGAGCTTGCGTTCTTTGTGAGAGCATACATGAGCTGGGCGGAACACATCTTGGAGACAACTTGTGCATTGATATCGACCCTGTAGAGCTGAATACCATGGATGGCTCTCAAGTGGTATACGTAGCTCGCAAAGCCATAGTCTATTTCTTCATGGAACCGGTGACGGCAGCGAGCATAGTGATTTCTCTCATGCGCCATACTACTGACGAGAATTACTTAGGCGAACTGGGTCAACTTCTTTTCGATTCACTACTTTTAAATTATCCAAGAAGCGTTATAGAGTATGTTAAAACACAGCTCGCACATATGGCTGAGAAGCCAAAAGAAGTCATCGTCAAGTCTTTGGCTTCCATCTCTAGTTACCTAGAGAAATTGCGGAGTATACCGAAACTACCAGCACTCAATCCAAGCCAGGCACACCAAGAAACCTATCAACGCCATATGTCAGATCTCATCGCAAAATCTTGCAACGCTCCTGATAGGCAATCAGTTTTCCGTGATCTTTTCAGCCGAGAGACATTGCTTTATGGGCGAGCAGTTGTTAACTATATTCAATCTAAAGAGGGTGAAGATGAGCGAACGGTTACTCAATTGATTGATCTCGGAATTGAAAGAGAATTGCCGCGCCAAGAGCAGCTTGATGCGTGGCAATTAGACTACATGATGCGTGTCTTCCAGTCAGAGTCCATTCTTCCATGAAGCTTATCGTAAAGGAGTATCTAGCGTCACTTAAAGAGCGCGGAGAACTTGACGTAGTACTGCCAGATCTTCTCAGCCAGCTTGGGCTAAATGTCTATTCGCGACCAGCGCGTGGGACGCGACAAGATGGGGTTGATGTCGGTGCGGTCGGAAGTCTTGACGGAGAAACTGAGAAAGTCTATCTCTTCTCAATCAAGCCAGGTGATCTTACGCGGAGAGATTGGGATGGAGACTCTGCACAGTCACTCCGTCCTTCACTAAACGAAATCCTTGATTCGTACATCCCAAATCGCATGCCAGTTGAGCATCGTGGCAAGGATATTGTGATTTGCATAGCAATTGGTGGAGATGTGCAGGAACAGGTGCGACAACCCATTACCGGATATATCAGTCAAAACACTAAAGAAAATATCACATTCGAAGAGTGGAATGGCGATAAACTCGCGGCTCTCATACAGACAAGCTTTCTGCGGGAAGACCTACTACCAGAGCACGCTCGGTCAAATTTCCGCAAGTCCCTCGCCATGCTTAACGAACCAGATGTCTCCTATCGATACTTTGCTCTTTTGATCGAATCACTCTCCAGTGTTGATAACCTTGCCTCCGCACAGCGCATCACAGCTATTCGACAGATGAGTATTTGCCTCTGGATTCTTTACGCCTGGGCACGCGAAGCTGGAAATATGGAATCTGCGTATCGCGCCAGCGAGCTGACGCTTCTACATGCTTGGGCGATTGCCAAGCTGTTCTTTGATCAGGCCAACAAGGCATCTCGTGCAGCTGAGGCAGCGTTAATATCAGTATTCACTGCGTATAACCGGATTTGCAGTGAGTTTTTAGGGACGAATGTATTACCTTATGCGAGTACGCTACATGCAGTTTCGGTAGCGGTTTGCGGCTCAAACAGTCTCGATGTCAATTTGAAGCTGTTTGACCTCTTGGGAAGGCTTGGGCTTGCTGGCCTTTGGGCGGATTGGGAAGGTCGGCACTGCCTAGACGAACAAGAGGAAGAAAGACAAGAGATGAACGACGAAGTGTGTACCCATGCAGAAGCCATAATAGAACTTATCAACAACAATCCCACGCTGCTCATGCCGACAAGGGATGAGCAGGCGATTGATATCTCAATAGCACTTGCACTTTTGGTGAACGTTGAAAATGGCCGAGTTTTCATTCGTGATTGGCTTGCCACAATGCTTGGGCGGGCGAGATTTTCCTATGAGGTGCACAGCAGGTACCCTTGCATTCTCCAAAGCTACACAGAACTACTTGAGCATCCCAAGTCACGTGATACTGAATACCGTGAGAGCGCTACTAGTGCGAGCATTCTCTATCCTGTAATTGGCCTTTGGGCAGCGCTTCTCGGGGATGAGCGGCTCTTCATGGATGTCGCAAGTCTTAAGCGAGAAGTAATGATGCACTGTACTTTTCAGTTCTGGTATCTTGATGATACCTCCGAGAAGCATTTATATCGTAATGATGGTGCGCATGGTGCAGCCATGGCAAGACTTGCCTTGGACGGAAACTCAGAGGAATTTCTTAGACAAGTGTTTCGTGAGTGCACTGAAACCCGACATTTTGAGGAGCTGACTGCGGCTAAGTATGGGTGGTGGCCGCTTATTGCCGTCGCCTGTCGCCACTACCGCCTTCCTCTACCATTGGATTTGTTGCAGGAGCTAAGGAAGAGTCCGACCGAAGAAAGTGCTAATATGAGTAGCCTGGAGACATCGGCCGAAGATTTGTAGATTATATTTAACATGCTTCGCCTGATATTGTAATGTTCAGAGTCGTCAACGCCAAGTATAGGTGCTTGATATCATCTAACTGAGGTCTAGTGACGGTAAGTATCAAGTTATGCCACTACTAGTCTAAAACTTCATGCAGCCCTCAGCTATCCGGCTGAAGTGTAATCACCCTGATCGAGCAGTCGTCCTGAATCTCCCGCCAGCGCTCAGCTGTGATGCCCAGCCGATTCGGAATTGCATGGGGTTGTAGCCCCTCCCGCAACAACTTCTGACCACTGGCGAAGGTGTCCCGCCAGGAAGGCGGCACCTTGATCGCAAAGCCGTGGTCCCGCAGGTAGTGGGTGATCTCGCCGTTGGCATAGGTGCGGGCATAGGGTGGAATGAGCGGCCTCCCGTGCCATCGAAGCGAGCAGCGGCCTTCAGCAGGCCGATCACCGCGATTTGGCGCAAGTCATCAAAGGAATGGGCGGTGCGGCGCGCGAAGTTGCCGGCGCTCTTGTCGGCCAGATCCAGGTGGGCTAAGGCCAGGGCGTGAACGGCGGCGTTGGGGTTGCAGGGTCGCTGGCGCCGGGGCGTGCTGCCGGGTCGCCCAGCATGAAGCCGCAGTGATCGTTCCGAATGAGTCGACGCGGGAGCGGATCTTGAGCAGCTCGCTCAGCGGGAACCGTTCTGGGCAGAGGTGGATAGCGAGGTGCTGGGCGAAACCACCTGGGACACGGTGGGGCGATTGACCTTTGGCCCCAGTACCGACCAATTGGAAACCCTAGGTAGACTCGACATTCTGAATGCTGAGCCTGTCGATGGCCGATCAGCCCCTGAACGTGCTCCGCTCGGCCGAGCTGAAGCGCCGCGGCATCGCGGCGGTGGAGGAGGCCCTTCGCTCTGGCCCGGTGCATCTGCTGAAGCGCAACAGCCCTGCCGCCGTGGTGCTCAGCGCGGCTGAGTACAACCGCCTGCGACGCCAGGCCGATCAGCCTGTCACCGCAGGGTCGAGCTGCTTGGAGTGGTTGTTGGAACTTCCCCCCGCGGCGGTAGGCCGCAGCAAGGAGGCGATCGACGCGGAGCTGCGGCAGGTACGCGACTGATGATCGCCTTCCTCGACGCCAGCGCCGTGATCTACGCCGTGGAAGGGACGTCGGTATGGGCTGAGGCACTCAAGCGGGAGCTTCGCCAGCTGTCTTCACTTCGGTTCTGCTGCGGTGATGGTCACGGGCGATGCCGATTTCCAGAGGGTGCCTGCACTCCGCCTGGCGCTTCTGAACGGAGATGGGGCTAATGCCTGATCCCGCCCCATTCGTGACCCGCGTGGCCTTTAAGGCCTACACCCAGCTACCGTGACATCGGCGAGCAGTTCGTCGTCTTCTGCCGCCATGGCCTCGGTGTAGGGCACAGGCCCGGCTGCTGCCGATGTCGCGTTAGCGGGAAGAAGCCATGGCAAAGTTCCCAGGCGCCGTGGACTTACGCCTTGTTCGTCCAAACCATAAGACCATCTGGCCGTCGTGGCCATGGCTTGCAAAGGGGATTGGCTGGCTGCCGCCAAAGGCCAAAACCAGCCCACAATGGCCCCGGTTCCCCTCGCCGCGCATGCCCAGGCGCACGACATCGCCCTGGTGACGAATAATCCCCGCGACTTTGTTTCCTACCTGGGCCTAAGGGTCGGTTATTCCATGGCCAAGCTCATCTTCCGCTTCATCCAAGCAATCGCGGCGGTCATCAACAACGACCCGGATACCAACGGCCGGCCTGGAAGCTTCCGCCACCGGCAACATGAAGTTCTCCATGAATGGAGGGCACTCACCAGCGGCACCCTAGATGGTGCGAATGTCGAGATCCGCCAGCTCCGCGGCCATTATTCTCCGTGGGAATGGCTGGAACACCTTCCTGCTCTCGAGGTCTCCGTCGCTGGGGACCCCTCTCTGTCCAGCAACTCCGAAATGGGTTACCACAATGCAGAACGGCCAGGACCCCACCGGCGAGGTTTTTCTGATTCGCCACGGCGAGACAGAATGGAGTCTTTCGGGTCAGCACACCGGCAGCACCGACATTCCCCTCACCGACCATGGTGAAGCGATGGCCCGCCTGCTCGCCCCGGTGCTGGCGGACCGAGACTTTTCCTTGGTGCTGTGCAGCCCCCTGCAGCGGGCGCGCCGCACCTGCGAACTGGCTGGCCTGGGCGGACAAGCCAGCATCGATTCTGATCTCGTCGAGTGGAATTACGGCAGCTACGAAGGCCTGACGCCCGCGGCGATTCGCGAGCAGCACCCCGGTTGGTTGGTGTTTCGTGATGGCTGCCCGGACGGGGAAAGCCCCGCCGAGGTGGGGGAACGGGTGGACCGCGTCATCCGTCGGGTGCGGCAGAACGGCGGCAGGGTGGCCCTGTTCGCCCATGGCCACGTGTTCCGGGTGTTCGTGGCCCGCTGGATCGAGCTTGCGCCCAGCTACGGCGCCCATTTCCTGCTCGACACCTCGACCCTCACAATCCTTTCCTATTACCGGGGCATGCCTGCGGTGAAGTGCTGGAACGCACCCCTGGCACCGTGAGCCTGATTCTCCAAGGCCGGACGGCCTCCTTACTGCCGGTCCCAGTCCAGATCCAGCTTCACCGAGCCGCCGCGGGGCAGCAGGAAGGTGCGACAGACCAGATTCTCGTAAACGGGCTCCTGACCCCCAGAGCGCAGCACCACGAACTTGAAGCGAATCGGCCGTCCCGCCGATGCATCAAAACCGACTTCGGCGAACCAGACATCCCCGTTGATGAATTCCAGATGGGGGCACCGATCCACATCCCAGGCCCCTAGTTCAGGGGCATCACCGCAGACGGCCATCACGTCGCCGTGATGGGTGACATAGTCATTGATTTGAAACTTGACCACTGTGGTGGCCTTTAGGGGTTCTCCCTGCACCGCAAGCACAACAGCACCCTTGGCTGGAATGGAGAGCTTGCGGATCGCCCCTTCAGCCACCACGAAGCTTTCACCCGTGAGCAGGCAAGTGTGGGACCCTTCAGGAAGCCCGGTATGGTCAATGGCGCAGCAGGCGGCATCACCTTTGTTGACGACCACGAACACCCGGTTGTCGCGATATAGACGGGTGTAGGCATAGATC
>Ga0209598_10003224_pt1 | contig 12418 bp, 9 predicted proteins | sample M_140807_EF_Meta_FD_187317 | JGI IMG/M metagenome (GOLD analysis project Ga0209598, IMG submission 187317) | Freshwater microbial communities from Lake Montjoie, Canada to study carbon cycling - M_140807_EF_MetaG (SPAdes) (version 2) | ecosystem: Environmental > Aquatic > Freshwater > Lake... | reverse complement strand
CCAAAGAAACCCGTATCGGCGATATTTGAAAAGACATTCAACATGACCTCTTCCTTGAACCTCGACCCCGGCAGTTCTGCCTTGGACGAAGAAACCGCTCGCGCCGAAATTTATGGCTTGCTCTCGGCCCTTTTTTACCAGCCGCCTGAACCGGCCTTGCTTTCGCAACTGCGTATCGCAGTGACAGAAGCGCCAGCCCCTGGGGCTTTCTTGGAAGCATCTTGGCGCGAAGTGGTGGCCCGCGCCCGCGAAATGAGTGACCAAGCCATTGCAGATGAATTCAATGCGCTTTTTGGCGGCGTCGGCAAGCCAGAGGTCTATCTTTTTGGATCGCATTACATCAGCGGATTTTTGAATGAAAAACCCTTGGTGCGTTTGCGCGATGATCTGGGCGAACTCGGCTTGGCCCGGGACGAGGCCATGCGAGAAACTGAGGACCACTTTGCCTACCTCTGCGAAGTGATGCGCTACCTGATTGCGGGGGATGATGTGGCGGTGGCTAACCTGTCGCGACAAAGTGCTTTCTTTGGTGCACATTTGCAACCCTGGGCTGCAGGCATGTGCGATGTCGTTGTGGCCCACCCTCGTGCCCACTTTTACCGCAACTTGGCCGGTTTCACCCAAGCCTTTCTGGGGGTGGAGTCTCAGGGGTTTGATTTGCTCGAATGAATAAATTTCATAGTTTTAAGGGTTTTCCCTTTAAGTTGGGTTGGTGACTTTGTTACATTCACGTTACTTATGTTCAGTCGTTCCTATGTTGAAGGAAAAATCTATGTCCGAACCCGTGTCCAAGTTATCCCGTCGCACATTGTTTGCCGGTGCGGGAACCGCCGGTGCCATTGCCGCAGCAGCGAGCTTTTTACCTCAGGTTCGTGAGGCATTACCCGAATTGACGGCTCAACCCAAACCCGAAAAAGGGGGCGGTTACATTTTGAGCGAACACGTCAAGCGCTATTACAAGACCACTTTGGTCTGATCTTTTTTCTCTCTCACCCTTTCTGGAGAGTTTCATGTTGCTGACCAAAAAGCAGAGCGGTACGCAGGGCGTGCCTTCATCTTCATTCGTGCACAGTTTGCGCCGAGGCCTTTCGCAGGCTTTGCCTACTTTGGACCGCCGCAGTTTCTTGCGTCGCTCGGGTCTGGGCGTGGGCGTTGGCTTGGCCGCCACGCAGTTGTCGCTGGTGAAAAAAGCCCATGCCGGTAATGCAGCATCTGTATTGGGTGCCGGTAAAGTTGAAGTCAAACGCACCATCTGCACGCATTGCTCGGTGGGGTGTGCGGTCGATGCGGTGGTCGAAAACGGCGTCTGGGTTCGCCAAGAACCCGTGTTCGACTCGCCCATCAATCTGGGAGCGCATTGCGCCAAAGGCGCGGCTGTGCGCGAACACGGTCACGGTGAATACCGCCTGCGTTACCCGATGAAGCTGGTCAAGGGCAAATACGAAAAAATCAGCTGGGATACGGCGCTCAGTGAGATCAGCGCCAAGATGCTGGAACTGCGCAAAGCCAGTGGCCCTGACAGCGTGTACTTTGTGGGCTCGTCCAAACACAACAATGAACAAGCTTATTTGTTGCGCAAATTTGTCAGCTTTTGGGGCTCCAACAACTGCGATCACCAAGCCCGCATTTGCCACTCCACCACAGTAGCCGGTGTGGCCAACACATGGGGTTATGGTGCCATGACCAACTCCTACAACGACATGCAAAACAGCAAGTGCGCGTTGTACATCGGCTCTAACGCCGCGGAAGCGCATCCGGTCAGCATGTTGCACATGCTGCATGCCAAGGAAAACGGCTGCAAGATGATTGTGGTCGACCCGCGTTTCACCCGCACGGCCGCCAAGGCCGATGAGTTCGTGCGCATCCGCTCTGGCACGGACATTCCTTTTCTGTTCGGTTTGGCATACCACATCTTCAAGAATGGTTGGGAAGACAAAAAGTACATCAACGACCGTGTCTATGGCATGGATGCGGTCAAAGCCGACATCATGGCCAAATGGTCGCCCGATAAAGTCGAAGAAGCCTGCGGCGTCAAAGAAGAACAAATGTTCAAAGTCGCCAAGATGCTGCACGACAACAACCCGAGCACCATCGTCTGGTGCATGGGCCAAACCCAGCACACGATTGGCAACGCCATGGTGCGTGCCTCTTGTATCTTGCAACTGGCCTTGGGCAATGTGGGCAAGTCGGGTGGCGGTACCAACATCTTCCGAGGCCACGACAACGTGCAAGGCGCGACCGATGTGGGCCCCAACCCTGACTCGCTGCCTGGCTACTATGGCTTGGCAGAAGGCTCTTGGAAACATTTTGCCAAAGCATGGGGTGTCGACTTTGAGTGGATCAAGGGCCGTTTTGCCAACCCCGGCATGATGAGCAAGAACGGCATCACCGTGTCCCGCTGGATAGACGGGGTCCTTGAAAAGAATGAGTTGATTGATCAGGAAAGCAACCTGCGCGGTGTTTTCTATTGGGGCCATGCACCCAACTCTCAGACCCGAGGCCTGGACATGAAGCGTGCCATGGACAAGCTGGACTTGCTCGTGGTGGTGGACCCGTATCCATCGGCCACAGCCGCCATGGCTGCCATGCCGGGCAATGCCGAAGACCTCAACCCTAACCGCGCCGTGTATTTGTTGCCAGCCGCAACCCAGTTTGAAACCAGCGGTTCCTGCACCGCTTCAAACCGATCCTTGCAATGGCGTGAGAAGGTCATCGAGCCCTTGTGGGACAGCCGCAGTGACCACATGATCATGTACCAATTTGCCGAGAAATTGGGATTCGGTAAAGAGCTGGTCAAAAACTACAAAATGCAAAAAGTCAAAGGCCAGGACGAACCTGTGCCTGAAGACATATTGCGTGAAATCAACAAGTGCGTCTGGACCATTGGCTACACCGGCCAAAGCCCTGAGCGCTTGAAAGCCCACATGAAGAACATGCATCTGTTCGACGTGAAAACGCTCAAGTCCAACGGTGGCAAAGACAAAGAAACCGGGTATGACACCACAGGTGATTACTTTGGTTTGCCTTGGCCCTGCTACGGCACGGCCGAACTCAAGCACCCCGGCTCGCCCAACCTGTACGACACGTCTAAACACGTCATGGAGGGGGGCGGTAATTTCCGGGCTAACTTTGGCGTTGAACGCGAAGGCAAAAACCTGTTGGCCGAAGATGGCTCGCACTCCAAGGGTGCGGACATCACCACCGGTTACCCTGAGTTGGACCACATTTTGCTGAAGAAATTAGGCTGGTGGGACGAGTTGACAGAGGCCGAAAAACCTTTGGCCGAAGGCAAAAATTGGAAGACTGACAGCTCGGGCGGCATGATCAGGGTGTTCATGAAAAACCATGGGTGCCACCCGTTTGGCAACGCCAAAGCGCGTGCCGTGGTCTGGAACTTTCCCGATCCGATTCCGCAACACCGCGAGCCTTTGTACGGCACGCGTCCAGATTTGGCTGCCAAATACCCAACGCACGACGACAAAAAGGCGTTCTGGCGCTTGCCCACTTTGTTCAAAACGGTGCAGGATAAAAATATTGCGGACAAGGTCCACGAGAAGTTTCCCTTGATCATGACTTCGGGTCGTTTGGTCGAATACGAAGGCGGCGGCGAGGAGACCCGCTCCAATCCTTGGTTGGCCGAATTGCAGCAGGAAATGTTTGTCGAAATCAACCCGCAAACCGCGGCTAAGCGTGGCATTCGCAATGGTGAGCGGGCTTGGGTGAAGTCCCCAACAGGCGCTCGCTTGAATGTACAGGCCATGGTGACCGAGCGTGTTGGGCCCGATACGGTGTTCCTGCCCTTCCACTTCTCGGGTCGCTGGCAGGGCGCGGACATGCTGGCGCACTACCCCGCCGGCGCGGCGCCCATTGTGCGCGGCGAAGCTGTCAACACAGCCACCACCTACGGTTACGACAGCGTCACCATGATGCAAGAGACCAAGACCACCGTTTGCGAAATTGAGCGTGCGTAAAGCGCAAGGAGATCACGATGGCAAGAATGAAATTTATCTGTGATGCAGAGCGTTGCATCGAATGCAACGGTTGCGTGACCGCTTGTAAAAACGAGCACGAAGTACCGTGGGGTGTGAACCGCCGGCGCGTGGTGACTTTGAACGATGGGGTGCCCGGCGAAAAATCCATTTCGGTCGCGTGCATGCATTGCTCTGACGCACCCTGCATGGCGGTGTGTCCTGTCAATTGCTTTTACCGCACCGAAGAGGGCGTGGTGCTGCACGACAAAGACGTGTGCATTGGCTGCGGTTACTGCTCTTATGCCTGCCCGTTTGGCGCACCCCAGTTTCCATCGCAAGGCACCTTCGGGGTGCGTGGCAAGATGGACAAATGCACCTTCTGTGCGGGCGGACCTGAAGCCAATGGCAGCCAGGCTGAATTTGAAAAATACGGCCGCAACCGTTTGGCAGAAGGCAAGCTGCCCGCTTGTGCCGAAATGTGCGCGACCAAAGCCTTGCTCGCCGGCGACGGCGACGTGGTGGCCGACATTTTGCGCAACCGCGTGGTTCAGCGCGGCAAAGGTGCGGAGGTCTGGGGTTGGGGTACGGCTTACGGCACCAAAGCCGGCGAAGGAGCCAAATCATGAAACGCAACTGGATCAGTGCACTGGCCGCGTTCGGCTTGGTTGCGGGTTTAAGCGCCTGCAGCGAAAAAATCCAATCCTTGAATGGGGCCCCCAAAGGCGACACCCCTCCTTCTGCAGGGACTGGCGTTGCCAGTTTCACTCAGACGGGTTGGCAGGCCGGTGATGCCAAAAGCTGGGCTGAGCAACTCAAGACGCGAGCGCAGTACGGCATGAACGATCACACCCGTTCCCCTTGAACCGGGAGATCTGCATGCTCCATTCTCTGATGAAACAACTGACACTGCTTATGGCGGTGTTTTGGGCCGGCTTTGTGTTTGCACAAAGCACACCGATGCCAGCCAAAGAGGCCGTCAAAAGCGCCAATATTTTCTCCATTGCACCGGACGCCAGCACCGACCCCCAATACGCCGATCAAACCAATGGTGAGCGCGGCAAAGTTCAACCCGGCAACAATGCGCCTCTTTGGCGCCAAGTGGGTGCAGGCGTTACTGGTTACAGCAGTTTGCCGGCCAGCGAAGCGCCTGAAGCAGGCAACCTCATCCAGCCTTTTGTGCAGTATCCTGGCTCGCGCCTGACCACAGCCGGTGAAGCGTGGCGTCAGGTTCGTAACCAGTGGATCATTCCTTACGGCGCTGCGTTGCTGGCCATCATGGCTGGTGCGGTCGCATTGTTTTATTGGCGCAAAGGACCGATGAAATTGCATGGCGCAGAAACCGGTCGCAAGATCGAACGCTTCACCCCCTTTGAGCGTTCTGCGCACTGGGCCAACGCCATTGCATTTTGTGCCCTGGCCATCTCAGGCTTTGTCATCGCCTATGGCAAGTTCTTTATTCTTCCGGTGATTGGCGGGACGCTTTTCGGTTGGCTGACGTTTGCATTGAAAAACATCCACAATTTTGCCGGTCCCCTGTTTGCGGTGTCGCTGGTGGTGGTGGTGATCACCTTTGTGCGTGACAACCTGCCTTCTGCTGACGACATTCAGTGGTTGATGCAGGGCGGCGGCATGTTCTCTGGCAAAGAGGTCCCTTCGCACCGGTTCAACGCGGGCGAGAAAGTGCTTTTTTGGGGCGGCGTGTTCTTGTTGGGCGGTGTTGTGATCGCCTCTGGATTCGTGCTCGATAAATTGGTCCCCGGCCTGATCTATGAGCGCAGCACCATGCAAGTGGCCAACATGGTCCATGGCGTGGCCACATTGTTGATGATGGCGATGTTCATCGGGCACATCTACATGGGAACCATCGGCATGCAAGGCGCCTTCAACGCCATGCACAAAGGGTATGTGGACGAAACATGGGCCAAAGAGCATCATGCACTTTGGTACAAGGACATTCAGGCGGGCAAAATCCCGGCACAGCGAACACCCCCTGCAACTGCAGGGGCCGCCACTGCGCCACCCGTTTCAGCGCAAGCTTGACAGGCAAGGAAGACAGTATGAAATATGCATGGACTCTCATTTCGGCCTTGGTGCTGGCTGCACCCGTTTGGGCCAAGCTGCCCGCGCCCAGCGACGAAGCCAAAGCCAAGTCGGCTGAAGCTGCAGCCAAAACGGCACACGGCAACAAGGTGGCTGATTTTCAATTGTGCAAATCCCGCGAAAAAGTAGCGGCGCACTATTACAAAACAGCCAAGTCCTCAGGCAAGACCACCACCACACCCACTGCGACGCCGGCCTGTGCCGATCCTGGGGCTTATGTGCCGGCAACAGCCGTGGCGGCTGCCTCGCCAGCAAGTCCTGCAGCCAATTCGGCTGCACCCGCAACGCCTGCGGCCCCTTCTGCCGCACCAGCTGCTGCACCAGCGAAAAAATCCTGAATTTTTCAGCTTGCAACTTTTCATCAAGTCCCCCGCCGCAAGGCGCGGGACTTTTTGCCTTAGGCTAACGCTTACGCTTACGCCCTGTGTCTGATGCCTATTATTGAAAAAACCGTGTCCACTGCCAAGCCGCATTTAACCCAAGCCAACGCCGCACTGACCCAAGCAACTGCGGTCATCAATGAGTTCGGCCAAGCCCAAACCGTCCAGATTCCTGCCGAACGGGCCTTGACGGTCTACCTGGACAAGCGCGAGCTGGTGACCTTGATGACTTTGGGCGCCAGCCCCGAGTTGTTGGTACTGGGTTTTTTGCGCAACCAGCGCTTGATCGCTTCAGTCGAAGAGATTGAATCCATCACCGTCGACTGGAGCATCGGTGAAGGCGAATTGGGTCAGCCGGGTGTGGCCGCGGTCAAGACCCGTGCGGGCCTGATGGAAACGCCCAAGGCGCCCAGGGTGGTGACCACCGGTTGCGGGCAGGGCAGCGTGTTTGGCGATTTGATGAGTGACATTGATGGCATTCATTTGCCACCCGCGCAAATCACCCAAGCCCAGTTGTATGGCGTGGTGAATGCCATCCGCCTCCAAGAGACGACCTACAAATCGGCAGGTTCTGTGCATGCCTGCGCACTTTTTTGTGGCACAGAAATGCGCATGTTTGTCGAAGACGTTGGGCGTCACAATGCGGTGGACACCATTGCCGGCTGGATGGGAATGCACGATGTGAGTGGCCATGACAAGGTCTTCTACACCACCGGGCGCTTGACCAGCGAAATGGTCATCAAGTCAGCGCAAATGGGCGTGCCCATTGCGGTCTCACGCAGTGGCATCACCCAAATGGGCTTGGCTGTTGCGCAGCGGGTTGGACTGTGCACCATTGGCCGGGCCACCCATAAAAGATTCTTATGCTTCAGTGCGCCTGAACGCCTGGTTTGGCAGTCGGGTCTGGTTCAAGCACCTGATGCCGTAAATCCCTAAGCCTGCGCGGCTTGGGGCCGATGCGGTATGGTTCGGGCATGAAATCAAACTGGCACCTTGCCCTCGGCTTAGGCTGGCGCAATCTTTGGCGCGACTTGCGCGCAGGCGAGTTGCGCCTCTTGATGTTTTCTGTCACCTTGGCTGTGGCCGCATTGACCGCTGTCGGATTTTTTGCCGATCGCTTGCAAGCCGGCTTGTGGCGTGATGCACGCTTGCTGTTGGGCGGGGACGCCGTCATCGTCAGCGACAAGCCCACGCCCACTGCCATCGAATCACAGGCCGACAAGCGGGGATTGGTGCGCAATACCTCCGTGAATTTCCCGACCATGGCGCTGTCTGCAAGCGGAGCCAGCAAATTGGTTGCACTCAAGGCGGTCAGCCCGGGCTATCCTTTGCGGGGTCAAGTCCAGATCATTCAAGCGGGTCAAACAGTCCAAGTCGCCCAAGGTATCCCTGCACCCGGGCAAGTGTGGGTGGACCCCGGTTTGCTGGAAAGCCTGGGTTTGGCACGAGGCGATGTGCTCCAAGTGGGTGAAAGCCGCTTGACCATCACGGCCAGCATTGCGCAGGAACCAGACCGGGGCGCCGGGTTCATGAATTTTTCGCCACGGGTCATGCTCAATCAGGCTGATTTGCAGGCGACCGGCTTGGTGCAACCGGCCAGTCGTTTGAACTACCGAATGGCGGTCACCGGTGAAGACACACAAGCCAAAGCCTTTGCCGCATGGGCTCGGGAACAATCGGACAGCGGTGCCGTGCGAGGCGTTCAAGTCGAGTCCTTGGAGAGTGGGCGCCCTGAAATGCGCCAGACCCTGGACCGTGCCGGCAAATTCCTCAACCTCATCGCCTTGCTGGCCGCATTGCTGTGCGCCGTGGCCGTGGCCTTGGCCGCCCGCACCTTTGCGGCACGCCATCTGGACGGTTGCGCCTTGCTGCGCGTGTTGGGCCAAAGTCAGCGTACTTTGACGCTGAGTTATGCGTTTGAGTTTGTCAGTGCTGGACTATTGGCCAGCCTGTTGGGGGTCTTGCTGGGATGGCTTTTTCACCATGCCTTTGTATGGTTTCTGGCGGGCTTGATTGACACCCAATTGCCCGCTGCAAGTTGGCATCCTGTGGCCTTGGGGCTGGGGATGGGCTTGACCTTGTTGTTGGCCTTCGGTCTGCCGCCTGTTTTGCAATTGGCGCAAGTGCCGCCCCTGCGGGTCATTCGCCGTGATGTCGGCGCCTTGCGGCCGGCTGCTGCTGGCGTCATGCTCTTGGGCTTGGCAGGGTTTGCTGTGGCGCTGCTGTTGGCCAGCAGCGATGTGCAGTTGGGCATGATCACGGTCGGCGGTTTTGCTTTGGCGGCAGCTGTGTTTGCTGGCGGCAGTGCTTTGGCGCTCAAGCTCATTGCCCGCCTGATGCCTGGCGAAAACGCGCCCCGTTGGCTGCTGCTGGCCACGCGCCAAGTGGCTGCCCGACCCGTCAATGCGATGGTGCAGACCAGTGCTTTGTCTTTGGGTTTGTTGGCCTTGGTGCTGTTGGTTTTGCTGCGCACCGACCTCATCAACAGCTGGCGACAAGCCACACCCGCGAATGCGCCTGACCGCATTGTCATCAATGTCCAGCCGGAGCAAGCGACGGACTTTCAAGCCGCATTGACGCAAGCCGGTGTGCAGGCTTATGACTGGTTCCCGATGATCCGGGGTCGCTTGGTGGCCATCAACGGCAGGGCCATCACGCCTTCTGACTACCCTCAGGAGCGTGCCAGGCGTTTGATAGACCGCGAATTCAATCTCTCGACCAGCGCCCAACAGCCTGCACACAACCTTGTGGTGGAGGGCCAGTGGACTGACAACGAAGCCAATGCGCTGAGTGTGGAAGCGGGCATTGCCACCACCTTGGGCCTGAAGTTAGGCGACCGCTTGCAGTTTGACGTGGCCGGTGTGGTGACCGAGTCGCGCATCACTTCCCTGCGCAAAGTGGACTGGGGTTCCATGCGGGCCAACTTTTTTGTGGTCTATCCTGTGGCCAACCTGCCCGATGTGCCGCGCACCTATATGACGGCGTTTAAGGGGCCTTCGCAACCGGGATTTGACAACGCCCTGGTCCAGCAGTTCCCCAACATCACCCATGTGGACATGCGGGCCACCTTGCAGCAAGTGCAAAACGTCATGGACCAGGTGATCCGCGCGGTTGAATTTTTATTCGCCTTCACCTTGCTGGCGGGGCTGATGGTCTTGCTGGCGGCTGTCACGTCAACGCGCGAGGACCGTGCCCGAGAGTTTGCCATCATGCGCGCCTTAGGCGCCAGCGGTGCCTTGCTGGCCCAAGTGCAGCGGGCTGAGCTGTGGGGGGTGGGACTTCTTGCCGGGTTCATGGCCAGTTCGGCCGCCATGGCTGTGGGCTGGGCCATGGCCAAATATGCCTTTGAGTTCAACTGGACGCCAGCGTGGTACGTCCCCCTGCTGGGCGCTTTGGCGGGTGGCTTGTTGGCCTGGGCAGCAGGCTGGTGGGGCTTGGCCGGTGTGCTCAAGCAACCTGTGGCGCATACACTTCGGCAGTCCGCCCTTTGACCCGACAGTGATGAATCTTGAAGACAAAGCCCCTTTTGCAACGCCGTATGAATGGATTGGTGGCCAAGACCGTGTGCGCGCCCTGGTGGATCGTTTTTACGATTTGATGGACTTGGAATCCGGCTACCGTGAATTGCGTGCAGCCCATGGGTCAGAACTCACCGCTGCCCGCGACAAGTTGTATTGGTTTTTGAGCGGTTGGTTAGGCGGCCCCCAAACTTACACCGAGCGCTTTGGCCACCCGCGCTTGCGCATGCGGCACATGCCCTTCGCCATTGGCATTCAGGAACGCAATCAGTGGTTGGCTTGCATGGACCAAGCCATGGGCGAAACCGGCGTCGACGCGGCATTGCGTGAGCGTTTGAAAACCAGTTTTTTTCAAACAGCCGATTGGATGCGCAACCAGAACGTTTGACTGGCCCGTGCAGGCCTGAAGTTGGGCAACAGTCGGGCTCAACGTCCTGATGTGAGCAACACCACCAAGGCCCCAGCGCCGCCCTCAGCAGGTTTGGCCTGCACAAACGCCATGACCTGGTTCTTTTGCACCAACCAACTGTGCACCTTGGATTTGAGCACCGGTGTTTTTCCGGGTGAGCCCAAACCCTTGCCATGCACCACGCGCAGGCAGCGCAAGCCCTGTTTGTGGGCTTCGCGAATGAAAGTCGCCAAGGCCAAGCGGGCCTCGTCGCTGCGCAGGCCATGCAAATCGATTTCTTTTTGAATCGACCACTCGCCTTTGCGCAGTTTGTGCGTCACGTCCAGCCCAATCCCGGGGCGGCGAAAGCTCAGCATGTCGTCGGTGTCGAGCAATGTGCTGACATCGAACTCATCGCTCAAGGCATCACGCAACACCGCTTCGTCATCTTTTTGTCGCTGCTTGGCCACCGGTGGCACGGGCACTGGTTTTTTGATGGCTTGTTTTTTATCAGGCAAAGACTGCACGGCGCCCACGGCCCGCGAAAACAGGTTTTTATCCGCCTCTGCTTTGCGCTTCGCCGCCGCCGTAGCCGCGGCTGTGGCAGCCTCTTGGGCGTGCACATCGGCGATTTGTTTTTGGACCTTTTTCAGGTCGGCCAGGGTGTTGAGTTTCACCCGGCAATGTTGCCACAAAGCGCATGACCCTCCATGAAGCTTTTTTTCGACAAAAAATAAGAAAAATTTTTGGACAAATCAACAGTGTGGAGAAAATCGAAAATCGAAAATCGAAAATCGAAAATCGAAAATTCAGGAAGACGGACTGAACCCCAGCTTCAAAGACAATTGCCGACCCAGTGCCATCAGCAGTTCGGTGCCCCGACCTTCGAGTGGGGCTTGGAAGTTGGGCGCCATGCCCAAAATGGTGATGGCTGCAAGCACTTTGCCTGTTTCTTTTCATGGCTTTGATGTGGTTTCAAAGGACAACAATGGAAAAGGTGATCGAACGCTTATCCATTTTGTTTTTCCTTGCCAGACGGTGAAGATTTTTACAGCCAGGTGTTCGACAGCACAGTGACTGAATGCTTGCGATCAGAGGTACAGCAGCTGACGTCCATTTATTCAAATACCAGCGTCATCGCAACAGTCAAATTATCTGAACCCAGTTCAAAAATAGGCATTGACGCCAAGTGACGCACGGCCTCGGAGCGTCACAAAATAGACACATACTGTTCATAGCATCAAGCTTGTATTTTAAATTTTTTTGGGGTGACTACCCCCTTTTAAAGCCAAGCATTCTTTCAGAAAGTTGAGATGAAAATTCCATTTACCGCCGCTTCAAAGCCAAAAGCGCTTGCAAGCGCCTTGATCACTTCTGCGCTGCTTGCGGCGTGCGGCAACTCCGACATCCCGCCCCCCCAAATGGTGGGTCAGGTTGTAGGCTCCTACATTGAAAATGCCCGGGTGTGCATGGACACCAACAAGAATGGTCAATGCGATGCTGGTGAATCTGAAACCCGAAGTGCGAAAGACGGTTCGTTTTCAGTTTCCGTTGTTACCGGTGCTGACCTGATTGCCGATGTCGGCACAGATGCTTTTGTTTCGGAGAAAGCCGACTACTCCGACCGTAAAGCGGTCGCCACCCGCTACGTTCTGCGTAATCACAACGGTCTTTGGACAACGGGCATCAACACGCTGAGCGCCCCAACGACCCTTGTCAGCGCTGACATGGACACCGGCACCAGCTTGGATGCTGCCCGCAAAAAGCTGGCAGACCTCTTGACCGTCGACAGCGCCAAGGTACTGACGAACTTCAATACCGAAACTGACGCAGTCGTCAAAGGCATACTGCAAGGCTATGCCAAAAACCTCACCGTGGTGCTGCAAGACGTGGCAGCTGCTGTGGCGGCTGGCCGCACCGCCAGCCGTGACCTGCAGGCGGAAACCAGGGCCTCCTTGATGCCCACCATCACGGCCGGAACAGTACGCTATGTATGGACCCAGGTGGGTGCGGACGAGACGCCATTCAGCAAGCTTGAAATCACGGGCATCAAGGCAGCCG
>Ga0209598_10003223_pt1 | contig 12421 bp, 9 predicted proteins | sample M_140807_EF_Meta_FD_187317 | JGI IMG/M metagenome (GOLD analysis project Ga0209598, IMG submission 187317) | Freshwater microbial communities from Lake Montjoie, Canada to study carbon cycling - M_140807_EF_MetaG (SPAdes) (version 2) | ecosystem: Environmental > Aquatic > Freshwater > Lake... | reverse complement strand
GACGCCGGCTTCGATTTCCACGAAGGCGCCGTAGGGCACGAGGTTGGTGATTTTGCCTTTGACCTTGGTGCCGGTCGGGAAGCGTTCCTCGATTTTGTCCCACGGGTTGGCCGTGGTCTGCTTGAGGCCGAGGGACACGCGTTCCTTGTCCTTGTTGATCTCGAGAACCTGCAGCTGGATTTCCTGTCCGACCTTGAGGAGTTCGCTCGGATGGGTGAGGCGACCCCAGGTCATGTCGGTGATGTGGAGGAGTCCGTCCATGCCGCCGAGGTCGATGAACGCGCCGAAGTCGGTCAGATTCTTCACCGTGCCGGTGACGATCGAGCCGACTTCCGTGTTGGACATGAACTCCTGGCGTTTTTCGCTACGCTCCTGCTCGATGAGTTCGCGGCGGCTGAGGACGACATTGCGGCGCTCGTCGCTGAGTTTGACGATCTTGAAATCGTAGGTGTTGCCGACGAACTGGTTGAGGTCCTTCGGCGGGATGATGTCGATCTGCGAGGAGGGCAGGAAGGCCTCGACGCCAATGTTGACGATGAGACCGCCTTTGACCACGGCCTTGACGCGGCCTTTGATGATGCCTTCGTCGTTGAAAACTTTGCTGATCTTGTCCCAGTTCTGGCGGTAGGCGGCGCGTTCCTTGGAAAGAATGACCATGCCGTCCTCGTTTTCCAGGCGGACGAGCAGGACTTCGATTTCATCGCCGACGGCGACTTCCGACGGGTCGTCGAATTCGGTGGCGGGGATGGTGCCTTCGGATTTGTAGTTGATGTCGACGAGAAATTCGCGCGGGCGAACCTCCAGGATGCGGCCTTTGACAATGCTGCCTTCTTTGAAGTGTTTGGTCGCGTTGGCGATCAGTTCTTGAACTTGCGTCATAACGTGGATTCCGCCGCGGGCGGAAATAAGACTAACTTTGGATACCTCGGTTCCGGTTTCGGTTTCCGCTGCGGGGTCGGCGATCCCTGGCGGGGCCGATCGAAGCGGTCGGAAATAATCCATGGCCTGCGCGCGCGGCGCAAGCTGGAAAATGGGCTTTTTTGCTCTTAACCTGATGCCATGGCGACCATCAAAGCTGTCCGTTACCACCGCACGGGCGATCCGTCACAAGTGGCGCATTTGGAGAAAGTTGCGGTCGACGAACCCCGCCCGGGCGAGGTCCGTGTCCGCATGTTGTGGGCACCGGTCAACCCGGCCGACCTCAATATGCTCGAGGGAAAATACGGCGAGGCACGCCCTCTGCCCGATGTTCCCGGCAATGAGGGGTGCGGCCGCGTGGTTTCAGTGGGAGAGGGTGTCGACGCATCATGGATCGGACGGCTCGTTTTGGTCGACCGCATGGCATGGCGCGAGGAGGGAAACTGGGCGGCGCGCGATGTTGTCGCCGTGCCCTCCGGAATCGACGCGCGGCAGGCCTGCGTGTTGCGCGTGAATCCGCCGACCGCGTGGTGCCTGCTGCATTTGTTTGCCGATCTCAAACCCGGCGGTTGGATCGCGCAGAATGCGGCAACCTCCGCGGTCGGCCGTGCGGTCATCGAGATCGCTGGTGCCAAAGGTTGGAAAACTCTGAACATCGTACGCCGCCCCGAAGCCGCCGCAGAATTGGGAAAACTCGGAGCCGATGCCGTGGTGGTCGACGGACCGGAAATGGCGGACGAGGCCTCCGCGATCCTCGGCGGCACGAAGCCGCAACTCGGGCTCAATGCCGTCGGCGGCGCATCGGCCACGCGTTTGGCCGGACTGCTGGCCGACGGGGCCACGCTGGTCACCTACGGCGCGATGAGCAAGGAAGCCCTCAAAATTCCCAACGGATTTCTTATTTTCAGCGATTTGCATTTCCGCGGTTTCTGGCTGACCCGCTGGTTGCGCGGTGCTTCGGAAGAAACAAAGGGCGCGGTGTTTGCGGAAATTTTCCGTTTGGCTGCCTCCGGTTGCTTCGCTCCGCGGGTCGCCCGGGAATTTTCCATCGCCGAAGTTTCCCAAGCCGTGGCGCAAGCCGCCGGAGGCGGCGGCAAAGTCCTTCTGCATCTCGGCGACTGAAACGTTTCGACATCGCCGCACGGTGGAGTTAACCAATCCGGCTTTCGCATGAGCGCCCCGCAACTTGATGTCCGCTACGTCGCCGATCTGGTCCGCCTCAAGCTGACCGACGAGGAAATTGCCGAACTCCAGCCGCAGCTCGACCATGTGCTTTCCTACATCGCGCAGCTCAACGAGGTGAATGTCGACGGCATCGAACCGACCGCCCACGCTTCGGCGGTCTACAATGTTTTCCGCGCAGACATCCCGCGCGACTGTTTCACGCAGGAGCAGGCCACGGCCAACGCGCCGCACTCCGGCAGCGGACTCTTTCTTGTCCCCAAGGTGTTGGAAAGCTGATGGACCTCGCCGGACTCACCATTGCCAAGGCGCGCCGCATGATCCAGGCGGGCGAACTCTCGCCTGTCCAGTTGGTCGATGCGGTCAATGCTTCCATCGAAAAAACCGACCCGCAGGTCGGAGGTTATCTCTCGCGTGATTACGAGCGCGCCCGTGCCGCCGCGGAAAAGGCGGACACGAAACTTCCGCTCGGGGGGATTCCGATCGCCATCAAGGACGTGATCAATGTCGAAGGCGATCCCTGCGGCTGCGCCTCCAAGATTTTGCAAGGCTACACCTCGCCTTACGACGCCACCGTGATCAAGAAGCTCCGCGCCGCGGGAGCGATTCCTTTCGGCCGCACGAACATGGACGAATTCGCCATGGGATCGTCGACAGAAAACTCGGCCATGCAAATCACGCGTAACCCGCGCGATCCCGAGCGCATCCCCGGCGGCTCGAGCGGCGGTTCGGCTGCGGTGGTCGCCGCCGATGAGGCGCTGGCTTCGCTCGGCACGGACACCGGCGGCTCGATCCGCCAACCGGCCGCGTTGTGCGGGTGCGTCGGATTGAAGCCGAGCTACGGGCGCGTCTCGCGTTACGGCTTGGTTGCCTTTGCTTCCTCGCTCGACCAGATCGGACCCTTCACCCACACGGTGGAGGATGCCGCGCTGGTCTTGCAGGCCATCGCCGGTCATGACCCGCTCGACTCCACCTCGCTCGACGTTCCGGTGCCGGATTACTCGGCCAACCTGAACGACGGCGTGAAGGGCATGAAACTCGGGGTGCCCAAAGAATATTTCGTCGATGGCATGGATCCGCAGGTTGCCACCCGCGTGCGCGAGGCCATCGAAGTTTACCGCGGTCTCGGCGCGGAAATTGTCGAGGTGTCTTTGCCTCACACCAAATATGCCGTGGCGGACTACTACATCATCGCCACGGCGGAGGCCTCGGCCAACCTCGCGCGTTTCGACGGCGTGCGCTACGGCAAGCGCGCCGAGGCGCCGCGCGACCTGGCCGACCACTACGGCCGCACGCGGGGCGAGGGATTCGGCAAGGAAGTAAAACGCCGCATCATCCTCGGCACCTACGTGCTGAGCAGTGGCTACTACGACGCGTATTACCTGCGTGCGCAGAAAGTGCGCACCCTTATCCGCCGTGATTTCGAGGAAGCATTCAAACAATGCGATGGATTGCTTTCGCCCACCTCGCCCGTGCCGGCTTTCAAAATCGGCGAACGCATGGCCGATCCGCTCCAGATGTATTTGGCCGACATTTTCACCATCGCGGCCAACCTGGCCGGCATCTGCGCCATCAGTATTCCGTGCGGTGAAGCGGAAGCGGACGGGAAAAAATTGCCCGTCGGCCTGCAAATCATGGCTCCCGGGTTTGAGGAAGCGCGCCTTCTGCGCATCGCGCGGGCCTACGAGTCGGCGGCGAGTTGCTGAGTGCGGAGTCCTGGCCCCAAGCTGAGGAAAAACCCGAGCGCGAGGCTGAGCGCGGCAATCACAAAAGTGGAGCGGTATGACCAACCCACATCGATGAGCCAGGCGAGGGCGTAACTGCCCACCGTGATGCCCACGCCAAGGGCTAGCGTGAGAATTCCCCAATAGCGCGGATGGTCCGCCGCGCCCGCGATTTCGGCGGTCCGCTGCGACGAGAGGGCGACGCACGCGAGGAGGAAGAAGCCGATCCCGAACACGGAGAGGGAAATCCAAATCGGCCCGTCGCCGATCAGGACCAGAACCACCGCGGCAGTGCCCAGAAGGTAATTGGCCGACAAGCTCTGCCGGGTGCCGAGCACCCGCGCCGCGGCGCCACCGGCCAGCGCCCCGCAGAAACTGCCAAGACCGATCAGGCTGTAGTAGTAAATGCTGCTCGCAGTCGCCACGTGCAGATCGCGGTGGAGATAATCCGTGAGGAACAGCGTGTGCGGAGTGATGCCCACGCCGGCAAGAAAGTAGGCGGAGCCGAGGATGCGGAGCGATTTGGCCTGGGGCGCCGTCAAGCGTGACTTCCGTCGTGTGGGTGCGTTCGGACTCTGCGCGGAGGCGGCCAGCGGCCAGGCGACCGTTCCCACCGCCAAGGCCACTCCAGCCTCTAAAAGCCAACCGGACCCGACCGATGTTTCGAGAAATCCGGGCAGCGCGAGACTGATCATCAGGATCGTGGAGCCCGCTCCCGCGAAGATGGCCCCGCCGGCAAGTTTCCTCCAGCGTTCCGGCACAGGTGCCAGAGCAAGCGATGGCGCATGGATGACCAGCACCGCACCTGCCATACCGTTGAGCGTGCGGGCCGTGGCCAGCCAGGCAAAGCCGAGGTTCCATCCGCACATGACGAGGCTGACAACAACCGCCACGATGGACACCCGCAAGATGATGCCCAGGGAAAGGCGCGCCGGCAGTAAGATTGCGACGAGTGCCCCGCACAGATATCCCAAGGCGTTGAAGCCGCCGAGATAGCCTGCCCCCGCCTTGTCGACCCATCCCGCAGCGATCATCGCGGGCACCAACGGGGCGTAGGCATAGCGGCAGAGGCAGAGCCCCATACTCACCATGCAAAAACCTGACAGCGTCGAATAAAAAGGATTTTCCCGGAAACGCGCCACCGGGAAAGCGTCAGGACCCGCCGACGATTTTTTCGATCTGGGCGAGAACTTCCTGCGGCGGTTGCCATTCGTTGCCAGATTTTCCCGTGAGATTCTTCCCGTCTTCGCCGATCAAAACGAGGTAGGGAATGCCATCGGAAGAATATTTGCCGAAGATCTCCTCCTTGGCTTTGTCGAATTTCGCGTAGGGCCAGGGCATTTTGTCGCCTTTGATGTATTCATTCATCGAGGCCTCGTCACGGTCGGAGCTGACGAACACGAGTTCGAAGTTGGGGTGCTTGGTTTTGAAATCGTTATACCACTCGACCAGCTTCGGCGTGAACATGCGGCAAGGCGGGCACCAGTGCGCGGAGAAATAGAGCGCGGTGTATTTCGGCGATCCCTTGATCTCCGGTCCGGCGAGGTCGCCTTTGATTTCATCGATAAATCCCGCGCGGGCGGGAACGGCAATGAGGCCAAGGGCCATGATCAGACTGAGGAGGCGTGCTGTTTTCATCACCCCGACATTGGACCTGTCGTGGCTTCTTGGCAACCGCCCTCCGCCTCTTCCGAGTTGTTTTTCCCGGCGCCGGCCCGATATTCACCCCTATGAGGGCTGCCGCAGCCGCATTGCTTTTGACCGCCTCCTTTTGCCTGGGCGGTCCCATCGTCCGCGAGCCGGGGGTGATTTATCTCTCCGACTTCGAGATCAAGGATCCGCGTTTCCCGCTCACCGAGGGGGCCCCGTGCTACTTCGACTCCGGCATGAAACGCTACGCCGGCACCTTGCGTTTCCCGCAGCGGGTCGAGCTCGATGCCGTCTCGCCTGCGGGCATGTATCGCGTGCGAGGCAATGCGCGGCAGGGTGGTGTGGCGGCATGGATCGAGGCGCGTTTTCTCGACGGTGTTCCGGAGGATCTCGTTTCCAAACTGCGCGCGGCCGACGAGCGCCGGCGCGAAGTCGAAGCCCTGATCGCGCGCAACGAAGTGGCTATCGGTATGACAACGGAGGAAGTCGCGCGCAGCCTTGGCAAACCGCAGAAGCGCTCCAGCACGACGAATCGCGACGGATCCACCCAGACCTTCGAATACATCCGCTACAAACTCGTTCCACAGACCATTTACACGCCGACCTATGCCCAGACTGTGCTCGGTATCCGCCCCGACCCGCGCCGCGCACTCGAGACCGTCGTGGTCCGCGGTGGTTACGGGCTCAACGCCTCGACCGTTTACGTCAAAGTTCCGGTCGGCACGATCAACGTCAGCTTCCTCAATGGCATCGTCGAATCCATCGAAGAATCCGAGGGCACGCTGGTCGGCGCCAATGCATCGATCGTCGTTCCTCCGATCAACGTGGTTTGGTAACCGGCCGCACGCGGGGCTTTACAAAACGGCGCGACGGGCGCATGCAAAGGGCATGGACGCGGAAGCTGATTTTCTCCACGCGCGATATGAGGTGCGCCGCGCGGATGGCACCACCTTCGGCCCGGTCAGCGCCTGGACCCTCGCCGAATGGCGCGAAAGCAAACGGGTCGAGGACGGCGACGAAATCCGCCGGGTGAACGGCGCAGTCGATGGCGACTGGATTGCTCTGCGCGACTCCCACTTTATCCGACATTTGCCCGACGAGCCTGTCGGCTGGGACGCAGGGGACTGATTTTCCCCTTGCGGCGCGGTCCCGCGCGGACAAAATTCCTTCTTCCTTCGCGGGTGTAGTTCAATGGTAGAACGGCAGCTTCCCAAGCTGCATACGAGGGTTCGATTCCCTTCACCCGCTTGCTCGCTCAAGACGGCCAATGCAGCAGGCAATTTAGCGTGAGCCAAAAATTTCCCGGCGGCGCAATGCGTAGAAGATCACGGGCGTGACGATCAGGATATGCAGAAGGCTGCTGAGCATGCCCCCGATGACCGGTGTGGCGATGGGCTTCATGACCTCGGCTCCGGTTTTCGTGCTCCACATGATCGGGAGCAAACTGGCCACGACGGTCGAGACAGTCATGACCTTCGGTCGCAGGCGGAGAAGCGCACCCTCTTTTACGGCCTCCAGAAGATCGGAAGGTGCGAACTTCTCGCCGAGTTCGGCGCGCTTCTTGGCCAGTGTCTCCTCGAGATAAATCACCATGACGACACCCGTCTGGATCGCCGTTCCGAAAAGCGCGATGTAGCCGACCCAGACCGCGACGCTGAAATTGTAGCCGAGCAACCATTGCAGGAAAACGCCGCCGGTGAGCGCGAACGGCACGGCGAGAATGACGTGGGCCGCCTCCATGGCGCTGCGGAACGTCATGTAGAGAAGAAGGAAAATAATGAGGAGCACCGCCGGCACCACGGCTTGCAGAGTTTTGCGTGCGCTCAGCTGGTTTTCGTATTGGCCGCTGAACTCGATGGCGACACCCTGCTCCGGCGCGACTTCTTCGGCGATGCGTTGGTGGGCATCGGCCACGAAGCTCCCCAAATCGCGCCCTTGCACGTTGGCTTGGACGAAAAATTTGAGCAGGCCGTCCTGACTCTGGATTTCACTCGGCCCGATATTCCTGCGGATGTCCGCGATCTGGCCGAGCGGAACGTAGGTCCCGTCCTTGCCCGCCACGAGAATGTTGCCGAGCTCGGCCAAGTCGTCGCGCTGCGATCGCTGGAGGCGCGCCTGAACAGGAATACGCTGCCGACCATCGATGGTCGTGGTCACATTCACACCACCAATGCCCGCCTCGACATAGTCGAGCACGTCGCGCAGCGACAATCCGTAACGCGCGAGTTTGACCCTGTCGGGCACGATTTCCAGATACGGCTTGGCCTGCACGCGCGAAGGAGCCACGCCGACCGCGCCGGGAATGGTCCGCAAAACTTTTTCCACCTCGAACGCTTTGCGCTGCAAGGTCGCGAGGTCGCTTCCGAGGATTTTGACACCGAACTGCGCCCTGATGCCCGTGCTCAGCATGAGAATACGGTTTTCGATCGGTTGCAAAAATCCCGGCACGTAGCCGGGAACCTGCGAAAGCTTTGCGGTCAGTTCCGCAATGAGCTTGTCCTTTGTCATGCCACGCCTCCATTGCGCTTCGGGCTTGAGCATGATTGTGGTCTCGATCATTTCCACCGGCGCGGGATCGGTGGGCGTATCGGCGCGACCCAACTTTCCCGCTGCGGACTCGACCTCCGGAAAGTCGCGGATCACGCGGTCTTGCCAAGCCATGATGCGTTTCACCTCGGTGAGCGATGTGCTCGGCAGAAGCACCGGCATGAAAAGCAAGCTACCTTCGTTGAGTGCCGGCATGAACTCGGAACCCATGCCGCTGGCGAAGTCCGCCAAACCGGGCGCGCCGGCATTACGCAACGCATTCACCGCAGGACGGGGAAGACCCAAGGCCAGGAAGAGTGCAACTATGAGTAGCGCCACTGCGGACAAGCCCACCGTGCGCCCGTTTGATAGTGCCCAGTCCAAGGCGGGCCGGTAGACGGCAAGCAACGGCCTCATCACGAAGTTGGATCCCTCGGGATGAAACGGTCCCTTGACCAGCCACGAGCAAAGGACGGGCACGATGGTCAATGCCAGCACCGTTGCCGCGACCATGGCGAATGTTTTGGTGAAGGCGAGGGGGTGGAACAATTTGCCCTCCTGTCCCGTGAGCGCGAAGACGGGAAGAAACGCGAGGATGATGATCGCCATGGCGAAGAAAACCGGTCGGCCTACCTGCGCCGCGGCCTCACCTGTGATGCGAAGAGTTTCCGCAGGGACAAGCGGAGAGCCCTTCTTCTTCTCGGCCTGCTCGCAATGGCGGATGACATTCTCCGTTATGACGATCGCGGCATCGACAAGGACGCCGATCGCGATGGCGATGCCGGCCAAGGACATGATGTTCGACGTGATGCCAAACAGGCGCATGAGGATGAAAGAAACAAGAATCGAGGCGGGCAGCGGAATCGTGACAATGAGAACACTGCGGAAGTGCCAAAGGAAAAGGATGTGCGCCAAGGTCACGAGGATCACCTCTTCGATCAGTGCTCCGCGCAGCGTGTCGATCGTTCTCTCGATCAGGCTGCTGCGATCGTAGAACGACCTGACCGTCACGCCCGCAGGCAGGCTCGTTTGGAGTTGGGCAATCTTCGCTTTGATTCCGTTGATGACCGCCATGGCATTTTCGCCGGTGCGCATCACCACCGTGCCGCCGACGACCTCGCGCCCGTCCACGTCGAGGGCGCCCCGCCGGAACTCGCCACCCATTGCAACGTCCGCGATGTCCTTGACGTAAATCGGAACACCACCGGAAGACCGCACGACCACGTTCTCGATATCCGCCACGGAAGAAACCAAACCGACGCCCCGCACCACGAACTCCTGCCCGTTTTCTTCGATGACTTTCCCGCCGACGTTCAAGTTTGCGCCGCCGAGTGCCGCCATGACCTCCTGCAACGACACTTGGCTGGCACGCATCCGCCCCGAAGAAACTGCGACTTGGTATTGGCGGACAAACCCGCCGACACTCGCCACCTCGGCCACACCCGGCACGGCGGCCAACTGGTAGCGGATGAAATAGTCTTGGAGCGAACGCAGTTTTCCCAAGTCCATGTCGGCCGCCACGGCGGGGTCGACATCCAAGTAGTATTGGTAAACCCATCCGAGGCCCGTGGCGTCGGGCCCCAGGCGGGCCACCACGTCCTGCGGTAATTGTGCGCCGAGGAAGTTGAGCCGCTCCAAGACACGCGTCCTCGCGAAGTAATTGTCGATGTTGTCGTCGAAAATGACCGTGAGCAGCGAGAAGCCGAACATCGAGATGCCCCGCACCTCGCGCACCCCCGCCAATCCCTGCAAGCTCGTCGAGAGAGGGTAAGTGATCTGGTCCTCCACCTCCTGCGGACTGCGCCCGGCCCAGTCGGCGAAGACGATCACCTGATTTTCGCTCAGGTCGGGTATGGCGTCGACCGGCGTGTTCTTGAACGCGACGACACCATAAGCGATGAGCAGGATAAAGCCGCCCGCGACGAGAAACCGGTTCCGCAACGCCCAAGCGACCAGCCAAGCGATCAACGCTCTACCTCCTCGCCGCATTCGGCCATCATTTTCCCGAGCCACGGATTGCGCAGCGGCCCGCTTTGCTGGATCCATCGCATTGTTTGCGGAGCGCCGGGGAATGCCGTGCCGGCCATGGGGCATTCGTAAACTTTGAATTTGCTGCCGGGTTGTCGCAGCACTTCATCCACCGCGGGCGACACCGCTTTGTAAAACGCGGCCCTCGCCTCGGCCAGCGAGGCTGCCGGCTTGGTTAATCCCCAGGCCGAAGCGCCGGCGTTGAAGGCGGCCAAGTCATCGCGTGCCAGCGCGGCGGCGGAACCAGCCAGCGCGTCGAGCCGAGCCTGGTCCACGGAGCCGGTGGCTCCTGCCGGTTTCTTCGGGTCGGATGGCGGATCGACAGGGTCCGCGTGCGCGATCTGCGCCTCGGCGTCGATCATCAGGTTTCCTTGGGTCACCACCTTGTCTCCCTCGGCCAAGCCGGAAAGAACTTCGACATCGTTGTCGCCGCGCCAGCCGATCGTCACATCCCTCCGTTGGTAGTTGCCGCCGCCCTCATCGACGTAGGCCACGGTGCGGGATCCTGTGTCCAGCACGGCCGCGCGTGGCATGACAAGCACATTGTCCTTCTTCGCTGAGATGCGCGCTTCCCCATAGGCCTTGTGCGGCAACAACCGTTCCCATCCGCTGGAAGCGCCGGTCTCGGGGTTGGGTACCTCGATGCGAACCTGCGTGCTTCGCGTTACTGGATCAAAACTCGGATCAATCAGCGTGGTCTTGCCCTCGAACTCGCGCCCCGGGGCCGCCGGTGTTTCGATGGAAGCCTTCGCACCGGTTTCGATCCACCCGAGATCCTGCTCGTAAACTTTGGCGTGGAACCACATGACGCTGTAGTCCGCAACCTCGAAAAGCATTTCACCCGCTTTGACAAATTTTCCGGGATAAACATTGCGCGTGACCAGCGTGCCTTTCATCGGCGAGCGCAGATCGATGCCGTATCCCGCTCCTTGCGCAACCGCCAACTTCTCCACTTCCGACGGCGTGAGACCGAACTGGATCAAACGCTGGCGGCTGACGGAAGCCACGGGATCTTGCTGTCCGCGCCGCGTCGAGGATTGGAACTCCTTCACGATATAGAGCAGCTCGGGACTGTAAATCTGCGCGAGTGGCTGATCTTTTGAAATATCCTCGCCGACGTGATCAACAAACACCTTGTCGATCCGTCCGTCGAAGAACGCGGAGATGATGGTATGCTTGGTGTCGTCGTCGTCGATGATTCCCGAAAGCCGGATTGTTTTCTCCAGCGCGCCTTTCCGCACCGGCGCGGTGGCAACGCCGAGAATCTGACTCGATGAAGGCATCAATGTCACGGTTCCGGGCGCCGCCATCTTTGACTCATCTCCCTCGCCCACGGGCACAAGATCCATCCCGCAGATCGTGCATTTGCCGGGTTTGTCCGAGGTGATCCATGTGTGCATCGGGCACCGGTAGGATTTGATGGCTTTGGCGTCGTTTCCGGCTTGCGGAGAGCACCCGGCGACGAGGAGCAAAACAATTGCGAGGATGTGCTTCATATCAGCTTGTCCGTTGTCATGGTGAAGAGATCTGAAGTAAAGCTCTAGCGCCCCAGTCTAGTCCCGCGCAATAGGGGCATCCATGCACGCGGCCCGGCCGACCGACGCGGCGAAAACCCCCGGAACTGGCAAAAGGGGCGACAGGCGGGCCAAATCCTGAAATCCTCTTCCCTGAGATCCTAAACCGGGAATGAACGTCTCGGGACCCCGACGGGTCTCATCTCGACAATGATTCGCACCGCTCTCTTGGCTCTCCTTTGCACTTCACACTTCGCCATGGCAGAAGATTCCCCCAAAACTGACGCCCCTCCGCTCATTCCGATGCGGGATTTTTTCCGCAATCCGGTGGCGGCGGGCTATCAGGTGAGTCCGGGCGGGGATTTCATTTCCTGGATGGCCCCTTGGGAAAGCCGGTTGAATGTGTTTGTGCAACCCGTCGATGGCAGCGGCGAGCCGCGCCGGATCACTTCGGCGACCAAGCGCGACATTGGCGGATATTTTTGGTCGGCCAAGGACCAGATTGTATTCCTGCAGGACGATGGCGGGGACGAAAATTTTCACCTTTACGCGGTCGATGCCGATGGCACCGGCGAGAAGGACCTCACGCCGTTTCCCGAAGTGCGCGTCGGCGTGGTCGATGATCTGCGCGACGACGAAGACCACCTTCTCATCGAGATGAACAAGCGCGACCCGCGCGTCTTCGACGTGTTCCGCATCAACACGCGCGACGGCAAGATGGAACTCGTCGCGGAGAATCCCGGCAGCGTGACCTCGTGGGTCACCGATCACGACGGTAAAGTGCGCGCCGCCGTGCAGACCGACGGCGTGAACACGGAACTGCTTTACCGCGCGAAAGAGGACGAGCCTTTCAAGAAGGTGTTGGTCACCGACTTCCGT
>Ga0209598_10003220_pt1 | contig 12426 bp, 10 predicted proteins | sample M_140807_EF_Meta_FD_187317 | JGI IMG/M metagenome (GOLD analysis project Ga0209598, IMG submission 187317) | Freshwater microbial communities from Lake Montjoie, Canada to study carbon cycling - M_140807_EF_MetaG (SPAdes) (version 2) | ecosystem: Environmental > Aquatic > Freshwater > Lake... | reverse complement strand
GGAGAGGCCACGGGTGATTTTGCGGGTGACGAAGGTCTCGCCGCGACGGGGACTTTCGTGGTTAAAGAGAATGCCATTGCAGGCATACATGCCATAGGATTCGCGATAGTTGATCGTGATCCAGTAGGCATAGAGCTTGGCCACGCCATAGGGGCTACGGGGATAGAAGGGGGTGGTCTCCTTCTGGGGGATCTCCTGAACCAGGCCGTAGAGCTCGGAGGTGGACGCCTGATAGATGCGGGTTTTATGGATCATGCCCAGGATGCGCACCGCCTCCAGAATCCTCAGGGTGCCAAGGGCGTCGGAATTGGCGGTGTATTCGGGGCTTTCGAAGCTCACGGCTACGTGGCTCTGGGCGCCGAGGTTATAGATCTCATCGGGCTGCACCTGCTGAATGATGCGAATCAGATTGGTGGAGTCCGTCAGGTCGCCGTAATGGAGGACAAGCCGGGGATCACTGACGTGGGGATCCTGGTAGAGGTGATCGATGCGGTCGGTGTTGAAGCTGCTGGCCCGTCGCTTGATGCCATGCACCACATAACCCTTCTCCAGCAGTAACTCGGCCAGATACGAACCGTCCTGTCCGGTGATGCCCGTGATCAGGGCGATCTTGGTATTGGAAGCGGGGCCGTTGGCGCTGGTCATGGAGGCGGAAGGGGATAAATGCTGGTGGAAAAGGGGTGGGGATGGGCTGGCTGCCGGGCTTTTAGGTGCGACCGCCGGCACCGAGGGCAGCGGCTTCGGCGACGGTCATGGCGACGGGATCGGACGGCCGCAGACCGCTTTCGCCCTTGGTATTGCCGCGGCCATAGCGATCCTCGAACCGCACAATGTCGTCTTCGCCGAGATAGGCCCCACTTTGCACCTCGATCATTTCGACAGGGATCTTGCCTGGGTTGATCAGACGGTGACGGGCACCAAGGGGGATGTAAGTGCTCTGGTTTTCGCCCACCAGCTCTTCGACACCGTCCTTTTCGACCAAGGCCGTTCCGCGCACCACCACCCAATGTTCGGCGCGATGGTGGTGCATCTGCAGGGAGAGGGCTGCCCCTGGCTTGACCTGGATCTTCTTGACCTGCCAGCGGTCTCCCTCAACAATGCCGTCGTAATGGCCCCAGGGGCGATAGATGCGGCGATGGGCCCTGCTTTCAGGCGCACCACTTTTCTCCAGTTGGCCGACGATCGTTTTGACCTCTTGGGCCCGGTCCCGGTGGGCGACCAGCACCACATCGTCCGTTTCGACCACCACGAGATCTTCCACCCCCAGTCCCACCACGAGCCGGTGTTCGCTGCGCAGATAACAATTGCGGACCCCTTCGCCGATGACCCTGCCGCGCAGCACGTTGCCGTTGCTGTCCTGGTCCGAGGTTTCCCAGAGGGCGCTCCAGCTGCCCACATCGCTCCACTGGGCATCAAGGGGGAGCACGGCGCCCAGGGGGGTTTTCTCCATGACGGCCACATCCAACGAGACGTTGGGGCAGCCTGCGAAGGACTCCCGCTCCAGCCTCAGGAACTCCAGGTCGGCGATGTCATGCTCAAGGGCGGAGCGGCAGGCACTCACCACTTCGGGGGCGAGGCGCTCCAGTTCGGAGAGGATGGCACTGGCGCGAAACAAAAACATGCCGCTGTTCCAGGTGAAACGGCCGGAGGCCACAAAGGCGGCGGCTGTAGCACTGTCCGGTTTCTCCACGAAACGGGCGATGGGGACCGGTCCCTCCAGGCCCATGGCTTCAGCCGCCTCGATGTAGCCATAACCGGTTTCGGCGGAGGTCGGCACGATGCCGAAGGTCACCAACCGGCCGGCCGTGGCTGCGGGCAAAGCTGCCTCCACCACAGCTTGAAAGCGTTCGGGACGACGGATCACGTGGTCGGCGGCCAGCACCAGAAGCAGGGGGTCCTGGCCTCGGCAGGTGGCTTTCAATGCCGCTACGGCTACCGCAGGCGCGGTGTTGCGACCCATCGGTTCGAGCACAATGGCGGCGGGTTCCACGCCGATCTGGCGCATCTGCTCAGCGACAATGAAGCGGTGGTCTTCATTGCAGATGAGCAAGGGCGCGGCCAGGGCGGGAAGCCCCTCCAGCCGTTGGTGGGTCTGTTGCAACAGGGTCCTGTCGTCGTTGCCGGCCAGGGCCCAGTACTGCTTTGGATAGCTGGCGCGGGACAGGGGCCACAGCCGGGTGCCGGTGCCGCCGCAGAGGATGACGGGAACAAGAGGCGGAATGGAAAGGGAAGCGTCAGGTTCCATGGGGATTGTGATCAGCTCTCTGGCATCAGGCAGGGCCCACAGGGACCCAGGGTGGTCGAAAGAAAACGAAATCTGCCCATTCAAGGCCATTCAACCATGGGTGCCTGGCTGAGGTTGCTTGCGCTGTGGCCGATTCGGGTCCTGGTTCAACGCAGGTCGTAGCGAAGCCAGCGGCAGTCCAGGCCCCCGTTGCTGACCGCAATCCGGCGGCTGGCCTTGAGACGCAAGGCACCGCTGAGGGTGGGGTTGCCGCTTAGGAGCCAGAGGGTCCAGCCGCCACAGCGTTCCTTGAGAAGCTTTCCCAAGTCGTAGTAAAGGGCTTCAAGGTCTTCATCGGCCCCGAGCCGGGCGCCGTAGGGCGGGTTGCAAACCACCAGCCCCTGGCCTGGTGGTGGCATGAAATCCCGAAAATCCCCCTGTTGGAACTGGACCCGGTCCGCCAGGCCAGCGGCCATGGCGTTGGCGCGGGCCTGGTCCAGTACACCAGGATCCCGTTCCATTCCGACGACGGCAGCCAGGGATCGGCCATCGGCCAGGTCGGGGTTGAGGCTGGCCAGGGCGGCTTCTACTTCTTGCCGCCAAAGGCCGGCTTCGAAATCGGGCCAGCGTTCCAAACCGAACCGCCGGGGCCGGGGCTCTCCATCTCTTCCGAACAGCAATCCCGGGGCGTGGCCAAGGGCGGCGGCGGCGGCCTCCAGCAACAGGGTGCCGGAGCCGCAGAGGGGGTCGACCAGGGGCACCGAGCCATCCCAACCTGTGAGGGCGATCAGGCCCGCCGCCAGGTTTTCCTTCAGGGGTGCCAAGCCCATGGCGGACCGGTAGCCGCGGCGGTGCAGGCTGCCGCCATCGCCCTCCAGGCTCAGGATCGCGGTGCCGCCCTCGCCGCTGCCTCGCCCAGGGCCCATGGGCCCTTTGCCCCAGGGCGCCGGGCTGAGGTGCAGATGCAGGCTGAGGTCGGGATCCTCCAGGTTCACCATCGAGCGGACCCCCCAGCGCTGCCGCTGTTGATCGACGAGGGCATTTTTCACCTGCAGGGCCGTGTAGTGGCTGTGGTTTAGCTCGCTCAGGCTGCCACTGGCCTCCACCTTGAAGGTGTGCTCTGTCGGTAGCCAGAATTCCCAGTCGGCGGCGTTCTGAATGCCGCGGTATAGGTCGTTGCGGCCGCGGCAGGGGAAGCGGGCGAGCTCCCGCAGGAAGCGAAACGGCAGGCGGGCGCGCAGGTGGAGGCGATAGAAGCCGGCCAGGTCCGTGCGGCAGGCCACGGCCCGGCGCAGGGGCCGCACCGCCTCGGCGCCGAGGGCCAGCAGCTCGGCGGCGGCGGGCTCCTCCAGGCCGGGTGGCACCACGGCGATGACATCCAGGTCTGATTGCATCCGCGGGGGCCGTAGCGGGACTGGGGGGCCTTGGTTCTAAACGTTGGCGCTGGCAGGCGGGCCGGGCTGCTTCCAATTTGGCCGCTTGCCCAACCCCGTCGCTAGAAGCAGATCGGCCGCTTGGCTTCTACGGATCCGAATGGATCAAGGGAGACAAGGCACCGCTGCAGAGGGGATGACCGGGAGTTGCCACTGAAAGGTTCGGTCATGCCCACCGGCGTTAGCGACCCAGTAAGGGGGATTGCAGTGCCATACTGACAAGGTCGGTCTTAGGCCCGACTAGGTGATCCACACCAGTGTTTCGGACAGCGGTTCGATTCCGCTCAGCTCCATTTTTCCCTCACCAGCCATCTATCGCTGGGGGCCAACGCTGGCAACACCTGTTGCCAAGGGAGGTTTGAGGGGCTGCAATGGTTTCGACGGGGCATCAGGAGGGTGACTGAAGCCTGCTCGGTAAGAGCAAACCCGTAACAGCGAACAACATCGTTCGTTTCTCCCGTCAAGCTGCCCCTGTGGCCGCCTGACACTCTTAACGGAGACGGGGTGAGGTCAGCCTTGTCACCCAAATGACCCATGGGGCCTGGAAGGGCCCCTTTCAAGTTTGGACTATTTTGGTTTTGATTGGCTTTCAATGATGCGCCCTGGGGGTTGGTTTGCGGGGAGGGTGGATTGGGAGCCCATGCAGGCTGGATGGGCTAGACGACCCCGCGGCCATGGCGCTAATGATCGGGGTTTGTTTGGCTCTGGGACTTTTAACTAGGGCCAGAAGCTGATCGAAATGGCTAAGACGCAAGCCTGACGGGGAAGGGGATCCAGTTACGGGCGAAGTACGGCATTCCGAAAAGGGATCCATCCGGGGACGCCTTTACGCTCAAAGTCTGCTGCCTTCAGACGCCCGGGCCGCCATGGATTCTGCAAATTGGAAGTTGGGACTGGGACAAGCCTTGGACTTGTCTGGCCCTGAAGCCGTGGTGCGTCAAGCGCTTCGCCTTGTCCCCCGCTTGGGTGCCCTCCTGTTGGCTTCTTGTTTGGCGCTGCCGACCGCCCGGGCCGATGGCTGGCAGAGGGGGGGCAATAGGGGCAATCCAGGTGGCGGTGGCGCTAACTCCGGCGGGAATCAAGGCGGCTATCGCGGCGGTGGTCATTCCGATGGTTATCAGGGGGGTAATAATAATTATGGTGGTCGCAATTTTGCCGGAGGTGATTCCTTTCGCGGCAACGGCGATCAAGGCGGTAGTTATCGCGGCAGAAATTATCATAGTGGTAATTATTACGGCGGTGGTTATCATGGATCCCGTTATCAAGTGGGCGGCTACCGCCCTGCCTACGGCTACCGGCCTGCCTACGGCTACCGCCCTGCCTATGGCTATGGCCGTCCCTACGCCTGGAACGCTGGCTGGAACCGCGGCTGGCAGAACGGCGGCTACTGGGGCTATCGACCCTGGAATAGCGGTTGGTACAACTGGTCACCGAATAACTGGAGCTGGTGGGGCCCCAGTGCCGTGGGCTGGGGGGTGATGGGCCTGGCCACCGGCGCCGTGATCACTGGATTGGTGAACAGCGCCGCCCAGAACCAGTCCACGGTGATCGTGGTGCCCGACTCCACCATTCGTCTTGATTTCGCCTCGGTGTTGCCCGCCGGCGATGGAGTAGTCAGCTTTCGGTACATCGTCGGCACCAGCGGCCCCGCCTACCAGGCCAATGGCGATTGCCGCCTGGGTTTGTTCAACGGCCAGGCGCCCCGGTCTGTGGCCGAAGCCCAGTTGCTCAACACCACCTGCCATGTGGCCTATGGCAAAGGCACTAACAGGGCTGCCGCCCTGGCCAATGACCGCCCTGGCGTTCCCGTCCTGCCCAACTACGGCAACGGTGCCCCTGTCGCGCCCAGCTACGGCAACGGTGGCCCCTAGCCTGAAACGGTTGCCCGCCCGTTGGCCCAGCCGTGATCCCCCTTCGACTCCTGGGCCCAAGGCCCGCTCGACCGTCGTTGAGCCGCCACCGCCTTGGCATCCTGATGGCTCTGGTGCTGGGTCTGCTGGTATCCCCCCTGGTGCTGCCCGCCTGCGTCAGCGCGGCCTCTCCCCCGGCAACCGCGCCCGAGCTGGCCGCCAAGGCGGTGGATCCCGCCTTTGAGCAGCAGGTGCTGGCGGTGATCCGCCGCCATCCTGCCGTGCTGATCGAGGCCCTCAATGCCTACGAGCGCGACCAGCAGGAGGCCCAACGGCGCCAGCAGGCCGACCAGTTGCGGCGCCTCTATCCCAATCCCCGCGATCTCATCGGCGAGTCCCCCAGCCGCGGCAGCGGCAAGGTGGTGGTGGTGGAGTTCTCCGATTTTCAGTGCCCCTACTGCGCCAAGGCCCATGACGCTCTGCAGGCCTTTCTCGTGCAGCGCGGCAAGGAGGTGACGTTTGTCTATAAGAATTTTCCCCTGACCCAGATCCATCCCCAGGCCCTTCCCGCCGCCCGGGCGGCCTGGGCCGCCGGTCGCCAAGGCCAGTTCTGGGCTTATCACGATGCCCTCTTCGCCAACCAGGCCCGGCTGGGCGAGCCCCTCTACGCTGAGATCGCCAGCAACCTCAAGCTCAACCTGGCCCGTTTCGACCAGGACCGCAAAGGACCGGACTCGTTACAAGCGATCCAGAAGGACCTCGCCCAGGCCGAAGGGCTGGGCTTGCAGGGCACGCCCACGGTGGTGATGGATGGCCAATTTCTGGCGGGGGCCGTCACCGCCGAAGTCCTGGAGCAGCAACTGGGTCAACTGAGCCGCAAGAAATAGAAGCAACCCTGTCAAGGACGGGTTTTTGACGGCTCTCCCCCATGCCCTAGCCCCAAGGGACTCCTTAGGTTGAATCCATTCTCGACCTTGCTCCATGGCCCCTTTCACCGCTTCGGCCCCCCTGCTGCCCGCCCTTGTCCAGGAGCGTTCAACCCGCACTCCCCTGGCCACCGTCTGGGTGCTCAACACCCTTGAGCCGGTGATTGAGCCGCTGCGCCGGGCCATCGCCGGTCTGCCGGCCGCCAGTGCCGCCTGGCTCGACGAACGGCTGCAATTGAATGGTGGTGCGATCGTCTTCCGGGGCCATCCTGAGGCCGCCCGCCGTTACGAAACCAACCTCAAGGCCGCCGGACTCACCACTTTGGTGAACTTGCTGATGTCCCACTGAATCTCCCGCTGAGGGGAGAGGAGGTCCGCTCCATGGGCCTGGCCGCCTGGGTTGGCTTTAGGGCCCAGAGCTCTTAGGGGAGTCACCGATCCAACGCCCCAGGGCGTCCAAGGAAAGAACCCCCTCCACTCGCCTTTCCCCCATCACCCAGGTGGGATAGGCCTTGATGCCGACCCGCTCGCAGCGTTGGCGATCGGCGTCGGTTTTCTCGCATTCGATATAAGGGAGTTGGTTGCCCGCCTCCTGTCCGAAGAGATTCTTCTGCCGGAAACAGGCCGGACACCACCAGGCCCCATAGAACAAAACCCCTCGCTCGCGCAGGCGGCGCATCAGGGCCACCTGGGCCCCGTTGGAGGGTTGGATGGCCTGGCCGAGGTTCGGGCTGGTGGAAGGGGCTGCCATGGCCTGTTGCTGCGCGAGGCTCCGGGCGGGCCAGAGGGGCAGGCTGGCTACCACTAAGGCGGCGGCCAGGGGGCGGACCGACGGGACCCGGGGGAACAACGGCGCCACGGCAGGGGAAATAGGTAATAAAAGACTTTAGGGGCCTGGACAGTACGGCCTTCCGCCCCGACTGGGGGGCCGAAACCAGACCGGAGCCAGGGACAATGGATGGGCCAGGCGAGCGCCTTAACGCCCCTGCCGGCCTGTTCGCCTGCCCCCCTGCGATGAGCGCCAACGGATATCGGGATTACTTCAAGGTGTTGGGGGTTGAGCGGAGCGCCGATGCCGACGCCATCAAGCGCGCCTTCCGCAAGTTGGCCCGCGAATTTCACCCCGATGTCAATCCGGGTGATCCCTCGGCTGAAGCCCGTTTCAAGGAGATCAGCGAGGCCTATGAGGTGCTCTCGGATCCGGATAAACGGCGCAAGTACGAACAATTTGGCCAGTACTGGAGCCAGATGGGCGGCGGTTCCGGTCGCGGCCCCGCCGGTGTGGATGTGGATTTTGGCCGCTATGGCAATTTCGACGACTTCATCAACGACCTGCTCGGCCGCTTCGGCGGTCCCGGCGGGTCGGCGGGTGGGGGCGGCTTCTCTGGCGCGGGAGCTGGTTTTCCCGGCGGTTTCGGTTCCGGTTTCCCCAGTGGGGGGTTTCCTGGCGGTGGCCGGGGAGCCCCTGTCAACCTGGATGCCGAAGCCACCCTGCAGATCAGCTACGCCGATGCCTTCCGGGGTTGCGAGCGCAGCCTTGCAGTCAATGAGGAAAAGGTGCAGGTGCGCATCCCGCCTGGGGTCAAGCCCGGCAGTCGCCTGCGCCTCAAGGGCAAGGGCAACCTCCAACCCGGCACCGGCCGCCGCGGTGATCTCTACCTCAATCTCAAACTTTCCGGCCACCCGGTCTGGCGCCTCGATGGCGACCAGCTGCGGGCCGAGCTGCCCCTCAGCCTTGATGAACTGGCCCTCGGTGGTGAGGTCACCGTGGCGACCCCCGACGGCGAGGCCAGTGTGCAGGTGCCCCCTGGCATGACCCTGGGCCGCAGCCTGCGGCTCAAGGGCAAAGGTTGGCCCCTCAAGGAAGGCCGCGGTGATCTGCTGCTCACTCCGGTACTGAAGTTGCCCCCGAACCTGAGTGATCGGGAGCGGGAATTGCTGCAGCAGTTGCGCCAGGCCCGTAGCGCCGATCCCCGTCAGGAGTGGATTAGCGCCGCCCGCCTCTGAACCCCCAGTAACCAGATCGGACGCCTTGGTCCGGGCACCAGCAGGTCTGCCGGCAGGTTGCTTGAGGAACCCGACGGATAAGATCCGCCCAAACGGTCCCCAACGATGGAGCTCACTTATCGTCCGCGTCGTTTGCGGACCACCCCTGCCCTGCGGTCCCTGGTGCGGGAGCATCACCTCAGGGCCACCGATTTCATTTATCCCCTCTTCGTCCACGAGGGCGCCAGCAACGAGCCCATCGGCGCCATGCCCGGGGCCCAGCGCTGGAGCCTGGAGGGGTTGGTGGACGAGGTGGGACGGGCCTGGGATCTGGGCATACGCTGCGTCGTGCTCTTCCCCAAGGTGGCCGATGGTCTCAAAACGGAAGATGGGGCGGAGTGCTGCAACGACCATGGCCTGATTCCCAGGGCCATTCGCCGTCTTAAGCAGGAGCATCCAGGCATGGCAATCATGACCGATGTCGCCCTGGATCCCTATTCCTGCGACGGCCATGATGGCATCGTCGATGATAACGGGGTGGTGCTGAATGACGAAACCGTGGCCATGCTCTGCCGCCAGGCCGTGGCCCAGGCCCGCGCCGGTGCCGATCTGATCGGTCCTAGCGACATGATGGACGGCCGCGTTGGGGCCATCCGTGAGGCCCTTGATGAAGAGGGCTTCGAAAACGTGGGCATTATCAGTTACACCGCCAAATACGCCTCGGCCTATTACGGCCCCTTCCGGGAGGCCCTCGATTCGGCCCCCAGACCCTCCAGTGGCAAGCCGATCCCCAGGGACAAGTCCACCTATCAGATGGATCCGGCCAACGGTCGGGAGGCCATCACCGAAGCCCTGCTCGATGAACAGGAGGGTGCCGACATCTTGATGGTCAAGCCCGGCCTGGCCTATCTCGACATCATTCACCGGCTGCGCTCGGAAACCGAACTGCCGATTGCGGCTTACAACGTCAGCGGCGAATATTCGATGGTGAAAGCGGCCGCCGAGCGGGGCTGGATCGATGAGCGGGCCATCACCCTCGAAACCCTGCTCTCATTCAAGCGGGCCGGGGCTGACCTGATCCTCACTTATCACGCCTGTGACGCGGCCACCTGGCTGCGGCAGGGGTGAGCTGACGCCGCAACACCCACCGGCCCATTGCGTGAGAATGGTTGCAGAGATCCCTTCCGCCATGGCCCCGGCTGCCGTCCATCGCCTCGGCCATGTGGCCCTCCGTGTTACCGACATGGAGCGGGCCAAGGCCTTTTACATCGCCCTGGGGCTTCAGCTCACCTGGGACGCGGACGACTGGGCCTATCTGCAGTCGCCCATTACCGGGGACGGGGTGGCCCTGCTCAGCCCGGATTACACCGCGGCCGGCCCCCACTTCGCTTTTCATTTTGAAAGCCGCCAGGCGGTGGATGCGTTGCATGCCCAGTTGGTGGCCAGTGGCCAACCCGTGGGTCCGGTGCACGACCACCGCGACGGCACGGCCTCCTTCTATCTCAAGGATCCTGAGGACAACTGGCTGGAGATCCTTTACGAACCCCCCGCTGGCATCCCTTCCAACCAGGGCTGCGCGGCGATTCGTTCCCTCACCCCCACGGTGCGGGAGCACGGGTGAGCACACCGTTGGCTGAGGGCGTGATCGAGTGCGGTGGCGCGGGGCCCAGCGCCGCAGACCTGGACGGCCAGGTGTCGGCCGCAGCAGTCCTGCGGCGGCAAGGCGATGCTGCCGCCCCCTTGGGAGCGACTGAGCCTGCCATCCTGGAATCCGCCGGCGAGGGGTGCGCCGCGATCGAAGGCGATGGACTGGCGGCGATCGCCGCCGAAGCCCTCAACCTGCTGGAGTGGCCCCGCCTGGCGGGCCACGTGGCCAGCTTCGCCAGCACCGCCGCCGGGGAACGCCACTGCGCCGCCCTGCCGCTGCCGGCCAGCTGCGCTGCCAGCCGGTTGCTGTTGGCGGAAACCACCGAGCTCCTCGGCCTCGACGGGATCCTGGAGGGGGGGCTCAGCTTCCGCGGCGTGGCCAGCATCACCGCCACCGTGCGGCGCTGCGCCAAGGGCGGCACCGCCGGCGGCGAGGCCCTGTTGGCCGTGGCCAGCACCTTGGCGGCGGCGCGGCGGCTGCGGCGCCAGATCGAGGATGACAGCCTGCGGCCGGTGTGTTCGGCCCTGGTGGCCGACCTGCGCACCCTGCCGGAGCTGGAGCAGCGGCTCCATTTCGCCCTCGAAGAGGGCGGCCGGGTGGCCGATCGGGCCAGCGCCGAACTGGAGGGCCTGCGGCACCAGCTGCAGGGGGTGCGGGCTGCACGCCGCCAGCGCCTGCAGGAACTCATCCGCCGCTGGGGCAACTTGCTGCAGGACACGGTGGTGGCCGAGCGCAACGGCCGGCCCGTGCTGGCGGTGAAGGCCGGGGCGGCCTCCCAGGTCAGCGGCATCGTGCACGACAGCTCCGCTTCCGGCAGCACCGTTTTTGTCGAGCCCCAGGCGGTGATCTCCCTTGGCAACCGCCTCCGCGAGCTGGAGGGCCGGGAGCGGGAGCTGGAGGAGGCGATCCTCGCCGAGTTGAGTGGTTTGGTGGGGGCAGAGCAGGAGGCGTTGGAGCATCTGCAGGCCGTGCTGGTGCAACTGGATGCGGCCCTGGCCCGGGCCCGCTATGGGGCCTGGCTGGGGGCGGTGCGTCCGGAGCTGGATGCCGATCCGGAGGCCCCCTTTGCGTTGCGCGATCTGCGCCATCCCCTGCTGCTCTGGCAGGAGCGGCGGCAGGGGGGCCGGCCGGTGGTGCCCGTCAGTCTCAAGGTCGGGCCGGAGCTGCGGGTCGTGGCCATCACCGGCCCCAACACCGGCGGCAAGACGGTGACCCTCAAAAGCCTGGGCCTGGCGGCCCTGATGGCCCGGGCGGGCTTGTTTTTGCCCTGTCGCGGCACCCCCCGGTTGCCCTGGTGCGGCCAGGTGTTGGCCGACATCGGCGACGAGCAGTCCCTGCAGCAGAACCTCTCGACCTTCAGTGGCCACATCCGGCGCATCGCCCGCATTCTGGAGGCCCTGCCCCGGGAATCCTGCCCCACTCGCCAAGGGGCTGATCTGGTGCTGCTCGATGAGGTGGGGGCCGGCACCGACCCCCAGGAGGGATCGGCCCTGGCGGCGGCCCTGTTGCGCCACCTGGCCGATCGGGCCCGGCTGACGGTGGCCACCACCCATTTCGGCGAACTGAAGGCCCTCAAGTACGCCGATGCCCGTTTTGAAAATGCCTCGGTGGCCTTCGACAGTGACACCCTCTCCCCCACCTATCACCTGCAATGGGGGATCCCGGGCCGAAGCAATGCCCTCGCCATTGCGACGCGGCTGGGCCTGGAGCGCCTGGTGGTGGATGCCGCCGCCCGCCAACTGGAGCCCGGCGGCGAAGGGGATGTCAATCGCGTCATCGAGGGGCTGGAGCAGCAGCGCCGCCAGCAGCAGGAGGCGGCCGAGGCGGCGGCGGCCCTATTGGCCCGCACGGAGTTGCTGCATGAGGAGTTGCTGCAACGCTGGAGCGAGCAGCGTCACCAGGGTGCTGCTTTGCAAGAGCAGCGGCGTCAGGCCTTGGAGACCTCCATCCGCCAGGGCCAGGGGGAGGTGCGCGGACTGATTCGCCGCCTGCGGCAGGTCGGCCAGGGCGTCGAAGCGGCCGGGGTGCGCCAGGGACGCCTGGCCGGCGAAACGGCCCGCCAGGCGGGGCAGCGCTTGCGGCAGTTGGAGGCGGAACACCGTCCCCCGATTGAACGGCGGCAACATGGCGGCTGGCGACCCCAGGTGGGGGAGCGGGTGCGGCTGCTGGCCTTCGGTAAGGCGGCCGAAGTCCTGGCCCTCTCCGACGACGGCCAGGAACTCACGGTGCGTTGCGGTGTCCTGCGCAGCACGGTGCCCCTGGAGGCCATTGAGGGTCTTAATGGTGAAAAGCCGGCGCCACCGGAACCGCCCCAGGTGCGGGTGCGGGGCGGCAGGGCCCTGGCGGGTCAGGGGCCCCA
>Ga0209598_10003216_pt1 | contig 12429 bp, 7 predicted proteins | sample M_140807_EF_Meta_FD_187317 | JGI IMG/M metagenome (GOLD analysis project Ga0209598, IMG submission 187317) | Freshwater microbial communities from Lake Montjoie, Canada to study carbon cycling - M_140807_EF_MetaG (SPAdes) (version 2) | ecosystem: Environmental > Aquatic > Freshwater > Lake... | reverse complement strand
AACCGTACTGAACCAAGAATTGCGCGCCATTGGCGCCCGGGAAAGCATCACTTGGGTTAGGCCCGAAAATCGGCAGTGTAATGCCCACCAGATCGATGCGCCCCGTGGCCAAAATCACACCTGGTACCGGGTCGCACCCACCAATTGGCCCGGGTACAGGTATGGGGTTGATGCTTGGGGTCAACGATACCGTTGTGCCGCCCAAGGCAGCGTAAGACATGAATTCCGCTTCCAAAGTACGATCTGGTTTAGATGGATTGTAGTCACTCGACAGGGAGCAGTTCGATTCCGTGGCAAATCCGGTTTTGCCCGGGAAGAACACGCCGATGCCGCCCACAACCTGTGGCAATGGGCTACCGGTAACAGTTCGTGTGATGGGAATACCACCGGGAAGCGTGCCAATACCCCGGGGCGTGGCGCCCGGCATGATGCCTGAGGCATAACCGTAACTGTCGATGGCGGCAAGCTGCTGGCTTTCGGGAATACTGGATGGAATAAAGGCGCTGTCCACATTGAAACGCTGCAGCAGTTGCTGGTCGTCTGCCGTGCCGTGGATCCTATCGGTACTTGGATGATAACTCGTGTCTCTATTGGAATATTCAATTCCGAAGAGGTCTACTTGCGGGGTGAACGGCACGCCCGGGGGGAAGTGGTTGCCAATGCCTAATGGGGCTACAGTACCCGGCCCGCGCAAAACAGAATCAGGATCTGTAATACTCGGGTTCGATTCAATTTCACGCTGCGTGATGGTGGACTGGCTGATGTATTGGATGGTGCGCGACGTCAGCGGCGCATTCATGTTGCCGAACATCGCGCCGGTACGGGCAATGGCCACGGCGCCGTCGATGGCAAAGACCAAGTTTGCGGTATTGTTGAGAATGTCCGGGTCTACGCCATCTTCAACTTTTACCCCCAAGATACGTCCGCTGCGATCGACCACGGCAATGATGCCGTCGTTGCTGGGTGTGGCCGCAGATGCCCTGCAGAGCAGGGTCTGCACCTCGTCAGCCGTTAACTGCTGCACAACAGGCGAGGGTTGCAAACCGAGTGTGCTGCTGAGATCCGGCGGAGATTGGGCGCCAAAGAAACTGGAAAAATCGCCCGGGGCGCCCGTAATGGTGTCTTTGTCGGAATACCCGAATAGGCGCGGTGTACCCGTGGGAGACCCTGGCACCACCAGATTATTGTGGCCTGCCCCGCCCCCCAGAACATCGTTGCCGGTACCACTAATTAAAATGTTTGTGCCGTTCCCACCCATTACTCTGTTGATAACACCTCCATCGCCCGTGACCATAGCGTCTCCGGTTCCAGCTTGCAGGATGTCGTTTCCATCGCCACCAGCAATGACTGTGGAAAACGGAATGGAAGGGGAAACGGCAATGATGTCGTTGCCGGCCTGCCCATTGATAATGACTTCCGAAATGGCACCGCTGCTATAACGGCCAACCTCCTGGCCAAAGCTGCGGACTAGTACTTGGTTGCTGGACGTATCGAGATCAACGCGGATTCTGTCCGGTCCTTGAGTGCCTGTGACAATCAATTGAGTTCCGATTAGTTGGGAAACCACCATGGCGGGAACCGCCCGGTCTTCCAGTTGTTCAAGTGCTGGGCGGGTGCGCATGCAACTGCGATCAGTGAATGCCATGGAATGAACCCTGCCGGCAGTTAGTCCAACGCGGAAGGCGGTGGATCGATTAATTGGATCGGCATAACTGTCAGGGTCACTCCAATTTATCTAACCCTAACATTCAGAATGACCGTAAGGACGCTTAAATCTGACAAGTTCGTCAAGAATTACCAACTTGAAGGCCGATGGAGGATGGGTAAGGCTGAAAAAACCTGAAAGGCAGGCTCGGCCATGTATCAACGCGCTTCGTCCATGATCCAATATGCGTTATTCGCTACGGCCGTGTCCCTGGTCACGAATGAATGCGTGTTGGCACAGCCTCCCGAGCCAGCAAGACCGGCAGATAGCACTAGGCCACTCGAGCGCCCCCCTACGGGCTCAGGTAATGAGACCGCTCCCACTACTGCCACGCCAGATTGGTTGTTCACCGAAACATTCCCGCCGCTCGGTTTCACAGGTCCGTCATCTGTGTTGCCACGGGAAGTTCCTTCGGATGGCGACTATATTCCCATGGAAGACCGATGGCGATTAGGTATGCCGGCCCTCGACCGATACGGGAAAAAGCATCCCCCGACGATCGATTATCCGTTCCAGTTGGGCCATTGGTGGGACCCCTACAACCAGAACGTGCTTAAGGGCGACTTCCCGATAATCGGGCAGAATATCTTCTTCAACCTAACAGGCAGGTTGAACCAACTGGTGGATACGCGGCAGACCCCCATCCCGACCACGCCATTTGAAAGTACCGCCAATCCATACCAGGAAGAGTTTTACGGTAAGCCTAATCAGCTCGCGAATTTCTCGTTTCTGTCGATGCAACTGGATCTTTTCCAAGGGGACACCCTTGTTTTCAGGCCTATCGACTGGCGGTTGCGGGTAGTCCCGTTTTTCAACGTCAACGTTTTGAATGTAGAGGAACTGGCTGTCGTCAATCCGAACGTTCTCCGGGGCGTCCAACGCGATAGGACATTCTTTGCGCTGCAAGAATGGTTTTTTGAAACCAAAATCGCTGATAGCGGTCCCTATTATGATTTCGCATCAGTTCGTGCGGGATCACAATATTTCAACAACGACTTCCGCGGGTTTCTCTATTCCGATACCAACCGCATGGTCCGGCTGTTTGGAACACGGTTTGCCAATCAGGATCAGTTCAATCTTGTTGCCACGTTTCAAGCAGAAAAAGACACGAACAGCGGCTTGAATTCGTTCGACAACCGGCAGCAAAACGTCTACATGATGAACTATTACCATCAAGATTTTCTATTTCCAGGGTATACCGTTCAGGGCAGCATCGCCTACAACCACGACAATGCCACAGGTTTGATTTACGACAAAAACAGCTTTCTGGTCCGGCCAGAACCAGTAGGGGTTTTCCGCCCGCATGCTGTCGATGTCGCCTATTTCGGCCTGGCCAGCGACGGCCACATTGGACGGTACAATATCTCTTCTCAATTTTATTATGCGTTGGGTAACGATACACTCAATGCCTTGGCCAACCAGGAGCAGGATATTTCCGCAGCTTTCGCGGCCATCGAGGCCAGCTATGATCGCGATTACACGCGGTTCCGCACATCGTTCCTCTGGGCATCTGGCGACCGCGATCCCAACAACAGCCATGCCACAGGATTCGACGCCCCCTTCCCCAACGAAAACTTTGCCGGTGGGAACTTCAGCTACTGGCAAAGGCAGTCGATCAAACTGTTTGGCACCAACTTAACAAATGCCGGTAGCCTGCTCCCCGACCTGCGTACCAGCCGGATTCAGGGCCAAACCAACTTCGTGAACCCCGGTTTGCTACTGCTCAATGGCGGTATCGATGTTGATGTCACCCCAAAACTGAAATTGATCAATAACGTCAATATGCTGTGGTTTGAAAGCTCCAAGGTTCTGGAACAGTATGTTTACGCATCCGGCATCGACAATTTCATCGGCACCGATATCAGCGTGGGTTGCGAGTACCGCCCGCTGCTGAGCAATAACGCCGTGATCACGTTTGGGGCAAGTACCCTCATACCGGGCTCAGGCTTTAAGTCGCTTTACAACAAATTCCAGTCCACGGTCGATCCACCCGTTGCCGGGTTCGTGGATTTGGTTCTCCAATATTAATCAATTGATGACGTACATGCCTGCCACCAACCTTTTCCGTATAACCTCGGAACAACGGTGTTGGCCAAGCACAGGAGCGCCTTTCCATGACATCTCCTTCCAGTAGTTCCGATACTCCACCGGCAGACCCTTGCCTTATGCTCCTCTTTGGAGCTTCTGGTGACCTCACCAAACGATTACTTACCCCCGCGCTACTGAACCTTGTTTGCGATGGGCTCCTTCCGGATGAGTTCGCCATCATAGGCATGGCGATGGACGATATGGATGATGCGTCGTTCCGGGCCAAACTCGAGAACGAAATCCGCACCTACAGCACCCGCACGCACTTTGAACCGGAACGATGGGAATGGCTTAAGCAACGCATTCACTACATATCGGGTAACTTTGGCAAGAAAGAAGATTTCACGGCGTTGCTGGCCCGCTGCAACGAACTGGATGTCAAGTTTCAGCTCAAAGGCAACATCCTTGTTTACCTCGCCATTTCGCCAACCCTCATCAACTTGGTCACCTCGCAACTCGACGACGCCGGGTTCAAAGAGCGGCAGGGCTGGTTGCGCATCATCGTTGAGAAACCGTTTGGTACCGACCTTGAAAGCGCTCGTGTCCTGAGCCAACAACTTCTTACGCGCTGGCGCGAAAAACAGATTTACCGCATCGACCACTACCTTGGCAAGGAAACGGTGCAAAACCTGATCTCGTTCCGGTTTGCCAATGGGATTTTCGAACCGCTGTGGAACAAAAATCACATCGACCACATCCAGTTCTCGGTACTTGAAACCGTGGGCGCCGAAGGGCGTGGCGGTTACTACGACAAGTCTGGTGTTGTGCGCGACATGATCCAGAACCACATGTTCCAGATGCTTGCCTATCTGTGCATGGAACCACCCGCATCGTTCGACCCCGACGCGGTGCGTAACGAAAAAGGCAAGCTTGTGCAGGCCTTGCGCGTTGTGCGCTTCGACGAAGTGCCCGAATACGGTGTGCATGCCCAATATGCGCCGGGCAAAAAAGCTGATGGTTCCAACGCTATCGCTTACCGCTCAGAGCCGCAGGTTGATCCACAATCGCGCACAGAAACGTATGCCGCCATGAAGCTGCATATCGATAACTGGCGCTGGGAAGGCGTTCCCATCTATCTTCGCTCCGGTAAGGCGCTCTGGAAGCGCGGCACGGAAATCGTGGTCCAATTCAAAAAAGCCCCGCAGGTGATTTTCCGGAACACGCCATCGGCGCGGCTGATCGACAACAACCAGCTTATTTTCCATATCCAGCCCGATCAGGCCGTGGAATTCCGGGTTCAGGCCAAAAAACCTGGCCCCAACCTTGTGTTGCAAAAAGTGGACATGCGCTTCGATTACAGCGAAGCCTTTGAGGCTGGCCGCGCCACGGGATACGAAGTCCTGCTGTACAGCGCCATGCTGGGCGATACCACGCTCTTTTCCCGCAGCGATTTTGTAGAAGCCTCGTGGCAAGTTGTTCAGCCGTTCCTCGACTACTGGAAAGCTGCCCCTGCCTCAGAAATGCCAACCTACCCGGCAGGTAGCTGGGGACCCAGTGAAGCCTACGACATGCTGGAACGCGATGGGCGCCGCTGGCACGAAGTGGTCAACCGTGAAGTGTTATCACGCGTACCCGATTTTGCTGACGCCCCATCCACCTTCCTGCACAGTCTGGCACTCATGCTGGAACCCAACGCTGTTGGACCGGGCGACACCATCATCCATAAAGGCGACATGGGTACGGAGATGTTTTATATCTGCCGCGGCGAGGTTGAAATACTCGACGGCAAAAACCAACCTGTAGCCCGATTGGGCGAGGGATCGAGTTTTGGCGAGGTGGGATTACTTCTCGACATGCCGCGAACCGCTACTGTGCGTGCTATTGGCAATTGCGACCTGTTCATCCTTCGGCGCGAATCATTCCGCCGCGCCCTGAAGGACTACCCGGAACTCCACGCAATTCTTCTTGAGCGAGCCAACAAGCGGGCGGGTTTGTCGTAACGATCGATCGGTTTTTCCCGCGATCAGTCAAATTGCAAGCCGCAGCCGGTATATAACCATACTACCGGCTCAATCATAACGCTGGAGCAATGCCACCTTTTCAAAGGCCATCAGCATGCGCCATGTCATTATTGTTCTCGCCTCTGTGTTTACCGGCACCACCATCGCCTCCGCGCAACCTCATTTCAAATTTTACGAGCCAGTTGTCCCACCCCGCGCCCTGCAAGTCATGGCGCACCGGGGAATGCAAATGCTGGCCCCGGAAAATTCCATCAGGGCGGTAGTCGCCTGCGCGGACGACTACATCGAATGGGCAGAAATCGATATCCGGCTTTCCAAAGATGGAAAGCACGTTGTGATTCACGACGACAGACTCGAACGATGCACCCTTGGCACCGGGAGAGTCGACAATTTCACACTCGAAGAGTTACAGGAAATCGATGCTGGTAGCAAATACGCTCAGCGATTCCGCGCGGTGAGAATAGCGTCACTCACTGAAATGCTGGAAGCGTCGAAAGGCAAAGTCAACCTGTACCTTGACTGCAAAAATGTTGATCCTGCACTTTTGGTTCGGGAAATCACCGACTCTGCAATGCAATCGCAAGTGATTGTCTACGGGTCCCTGCCGTTGTTGGAGCAGGTGCATTCCCTATCAAAACACACCATCGCCACCATGACAAAATACAAGCGATCGATGGACATTCAGCAATTCATGGTCCAAGCCAATCCCTCTGCTGTGGAAATGGATGCGGACGACATCGACAAGGAAACCTGCCGGGCGTTTCATGCCAAAGGAGTGAAGGTTCAAGCCAAGGTTCTTGGCAAGGCAATAGACACCCCTCTTGTTTGGGGCAAAATGATCGAAATGGGCGTTGACTGGTTGCAAACGGACGACCCCGCCGGTGTTCGTTTCTTCGAAGCAAGGCGAAGGCTTGGCCCTTTTCCAACAAGAATTGCGTTTCATCGTGGTGCCAATCGCTATGCGCCCGAAAACACGCTCAAGTCAATTTCCGAAGCAGCACGCCTGGGTGCCGATTATATCGAAATTGATATCCGCACCACCCGCGATAACCATCATGTTTTGATGCACGACAGCCAGTTAACCCGCACCACCGGCAGCGCAGTCCCTGTCAACGGTACCGATTTCAACGAGATGCGGAAGCTTTCCGCGGGCTCATGGTTCATGCAAGCTACTGCCCAAGAACGGGTACCTACACTAGAAGAGGGGTTGAATGCCCTTGGTCCCAAAGCCGCTGTTTACCTTGATGCAAAAGCCATAGATCCTGTTGCCTTGGCCAATGCCATCCGCATAGGCGATCTTTTCAATCGCCATGTTGTGTATCAATCGCTGGAATACTGCGGCAAACTCAAAGCCCTAGAGCCACGCGCACGCCTGTTGCCACCCCTGTCTTCATTGGACAACCTTAATACTGTTGCTGCCATCAAGCCGTTCGGGGTGGATGCTCGCTGGGGTATTCTCTCATCGGACATGATCTCTCAATGCCACGCCAAAGGTATTTTGGTTTTTTCAGATGCCCTGGGATTAAACGAGAACATCATCCAGTACCGCCGAGCCATCTCATGGGGTATCGATTGCATTCAGACCGACTACCCCTTGCGCGTGCTGCGGGCTTTCGAACTCGAAGCCGCCGACAAGAATCGTAAATAGCCTAATTCGATAATTCCAAAATAGCGTTTGGCGCATTCTTGAATGGTGGCTTACGCGGCGCTACGTTTAGCAGCCAGCCAATGGAAGTGTGCCTGACCAACAGCTAGCCCGTCAAATAAAACAACATATATTAGAGGCATCTTTTTCTTTGTCGCGGGTATTACAAAAACCACTAATCAACAAGCAGGTTGCTGTACCCGGAGATAAATTCCTTTGCTGAACCGTCTTCCTTGAACACATTCCGCCTCACTTTGCCGATATTCGCGCCATACACATGAATGCTGATCGACACTCCATCGCGGTGCGCATTCGAGACCGCATGAATGTCGCCCGCCAGTGGCGAAACACAGTCCACATCGCCCGGGTGCATCAGCACAGGAGGCCCGTCTGGCACACATTCGCCTAAAGGATTGAAACGATAGGCCTGAGATTCTTCACATCCACGCAGCACACCCACCAACCCCCAAACCGTGTGATTGTGAATGGGTGTTGCCTGACCTGGCCCCCACACAAAACTCACCACGGAAAACGTTTCCTTAGGGTCCACATAAAGCAAAAATTGCTGGTAACGCTCCGGGTTCACGATGGAGAAAGCTTCAGGAAGCCAGTCGTCGTGCTGGATGAGTTGACCCAACAAGGCCTTGCCCTGTTGCATGACGCGACTTTCAACGGGATCTGATTGCAGCAGTAGGCCCATAGCATCGACAAAAGAACGCAGTTTGGGTGTTTTTGTAAGATCCGGCAGGTGCAATCCCATGGTTCATTTTCCATTCACAAATCGAATCAGTCGCAGCCCAAATCAGCATTATTTTCACGATAATGATAATTTTCGCACTTAGGTATTTGCATCGCGCGATTCCGCAACCTACATTTCGGCGCCCATCAAACTTATCATCTTGGTTCATTGTTACAGACAACGAGGTTTTTTTCATGTTTCCAACCATCCGCCCTTCCCGACGGACTATACTTGGCGCAGCCGTAAGCGCTGTATGCGGTGCTTATGGCAACCCTGCAGCCGCTGCTGCACCACCATCCGTCACGACCACAAGTTTGCCAATTCCACCCCGCCTTCAGTGGGACGAATTAGACGGTTACTGTGGTGAATGCTCGATTCAACAGGCAGCACTCTACTTTGGCACCTATGTTTCGCAATATGCCTGCAGGGCCATCATCAATCCCAATCAGAAAAGCCAATTGCTGGTTGCAGTGAATGATCAAACCGTTTTAACCGCCTTGCGCCTGACATCTGCCGAATTCAACTACAATCAAGCGTCGAGTCAGCAATTTGCCGGGTATTTTGGCTGGGTGAAGCAACACATTGCCTTGAAACGCCCCGTATTGATTGTTGCCTACGTGAAAGGTCTCAGCGACCCGGATTACGACCACATCATGCTGGCAACCGGATTCACTTCTTCCAACAGCACCACGTACATTTCCACAGATCGGTTGTATTTCAACGACTGCTTCAGTCCCTCGGCCAATATGCGTGTTGCTTCAACTCTTTCAGACACACGAAAGATGCGCGTCAACGGGGCCAAATATGAATTCTGCATTCCTACCAACATCTGCTACGGCTGTGCCATCACGGGTATCAACGACACTTCTGGCGCAGCCCTCCCTGTGCAGATCCAATTAGCCAGTTGGAGTGAACCCGATGTCATGGCTGGCGCAGCACCAGCCACGTTGAACGCGACTGTATCGGTTACGGGATTGATCGCTGGACGATCCTATTCTCTATACAGGTACAACAATCACCAGAATGTGCCAACAACCAATTACGCCCGGAGCAACTACACTTCTGTTGTGAATTTTGTCGCCAGCAATCCAACAGCCACGTTCCCGGTCTCGATGATTTCCAACGGTGTGGCCGTTTTTCGCTGCCTGCCTGCTGGCAAATAGTTCGTGTCGCGTACTGCGACTCATAAAACTGCGTTTATTCTGAAGATAAGGCAGCCTTCTGGCACAACATGTGCCGGAAGGCTATTGGCCTGCCAACAGCTTGCGTAAAAGAAAAACATCACCATTATCAAAATTACGGGAACTTGATACCCCCGGAACAACTAGGTGGCATTCATGCCCGACCCCGTCTGATTTTTCTTTGAGTTTTACTCCATAAACAGGGTGATGGATACCATGCCCGGCATCCCTGCAAGGTAATCCCATCTCGGCGCTGCATGTCATGAATAACGGTGGATCCTTGGCATCCACATGGTTGATTGGTGAAAATTCCGTGTATACTTTCCGATGAATTTTGTAATTCCGCATCGCTGCTTCAATACTCGATTCCCCAACTGCCATAAATATCATCGGATGCTTCAGCACATTCTGCCCTAGCCAGCCTTCAATGACAGTTGGATCGATGGAAGTCTGCCCTACCTGCACAGAAGCCGCGCAAACACGTGTCGATTCCCGCAGCACAGGATCCACGGCTACAGGATTGGCCAGATCATCATGCAGCAACAACCACATGGAAGTGCAGGCCCCCGCACTCGGCCCTGTTAAGGCAATTCGACTTGTATTGATATTCCAGTCCCGGCCTTTGAACCGCAAAAACTGGATGGCGCGTGCGGCATCATGCACCGGAGCAGGCAACGGGTGTTCCGGTGTCAACCGGTAATTGAATGCCGCACACGAAATACCCTTGTCGAGAAACGGTTTAAATGCTGGCCCCTTCTTGCTCTTATCGCCTGTCAGCCAACCACCGCCATGAATGTACACCAGCAACGGGCGAGGGCCATCGCCCTTGGCCTGCCAAAAATCGAGGGTGTTGCGGGCATGAGGCCCATAAGAAATATTTTGATGTGTTGGTAATGGTAGTAATGGCACCTCGGCGCCCGGCAACAAACCGGTTCCTAAGCTCAAAATAACAAGCATCGAATTCATAATGTTTTGTTCATGGGTTTCGCGATAGAATCCTTCAACACAATGAGTGCCTCATTACGTGCCGCCCAAATGTCTTCCACAACTACTCAGGCCATCACTTCCTTGACAACCCGGCCATGCACGTCTGTCAGCCGGTAATCGCGGCCTGTATGCCGGTAGGTCAGTCGTTCGTGATCAAGCCCCATCAAGTGCAGAATGGTTGCGTGAAAATCATGCACATGCACCGGAGAATTACCAACATTGATTCCGTATTCGTCCGACTCGCCGTAGGTGATGCCGGGTTTCACGCCGCCTCCTGCCAACCACGACGAAAACACCCAGTGATGATGCTCGCGGCCACGAGCACCTGATGCCGCATTGAACGGGGTTCGGCCAAACTCGGTCGTCCAGACAACCAACGTCTCGTCAAGCATTCCGCGCTGGCGTAGATCCTTAATTAACCCGGCAATGGGTTGATCGACGTTTTTGGCTAAAGGCGCGTGCGTCTGCATGTCGCCGTGGGCATCCCAGTTGTTCGACGAGCCAACGTCAATCAGTTCCACAAACCGCACCCCTCGTTCCGCTAATCTCCTAGCCACAAGGCACTGCCAGGCAAAACCGCTCGTGCTTCCCGGTTCCAGACCATAAAGCTTCAATGTCGCGCGGCTTTCCCCGGAAAGATCAAAAACTTCAGGCATTTCAGCCTGCATTCCGAATGCCGTCTCGAACGATTTCATTCGGGCGGAAAGCACCGGATCGGTGATTCGGGATTGAAGGTGCCGCTGGTTCAATTTTGTCATCATCGCCAGCTCGAGTTCTTGCATTTTCTGGGTTGGCGCGCGACGACGGATGTTGGCCACCGGTTCGGCCCCGGGACTAACAAGCGTGCCTTGGTGCGACCCGGGGAGAAAATCGCTGCCCCACACTTGCCCACCCGCGTACGGTGAATGCGGAGCAATGACTACAAAAGACGGCAGGTTACGGTTCAGTGTGCCAAGCCCATAGCTGATCCACGAACCAATACTAGGTCTTGCAAAAGTAAACGACCCGGTATGCATACCGAGCGTCGCTTCGTAATGATTAGTGTGATCCGATTTCATGGAACGAATGACACACAATTCGTCCACACATTGCGCCATGTGGGGAAACAAGGTACTAACCTCGGTTCCCGATTGACCATGCTTGCCAAAGTCCCATTCCGGTCGCTTGAGGAACATTTTGAAGTCCCCCTTGCGCCCTTGAAATTCGTTCACAGGAATTGTCTTGCCGGCATCAGAAAGCAACTTTGGCTTGGGATCCCACGAATCCACATGCGAAACGCCACCACTCATATGGAGAAAAATGACCCGCTTGGCTTTAGCAGCCAGATGGCCCCGCCGGGGTGCCAAAGGATCGGCAGCTCCGCTAGCCCCGGATTCATTGGCCAATAATTCACTGACCAAGCCCGGGAGAAGAATCGAACCACCGACCATAGACCGGACAATGCCTCGGCGCGTCAGGTTTTGCATGGGATTCTGGCTCAACATAAGTCTCATCCTGCCCAAATGGCCTATATGCGGGTTGATTAGTCCACATGCAGAAATTCATTGCTGCCAAACAGAGATCGAAGGTAAGCAGCCAGTGCACGCGTTTCCAAGTCGTCCAAATCGTTCGACTTCAGTTCAACTCGATAGGCTGCAAGAAACTCATTCGCCTCTAGCAACTCATCGTTTCCGGGAAGGCGGCCCATCGATTGCTGCCAAGCGAGTTCAATGCGGTTTTTCTCATCCGGCGCATGCGTTAGCAATCGTCTGGCCCACTTCATGGATTTGGCATGAACAAACGGATCGTTTAAAAAATAAAGTGCCTGCGTCGGAACCGTGGTGCTCAGGCGGTCGGCGGTGGTCGCGTTGGGATCCGCACCATCAAACAGGGCAAGATAAGGATGGCGCTTAAGACGCTGTGTCATCAGGTAAACACTTCGCTTGTCGTGGTCATACACGGCACTAAACGGCGCGTGCTGCGAGAATCCCCAACTAACAGGGGAAGGAAAAGGGTGTTCCTTGGCAGGCGCCGTATCCAGTTCGCCGCTTACAGCAAGAATGGCATCACGTATTTCCTCGGCTCCAAGCCGACGGCCTGAAAATGAAATATAAAGATCGGCTGTATCTGCATTTGATTTCGCT
>Ga0209598_10003215_pt1 | contig 12430 bp, 18 predicted proteins | sample M_140807_EF_Meta_FD_187317 | JGI IMG/M metagenome (GOLD analysis project Ga0209598, IMG submission 187317) | Freshwater microbial communities from Lake Montjoie, Canada to study carbon cycling - M_140807_EF_MetaG (SPAdes) (version 2) | ecosystem: Environmental > Aquatic > Freshwater > Lake... | reverse complement strand
AGGATTTTCTTAATCCTGGCATTCCCCTCGACGCCAAGCTCTCGGTCGATCTGCTGCTCAATCTGTTCGCCGCCGATACCCCCCTGCACGACGGGGCGGTCCTGGTCCAGAAAAATCGCATCATCGCCGCCGGGGTCATCCTGCCCCTGTCGCGCCAGGGAATTCACCGTTATGGCACCCGCCACCTGGCGGCCCTCGGCCTCACCGAGCGCCATGAGCACTGTCTTTGTGTGGTGGTTTCCGAAGAGACCGGCACCCTTTCCCTGGCGCGCCTGGGCCGCCTGGAGCGGCCGATCACCAGCAGTCGCCTGCAGGATCTGCTCACCGAAGCGGTGGCCTCGGTTCCAAGTGGGCGTAGCGTGATCCAGGACACGCCGGATAACCGCGGATGAGTCGCGCCCTGGCGACAGCCTTTTCCCCCCAGAGACGGCCCTTGCCCGCCGGTCTGGATCGCAAGAGACTGCCCGCCCACGTCGCCTTGATCATGGATGGCAATGGCCGATGGGCCCGTCAGCGGGGCCTGCCCCGGGTCATGGGCCACCGGGCCGGAGTGGAAGCCCTCAAACGCACCCTGCGGCTTTGCAGCGATTGGGGTATCGGAGCCCTAACCGCCTATGCCTTCTCCACCGAGAACTGGACCCGACCAGGCGAGGAGGTCACCTTCTTGATGACCCTTTTTGAAAGGGTGCTGGCGCGGGAACTGGAAGCCCTCGAACGGGAACAGGTGCGGATTCGTTTTCTCGGCGATCTGGAGCAACTGCCTTCAAGCCTGCGCGAACAGATTGGTGAGGCCACCCGCCGCACCGCCAGCAACACCGGCATTCAGTTCAACGTTTGCACAAATTATGGCGGCCGGCGGGAGCTGGTGCGGGCGGCCCGTCGCCTGGCCGAACAAGTGGTTGCGGGCCAGCTAACGGCGGATGCCATCGATGAGGAGGCTTTTGCCGCCGAATTGCTCACCGCCGGTCAGGTGGACCCCGATCTGCTGATCCGCACCAGTGGCGAACAACGAATCAGCAATTTCTTGCTGTGGCAACTGGCCTACGCCGAGCTTTACATCACCGAGGTGCTGTGGCCCGATTTTGATGAGGAGGCCCTGCTCAAGGCCCTGCTTGAGTATCAGGGTCGTCACCGCCGCTTTGGGGGCGTCCAGGGAAATCGATGATGCTGCGCCACGATTGGACCACCCCTGAGATTCAGGCCCTGCTTGAGTTGCCGTTGGTCGACCTGATCTGGCAGGCCCAGTCGGTCCATCGCCTGGCCAATCCCGGTTATGGGGTGCAGCTGGCTTCCCTGCTCAGCGTCAAAACAGGCGGTTGCGAAGAAGATTGCGCTTACTGCCCCCAGTCGCTGCATCACAGCAGTGATGTGACCGACCGATCCGATTTTGACGTGGCAGGGGTGCTGCGCCGGGCCCAGCGGGCCCGCCAAGCCGGCGCCCAGCGCTTCTGCATGGGCTGGGCCTGGCGCGAAATCCGCGAGGGGGCGCCCTTTGAAGCCATGCTTGAGATGGTGCGGGGCGTTAGGGCCCTGGGACTCGAAGCTTGTGTCACGGCAGGCATGGTCACCAAATCCCAGGCGGACCGCTTGGCGGAGGCGGGGTTGAGCGCTTACAACCACAACCTTGACACCAGTCCCGAGCACTACGGAGAGATCATCACCACCCGCTCCTATCAGGAGCGCCTGGAAACCCTGGCCCGGGTGCGCCAGGCCGGCATTGCGCTCTGTTGTGGGGGCATCATTGGTTTGGGCGAATCCGGCCATGACCGGGCCTCCCTGCTGCAAGTGCTCTCCAACCTGGATCCCCATCCCGAGAGCGTGCCGATCAATGCCCTGGTGGCGGTCCCCGGAACCCCTTTAGAAGACTGCCCGCCGGTCGATCCCCTGGATCTGGTGCGGATGGTGGCCACGGCCAGGATCCTGATGCCCAGGAGTCGGGTCCGACTCAGCGCCGGTCGGGAGCAGCTGACGCGAGAAGCCCAAATCCTCTGCCTGTTGGTGGGGGCCGACTCAATTTTTTACGGCGACACCCTGCTCACCACCGCCAACCCCAGCCAGAGCAACGACCGAGCCCTACTGGCAGCCGCAGGCGTCCGGGTCATGGAACAACAGCCCATGCCAGCTTTCCCCGTGACCCTTTAAGGACCAGCCCATGTCCCAGCAGGTCATCAATTTCTACCGTTTTGCCACCCTGGAACCCGGGTCCCTGCCCGAGCTGCGCGATCGCTTTAGCCGCCTCGGCCATTCCCTGCAGCTCAAGGGCACCGTGCTGCTCGCCAGTGAAGGGGTGAACGGCAGTCTCTGGGGATCGGAATCGGCGCTGCAGACCATGCTCAACGAACTGGAGCTGGTGCCTGGCCTGGCCCCCTTGCAAGCGCAGGGCTGTGCAGCAACAGCCCCGGCCTTCCGCCATTTCAAGGTGCGCCTCAAGAACGAGATTGTCAGCCTGGGCCGCCCCGATGTGCTGCCGCAGCAGGGGGTCGGCGTGTACGTGCCGCCGGCGCAATGGAACGGGCTGGTGGATGATCCCGACACCGTGTTGATCGATACCCGCAACGCCTATGAGGTGCGGGTGGGCCATTTCCCAGGGGCGATCCATCCCCATAGCACCAGTTTCCGGGAATTTCCGACCTGGACCCACAAGGCGTTGAAGCCCTATCTCCAGGACCATCCCAAGCGACGATTCGCTCTGTTTTGCACCGGTGGCATCCGCTGTGAAAAGGCAACGGCTTTTCTGCTGCGGGAAGGGTTTGAGCAGGTGTATCACCTGCAGGGTGGCATCCTCAACTATCTGAGGCAGATTCCCATCACCGAAAGTCGCTGGAGCGGCGAATGTTTTGTCTTTGATCAACGCGTCAGTCTGAACCACAAACTGCAATGCGGCAGCCATGCCCTTTGCCATGGCTGCCGCATGCCCCTGTCACGGCAGGATACCGAACTGCCCAGTTATGTCGAAGGAGTGAGTTGTCGCTACTGTATTGCGCTTCACTCCAACAGTGATCGCCAGCGTTTTGCCGAACGTCAGCGCCAGCTGCTGCTCGCCCGCGGTCGGGATTCCCCCAGCGATGGTTGAAATTCAACCCCAGAAAGTGGCCTGGACTGAAAAAAGTGAGGGGGGCAAAAAACTAGCCATTCTTTATAGTTTTCGCCGCTGCCCCTTTGCGATCCGTGCCCGCCTGGCCCTAGCGGCAACGGCGGTCCAGGTGGAATTGCGCGAAGTCTGCCTGGCCGCCAAACCGCCCGAACTGCTGGCCGCTTCCGCCAAGGGCACGGTGCCCGTGCTTGTGCTTCCCGAGGGCAGGGTGATCGAGGAAAGCCAAGAGATCGTGCGCTGGAGCCTGGAGCAGGCAGGCCAAAGTTGGCCCGAGGATCGGTTGGCCGTCCAACTGATCGCCAGCTGTGATGGTGAATTCAAAGCGCTTCTGGATCACTGCCGCTATCCGGAACGTCACCCCAACGGGGATGCCAGCGCAGCCCGCCAACAGGCCCTAAGCCTGCTGCGGCATTGGAACCAGGGGCTACTCGATAGTCCGGAAACCAGCCAACGTGCCGAGCTCCAATGGTTGATCCTGCCATTTTTAAGGCAGTTTCGCGGCCTCGATGCCGAGCGCTTCGCGCTCGAGCCAGGGTTGGAGGCCCTCCGGGGCTGGCTGGAGGCCTGGCTGGAAAGTCCCGCCTTGAAGGCTGTCATGGCAAGCCCTTGGGGCGAACGCCGGGCCTGGCATTCCCCGAGCTGGTTGTATCACCTCACTCTGGCGGAGGAATGGCGCCAGGCGAAACGGGTGGGGTTCTACCCCTGGTCCACCCGGGGCATGACGCTCGAGCAGGTCGGCTTTGTCCATGCCAGCTGGCGTCACCAGGTGGCCGCGACCTATCGGCGTTTTTTTGCCGATGCCGCCGATGTGGTGCTGTTGGCCCTCGACCCCCAAGCGATCGCCGATGCCGGAGTGCCCCTGCGCCAGGAGAGCGCCCCCGACACGGGGGAATGGTTCCCCCACCTCTATGGCCCGCTGCCGATGGGGGCCGTCGTCCTGGCGGATCCCTACCCAGATGAAGCCAGTGGGGCCGCCTAAATCTTGGCCCTCACCCTCGAGCGCATCGAAGCCATGGCCGCTAACCAAGGAAGGCTGCTGCGGATCCAAGCCCCCCGGCGCCTGGGCCTGTGGAACCTGCGGGTGGCGGTGGCCCGGCCCCGGCCTGGCCAGGGTCCCCTGCTACTGGGGGACCTCAAGGGGTGGGCGATTCCCAGGGAATCGGGACTGCATCTCGACACCATGCGGGTCCAGGGGCAAGAGACCGGGGGGGTGGGCGAACTGCTCTGGGCGGCCACCTTCGCCTGGGCGCTGGAGTTCACTCCCTGTCGCCGGGCCTGGTTGCTGGCCATCCGGGATCAGGAGCGACAGCACGCTCGCTTGGTGCGCTACTTCCAGCAGCGGGGCTTTGGGGCCCATCGGCAGCTGGGGGCAGCCGTTCCCGACCTGGCCCGGCGATTGCTGTGGGGGGGCTCAGGTTTGCTGATGGTCGGCAACTGCCAGGAGGCTTTGGATCGCTGCGAGCGCCGACTGCTGCGACGGGCAGACCGCCCCTAGGGGGCAGCGGTCCAGAGACGCCCGTAACCCGTGGGCTGTCGGTACAACCAGTTCAGGGTGGCCAGGTCCCTGGGGCTCAATTGCAGCAGGGGCCTGGCCCCGGGGGAGGCCGCCATCACATCGCCTTGATTCAAACTATGGCCCCAAAGACCGAAGGCATGGCCCAATTCATGCAGGGCTGTGGCCTGAATCCCCTCCTGGCGCTGGGTCGAATCCACCATTACCACCAACGAGGGTTCCAGTCGCCACTGCCCCCCGCGGTTGACGTGGCGGGCCGTCAAAGTGGTCCTGCCATGGCTGGCCCGCTGCCGACCCTCCAGATGCACCAATGGAGGACGCCGATGCAACACCAGCACCTGGGCCTGGTCCGGATTCGGGACCTGATCAATCGGCAGGACTTGCTGCCAACGGCTGAGGGCCGCCCCAATGGCGGGCTGCCAGCGCTGCTCCCTGGATCCAGGCTCAATCCAGACGCACCAATGGGTTAAACGGGGCGATCCCACGACCGTGGCCTGGATCTGGTCGCGGTAATCGCCGCCCCCCCCCGGCGATTGCAGAGACGGCTGCAGCAGGCGGGCCAGTTCTGGTCGATCCTGCACTGCGACGGATCGGGGGCACGCCGGCGGCAGGTCCGCAGCCCGAAGCGAGGACAGATTCGCCCAGGCCACAACAGCCAAGCCCAGGCCCCAACGGCCGCACCAGGGGGGAAACTTCGCTACGGCCGCCATGGTGAACGGATCAGGCCATCAAAGGGGTCGACCAACGCCCCTGGCCATCAGCGACGCCAGCAGCGGAATCAGCGCGAAGCCCAGAATCTCGATGTTCAAGATCCATTTCAGACGGGTCGCCAGGCTTTCACTCACTTGGGGAAGTTCACCCTTGCGCAGGGGGATGGCCCAAAGGATGTAGGTGATAGTGGGGTAGAGGGATAGGCCTCCGACCGCCAGGTAGGTCCCAACCTTCCACCAGAACAGGGGGTTCTCCGTATAGAAAGGACTGCCCTGTCCAAAATAAAGGACTCGCATGATCCCGGTGATCAACACGCCCAAGGCCGCCAGCCCGTAAACAACATCGGTCACCACCATCCAGATGGCATCACGGCGGTCCGGTTGGGGACGGATCAGACGACGCTCCAGCACCAGCGCCGCAAAACAGACCATAAAGCTCAGGTAATGGCCATAGGCCATCAGAGCCCTAGGAACCACGGGGGAGTCAAGAAAGGGCAGGGATGGCATCGGCCAAGGAACAGAGCTGGATGCGACGGTAGCTGGCTTGCCGAGCCGCCGGCCCCATCCCCCAAGCATTGGACAGGGGTCGTGGGTCGGAAGGCAAGGCAAAAAGTTAAATCATCTGGCAGGAATCAACCAATCAATATTGGACTGACCACGCCAAAAGCCCTGGGCAATAAAGATTTCCCATATACCCTGGCCCCCGGCCAGCACAAATTCGGTAAAAATACAGATCATCAAAGCAAGGATAATCAATGAAGAACCCTGAAACTAGAAGGGATTCTGCTGCTTCGGGCGTTTAAGATTTTCCCTCGTAGCTTTGAATGAGACTCAAGTTTTTTTCATGGCCAGTTCCCTGAGTGCTTTTCTCGGCGAAATCGGCCGTCATCAATTACTCACCCCCGAGCAGGAGCTCACCTTGGGCCACAAGGTCCAGGCGATGCTGCGGCTCCAGGAACGCCACCTGGAGACCAAGGGCCAAGGCGAAAGCTCTGAATACAATGATATTGAGCGACGCGTCGTGCGGGTTGGGGAACGGGCCAAGGAACAGATGATCACAGCCAATCTGAGGCTTGTGGTTAATCTGGCCAAGCGCTATCAGGGCAAGGGCCTCGACTTACTCGATTTGATTCAGGAAGGCAATATCGGGCTCACCAGAGCGGTAGAAAAATATGACCCAACCCGGGGCCATCGCTTCAGTACCTATGCCTATTGGTGGATTCGCCAGGGCCTGAATCGTGCCCTCTCCACCCAGAGCCGCACGATCCGCATTCCAGTCAACATCAACGAAAAACTAACCCGTCTTAGGGCCGCCAAGTCCCGCTTTCTGCAGCGCCATGGCCAGCTGCCGAACCCCTCGCAACTGGCCACCATGCTCGATGTCTCGATCGAGGAAATCGACGAGCTGCTGGGATGGGATCTGCGCAGTGTCACGGTCAGCCTGCAGGGGACCGTCCCCTCCAAATCCGACCCCTCCGAACTGGTCGATCTGTTGCCCTGCCCGGACCCCGCCCCCATGGAGAGGGCCGAACAGGCCGAACGAAATGCCTCGGTTTGGTTGTTGCTGGACCAATCCAATCTCACCCCCAAAGAGAGAACCATCGTGATGCTGCGTTTCGGTCTCGATGGCTCCCATGAGTGGCGCACCCTGGCGCAGGTCGCTCGCCAGATGGAATGCAGTCGGGAGTACTGCCGCCAAGTGGTGCAACGGGCCCTGCGCAAACTGCGCAAAACGGGCCTCGAGAGTGGTTTAGTCGAGCCGGATTGATGGGGGGACAACCGTCCTGGGCAGGGGCCAAGATGGGGTTAAAAAGGAAAGCAATCACGCCCTAAGGCATTCTCCCTGAGCCTTCTTGGCCCCTTCCCCAGCGATGGCTTTTACAACCCCTTCCCCAAAGACCACGGCTTCGTCTGACGCTGCCCCTACCCAACCCAGCATCGATCCTGAGGTGCTTCCCGGAGTGGCTGTAGACGAAAATCTGCTGATGCGACTGGTCCGGCGGGCCGGGCGCAGCGTGGCCCGACCCGCCCTGGAATGCTTCGAGATGCTCCTCGACGCTGGTACGCCCCACCAGGCAAGGCTGACGGTGCTCGCGGCCCTCACCTATCTGCTGTTCCCTGTCGATCTGATCCCCGATTTTCTACCGGCCATCGGCTTCGGCGATGACATGGTCGCCCTGACGGCCCTGCTGGGCCTGTGCGGGCGGCATCTCACCCCTGAGATCCGCCGCCGGGCTCAGAGCAGACTGGATTGCTGGTTCCCCATCTCCTGATCCCTCCGCTTCCGGCATGCCCACCACCTTCAGTGCCGACCACCACAGCGCTGACCAGCACAGCGCCGACCAGCTCGAGGACCTGCAGAGCTTTCTCAAGGACTGGCTTCGCCATAGTGGCCGCAGCCAGTCCGATTTGCGGCGGGCCCTGAGGGCAGCGTCGATTCGGATGCCCGTTCTGCTGGAAGAGTTATTACGGATCCAATCCCGGGAGGGATTAGCCGGTCTGGCGCAAAAACTCTGTTCGATCGAAGCGCTTTGGTTACAGGAAGATCAAGGCAACCATCCCTTGGCCGACCCAGCTGACGGGGACCTGGGGGGCGATCCCCTGGGCCAGCTGGATCTTCTGCTTGAGGAAATTCGACAGGAGCACCACAGCGGCGATTGAGGCGCCAAAGTGGGTTCGGTCACAACTTTCTCCAATGTCGGCAGGCATGTTCCCCTTCCTCTCCGGGCGACCCGGTCCTGGGCGCCAGATCATTCACCCCAGGGGTTGGGTGCTGCCGACGGCCGCTCTGCTGTCGCTGGCTGTGGGGGTGTTACCGGCCAGGGCCCAGGTGGAAACCTTCACACTCCAGCGGGGCAGCAATATCGGTCCGGAAACCAAGGTCACCCCAATCAACTGCGTCTCTGGCAGCGATGGTTCGGTTAGCTGTGACACCAAGGTCATCAATCCGCCTTCGTCGTCTCCAGCCAAACCCCAGTTCCAGCCCTTTAAAAACTGACGTCGTTACCGGAGTCCATCGTCCAGAACAGGGCCAGCCAGATGGTGCCGGCGCCTCCGTCGGTGGCCACGAGACGGTGGCGACGGTGCGGAGCAATCATCAAGCTGTCGCCCCGGTTCAGTTCGCGCTCACCATCCTCGTCCTCAAATTGAAGGCGAGCACTGCCTTGCATCAGGCACACCCATTCGGCCTCCGCTTGGTCATACCAAAAGCCTGGCGCACTGGAAGCCGAACAGGAATGCAGTCGCACCAGCCGGAAGCCGCCCGTTTCCAGCAGAATCTGGCTGGTCTCCTGACCCAGGGCCGGTAAATTTCCTGCCAACAAACTATCGTGATCATGGTTAATTGAATCCGCCGCATCCCCCCAACGGCGGCCGATATCAAATCCCATGGACTGGGCCAGTTCAACCACCTGCTGATGGTGGCTACATTCCCGCAAACTTTGGAGTAAGTCTGGCTGGGATTGGCAGCGGCTAACAAAAGCATTCAACTGCGCCACTTTGGTTAGAAATTGTTGGAGCTGGGCTTCAGCCATGGCGGATCCCGATGCTGGTCAGGGGCTTGATCATCCGCCAGCGCTGGAATGGCACCCCGGCAAAAAGCACCTCCTCTGCCGCTTCCGTGAACCAGCCCCTTCGCTGCAGCAACGGCCGGGACAGCTGGCTGGCCTCCGTGTGCAGCTGCCCACAACCGCAATCACGGGCGTGGTGTTCGAGGCGCTCCAGGAGGGCGTTGGCCCGGCCTTGGCGACTGGCTCGGCCACGGCAATACAGCAGCGAGAGTCGATCACCAGGCTCCAAAAGGGCAAAGGCCTCGATGCTGCTTAGGTCCGAGGCGGAGCAACTGGCCAGGCCCAGGCCCCGTTTCAGGATGGCGCTGAAGGAAGGCTCCTGGGCCACCTGGGACCAGGCCCTGGTTTGGGCCTCGCTGTAGAGACCCGGGCTCTGGCTGAGGACGGCGTCCCGATAGACCGCCGCAACCTGGTCGCCATCGGCAGTGGCCAACCAGCGGATGGGGTAGTTGGGCGGCGCTGACAGCCTGCCGCTGGCAGCCCGTGGTCCCTGTCCCAGAGAATGGGGACTGTCGCGGCGGTCCTCGAACCATGTCCACGGATTCCCTTCCCGGCCCAAAGCGCTTCCCCAAGGCAGCGCTGATTCTGGGCTGGCTGGTGCTGTTGCTTGGCCTGCTGCACTGGCTGTTTCAACCGATGCCCGCCTGGGGCCTGGCCCAGGAGCCCCAGGCGGCCGAGGTCGCCGTGCTGGCGAGCCCCACCCAGCTGGCCGAGGGGGGTCGCCTGTTTGCCAACACCTGCGCCGGCTGCCACCTCAATGGGGGCAACATCGTGCGCAGGGACCGCAACCTCAAGCTCAAGACGCTGCAGCGCAACGGCATCGACGGCCCTGGGGCCATTGCCCAAATCGCAGCCGAGGGAATCGGCCGCATGGATGGTTATGCCAAGGTCCTGGGCCCCGACGGACCAGAAAAGGTGGGTGCCTGGGTGTGGCAACAGGCCCTGGAAAATTGGCCCCGTTCAAGCTGAAACCTGCAGTTCAAGGGCTCTGGCGAAAAAAAAGGGATGCTGTGCCACGAAAACCAGTGTCCTATCAAAGGCTAAGGGGGGAGTTGTTACAAACTAGACAGACAACGGTGTGAGAACCCATTTCAAATGACCATCAACAATCGGCTCGCCGCCCTGTGCGGTATCGGTTTCGCCGCTGCAGGTTCGGCCCTTCTGGCCGCCCCTTCCCTGGCTGCCAGCCCCACCGGCGCCGCCCAGCTTCAGGGCGAAGGCGCTCCCCTCACCATTTCTTCCCCCAAGGAAGCCAATGAGGTAGCCCAGACCTACATCCCCGTGATCGGCAATGTCGGCACCCCCTCCGTGCAGGGCACCGGCTTCTACGTCACCGCAGGCGCTGGCTACAACTGGGCCAGCAACTGGAATTTCCAGGACAACGTTGATTTCGCCAACTTCAACGGTTACAACGAACTTAAAGGTGGCTTCGGCGCCGACGGCGGTATTGGCTATGACTTCGGCGCGATCCGCACCGAATTGACCTACGTCTATGGCCGCAGCAGCCTGGACAAGGTTCATGCCAGTGGCAATGTTGACAACTTTGAGTTCAATGGCGACACCAGCCGCGCCAGCGGCAACCTGAACCAGAGTTCAGTAATGGCCAGCGCCTACCTGGACATCCCCTTCGGCCACTGGGTTCCTTACATCGGTGGTGGCCTCGGCTACACCAACCTGAGCACCCCCAGCTTCACCGTCAACGATCGCCGCTTCAGCAGCGGCAACCAAGGCGCCCTGGGCTGGCAAGCCAAGCTAGGTGTGGCCTATGCCGTCAACTGGAACCTGGACCTCTACGCCGAAGGCGTGTACTCCGGTGCCAGCGGCATCAGCACCGACAACTTCGACTTCCAGTCGTTCAACCAGTACGGCGCCAAGCTGGGCTTCCGCTACCGCTTCAGCCAGCCTCCCATTGTGGTCGTGGCTCCAGCCCCCGCTCCCGAGCCCGCTCCCATGCCCATGCCTGCTCCCGAGCCCGCTCCCGCTCCTGCGCCGATCCGCGGCCTCTGGTGATCAACGGGTTTCCCGTTATCCCCAACGACCTGAGAGCCCTGCGGGGCTCTTTTTTTTGGCCCCAGAACACCTTTAAACCAGGGTCTGGGGCTTTGTTTGGCTAAAAAGCTTGGATCCAGGGGTAGATCTCAACGGCCGTCCAGATGCCCTGGAGCCAATAAACATCACCTTTGACCAACTCCTCAATGCTTTCACGGCTGTCGGCTTCATAGATGCCAAACACATGGGTGCTGCCCTCGGTGGGTCCGAGGGTGATCAGGGTGCCCGCATCCTTTTGCCGTTGCAGCCCCGCCAGGTGTTCCTCCCGATAGGGCGTGCGTTTCTGCAGGGCCCCGTCGCAGTAGGTGCCCCAGAGAACAAAACGCATGGGTGGTGACGCAGGAAAGGGCAGTGCAGGTTAGGCCCCCTTTCAATTCAGGGGGACGGGGGGGCGTCGGCGCCATCGAGGCCGGCCCGCAGCTCGCGGCAGAACCCTTCGGCGGCCTCCGCCACCGACGTTCCCGCCGCTGCGGCATCAGCCATGCGCCGCACCAGGGCACTGCCGACAATGGCGCCATCGGCGCCCCAGCGGCGCACCTCGGCCGCCTGATCCGGGCCTGAGATGCCAAAACCCACCGCCACCGGCAGTTCACCTTGGGCCTTCAGTTGGGCCACCAGGGGTTCAACCCGGGCCTCCAGGTTGGTGCGGATCCCCGTGACCCCGGTGACGCTGACCAAATAGGTGAAGCCCCGACTGCTGGCATGGATGCGGGCCATGCGCTCGGCAGGAGTGGTGGGGGCCACCAATAACACCAGATCCAGGCCATGGGCGGCCGCCAGGGGCGAAAGGATCTCGGCCTCTTCCAGGGGGAGATCAGGGACCACCAGACCTGCGGCGCCGGCGGCAGCAGCTTCTTGACAGAAGCGCCCCATGCCCCGGTTAAGCAGGGGGTTGCTGTAGGTGAATAGCACCACGGGAATCTGCAACGGACCCCGCAGGCTGGCCAACAGGTCCAAGACCCGGGTGGGGGTGGTGCCGGCGGCCAGGGCGCGGGAGGCGGCCGCCTGGATCACGGGACCATCGGCCAAAGGATCGCTATAAGGAATGCCCAGCTCAATGAAGTCGGCTCCGCCCCGTTGCAGGGCCAGCAAGGCTTCTGCGGTGATCTCCAACGAGGGGTCTCCGGCCATCAGAAAGGGCATCAGGGCACAGCGACCCTGGGCACCGAGGGCAGCAAAACGACGCTGGATGGCCGTGGTGTGCGCCGTGGCTGGGGCCGTGGGCGGGGCGGCAGGATCGGTCGGTGCGGCGGTCATGGAGGGGCCGAAGGCACTGGCGGAACTTCCGAGCCTATGGGGTCGACCCCTCTGGTTCCCCTTGGCCGATCTCCTCGAGCAACCGTTGCTGCTCTTCCGGGCTGAGGGCGGCGAAGCGCGCTTCCAGGACTTCGGTGGTTTCGGCTTCGTAGCGCTGCCGATAACGCTTGCGTTGCTGCATGTAGGTCATGCGGCCGGTGACGACGCGAAACAGGTAGCTGCTGGTCCAGCCGAGCAC
>Ga0209598_10003213_pt1 | contig 12441 bp, 9 predicted proteins | sample M_140807_EF_Meta_FD_187317 | JGI IMG/M metagenome (GOLD analysis project Ga0209598, IMG submission 187317) | Freshwater microbial communities from Lake Montjoie, Canada to study carbon cycling - M_140807_EF_MetaG (SPAdes) (version 2) | ecosystem: Environmental > Aquatic > Freshwater > Lake... | reverse complement strand
GGAGTGATGCAAGCGGTGCAGGCCCTGCAGGGTGAAAAGACCGTAATTATCGTTGCCCACCGCTTGAGCACGGTGGAATATTGCGATCGCCTCTACAGACTTGAAAACGCGCGTATTGTTGACGAAGGAACATTTAGCGAAGTAACTAGCCGAACCAAAGATCTTCCACGGGATAACTAAATGAAACAATTGATCAACGCATACGCACAACGGCTCGCACACGCGCTCGCGCTGCCAGCGATTGACGAAGTTCCAAAATTGGCAGAAGCATTCCGCCTTGCCTGGAAAAATAAGCAGACGATTTTCATCTGTGGCAACGGTGGCTCAGCCGGCAACGCCAACCATCTTGCAAATGATTTCACGTACGGTGCCGGAGTAAGTCATGGCATCGGCTTGCGTATTGAGTCGCTCAGCGCGAACCCAGCAGTGATCACGTGTCTCGCAAACGATCTTGGTTACCAAAATATTTACTCCGAGCAATTGCGAGTTAAAGCCAATGCTGGTGATGTGTTGGTCGTGTTTTCTGGAAGCGGAAATTCACAAAATGTAATTCAGGCCCTCGAGATGGGGAATTCGCTCGGCATGCACACATTTGCTGTGCTGGGATATTCGGGTGGGGCATGTAAGTCAATTGCCAAGCATCCAATCCATTTCACTATTGATGACATGCAGATTGCTGAAGACCTACAACTCATCATCGGCCACATGATCATGCAGCACCTTTTTGAGCAGGGTCCTGCCAACTAATCGGATGTGAGCCAGCGACGATTGGCTGGTAACCTCAAATTTCCTATATACCTAAAGTAAATAGGGCAGTAGCTCAGCTGGTAGAGCGCCGGTCTCCAAAACCGATGGTCGGGGGTTCAAATCCCTCCTGCCCTGCAAAAGCAGGCATTGTGTGCCGATAGCCTAAACACCTCTATGTCAATGGATCTCAATCGTCAACAGAAGCGCGCCATGCAAAAAATGGGCGAAGTCAACGAGCAGGGCGCACCAGTTCGCCAAGCCCGTGCTTCCGTCGCGCCACGTCAGACCAAAGAGCGCACCAGCCCAGCCCAATATATTCGCGAGGTTCGCGACGAAATGCGCAAGGTTGCCTGGCCAAAATGGCCCGAAATTCGCCGCTACTCAATCATTGTTTTAGCCACTGTTGTGGTGATTACTGCGTTTGTGGGGGGATTGGACGCAGTATTTGGCATACTTTCTGGCTGGCTTTACAAGGACTGACCCCGCACTGAACGGCAAAAACTTATGACTGACGACGCAACTCTTACTCACGATCCACTCGACACGACCGACACGGTCGCGCCCGACGTTGCCTTCGACCTCACCGACGGCGAGGACGCAGAGGAAGAAGAGATCGATCGTCCGTGGTTGCGACCAGGACAATGGTTTGTTGTTCACTCGCAGAGCGGTTACGAAAAGAAAGTGCAACTCAACATGCAGTCGCGTATTGCATCGATGCACATCGAAGATCGCATTTACGAAATCGTTATTCCAATGGAAGACGTTGTCGAGTTCAAGGGCGGCCGCAAGCAGACCGTTCAGAAGAAAGTTTTCCCTGGATACCTACTCGTTCGTTGCGAGATGGACGATGACACTTGGTATTGCATTCGCAACACACCAGGTGTAACTGGTTTCGTTGGTCAAAGCCAAAAGGGACAGAAGCCAACACCGTTGTCGCGCAAAGAGGTCGAAACCTTCTTGACAGCAAAGGGTGACGGACAAGATGCACCGAAGCGCAAGGCGCCGAAGTTTGAATACGAAATTGGTGAAGGTGTGCGCGTGAAGGAAGGCCCATTCGCCGACTTCACTGGACAAGTCGCCGAAGTAAACCAAGACCACATGAAACTGAAAGTACTCGTCAACATCTTTGGTCGCGAGACCTTGGTCGAGATGGACTTCAGCCAAGTAGCCAAGCTCTAATTCTCAACACGAACGCAACACAGAAAGAAATACTCTCATGGCAAAGAAAGACGTCAAAGCAGTCGTCAAGATTCAGATTCCTGCAGGCAAGGCAACACCAGCCCCACCAGTAGGTACCGCACTCGGACCACACGGCATCCAGATCATGGACTTCGTGAAGCAGTACAACGCTGCAACCGAAGCACAAGCCGGCACGATCATTCCTGTCGACATCACCATCTACGAAGACCGCACGTTCTCGTTCGTACTCAAGACTCCACCAACATCAGTGTTGTTGCGTCAAAAGGCTGGCCTCGACAAAGCTTCAAAGAACCCAGGCAAAGAAATTGCTGGCAAGGTTTCAGAAAAAGACATCGAAGAAGTAGCCAAGATCAAGATGCCTGACTTGAATGCCAACGACATCGAAGCCGCCAAGCAACAAGTACGTGGCACCGCACGTTCGATGGGTTTGACAGTCGGCTGATTTAGTTTTATAAACAACAACGTCTGATCTGGATTACCTCGCCAGATCGACAAAACAATGAGGGAGGCTTTATGCCACTAGGTAAAAAATACAAAGCAGCAGTTGCCAGTTACGACGTCGAGATGATGTTTCCATCGTCCGAGGCAATTGCCAAAGCAAAGTCACTGGCCACAGCCAAGTTTGACGAAACCATTGAACTCGCAGTGCGCCTGGGTCTCGACCCACGCAAAGCTGACCAAGCAGTTCGTGGCACCGTTGCATTGCCTTCAGGCACTGGTAAAACCGTGCGCGTTGCAGTGTTCGCAGCAGGCGAAGCAGCACAGGCTGCTCGTGATGCTGGCGCCGACATTGTTGGCACCGACGATCTGGCTGCAGCAATCGAAGCCGGCAAAATGGACTTCGATATCGCCATCTCCACCCCAGATTTGATGCCAATGGTCGGAAAATTGGGTCGTGCACTTGGACCACGTGGTCTGATGCCAAACCCAAAGACCGGCACCGTCACTTTGGATGTTGCTCGCGCAGTCACCGAATTTAAGGGTGGCAAAGTGGAGTACCGCACCGACAAGTACGGCAACGTGCAAGTCCCAATCGGCAAGGCCAGTTTTGAATTGTCGGCTCTTGAAGCCAACTTTTCGGCAGTGTTGGACGAATTGCAGCGTGCCCGCCCAGCCTCGGCCAAGGGTCGCTACATCAAGAAGATCAACGTGTCCTCAACAATGGGACCTGGCATCAAGATCGATACCAGCAACTACTAATACAACTTCTAATAATTTCAGCATTATTTCGGTCTGGTGGCGGGGTGAATAGCCAAAACACCCCGCTAACCTGACCAACCTACATAACAGAACTCACCTAATAACCAACAAGTGAGAGCTGCTCGCCACAGACATTTGGTTCACAAGCGAAAGCAAGTGAATAACAGAACTTCGGTTCTACCAAACGAGGCGGATCCTTCGAAGAGCGCGACCGGCAAGTCGGTTGCAGCGCTTGAAGTGTTCGTTTCACGTCAAACGAGCACTCGCGCTAGACAAACCAAATAAACGAGGATCATCATGGCAACAACTCCAAATGCAGCAAAAGCTGCAGTCGTCGCAGAAGTCGCAGCAAAGTTTGCCGCTGCCGACGCAGCATTGGTTACCGAGTACCGCGGTATGTCTGTAGGTTCGTTGGCAAAATTGCGCCGCTCATTGACCGTGCATGGCGCAGAATACAAGGTCTACAAAAACACACTTGCTCGCTTTGGTGCAACGCAAGCAGGCTTTGAAGGCCTGAACGACTTGCTTGTTGGCCCAACAGCCATCACGTTTGTTAAGGGTGACGCATCTGCAGTCGCTAAGGCTCTGCGCGACCACGCCGTAGAAAACCCGTTGTTGTTGCTTAAGGGCGGCGTTATTGGTGGCAAAGCCGTCGATGCAAAAGAACTCAAAGTGTTGGCCGACTTGCCACCACGCGAAGTTCTCCTTGCACAGTTCGCTGGCATGTTGCAAGCACCGCTCAACAAGACGGCCAACTTGCTGCAAGCACCATTGCGCAAGGTTGCCTACGGCCTCAAGTCACTTATCGAGTCCAAAGAAGCCGCATAAAGCACAAGTTGTAATTCATTAATCAAATCCAACAATCAGATCCAACAACCAGATCAATACAGAAAACAGGAGAAATAATCATGGCAATTACCAAAGACCAGATTCTTGATGGAATCGCAGAGTTGACCGTTATCGAGCTCAAGGATCTCCTTGATGCATTCGAAGAGAAGTTCGGTGTAACAGCAGCAGCCCCAGCGGCAGTTGCAGTAGCCGGCGGCGGAGCAGCAGCACCAGCAGCAGCCGAGCAAGACGAGTTCACCGTTGTCTTGAAGGACGGCGGAGCCCAGAAAATTCAGGTCATCAAAGCAGTACGCGAGTTGACCAGCCTGGGTCTTAAGGAAGCCAAAGACTTGGTCGATGGCGCTCCAAAGCCAGTTCTCGAGAAGGCCAGCAAGGAAGATGCCGCTAAGGCAAAGGCCAAGCTCGAAGAGGCCGGCGCAACCGTCGAGTTGCAATAACACCATCCCTGTAGGTCTTTCGCGTCTGGGACACCAGTCCCAGCGCGCAGACCTGCTAAAAGACTGGGCGCAAACCGCGAAAGCGGCGGTAGCCTAGTCCGTTGCCGTGCGTCGTCTTGTGAGCTTCCCAATTGGGTCGTTCACGGGGCGCGTCGATTTGTATTCATCGCTTCTCGATCAGGAGTAACTTAGTGGCCTCACGTGCGTCAGCACGCGAACGATATTCGTTCGCGACCCTTCCAGAAACACTCGAACTTCCAGACTTGCTCGCCGTACAACGCGAGAGTTTTGACTGGTTCCTCAAAGAAGGGCTCAAAGAGGCCTTCGATGATATTTCGCCAATCAAAGGCTTCAGCGACGACTTGCAGCTTGAGCTCGAGTTCGATCCAAACGACGAAGATCTTTGTCCAAAACCAAAGTTCACTGTTGCAGAGTGTCGCGAACGCGACATGACGTATGCCGCGCCAGTTTTTGTGCGCGCACGTTTCCTCAACAAGCCGACTGGTGAAATCAAAGAGCAGACCGTGTTCATGGGCGACTTCCCGAAGATGACCGAAAAGGGAACCTTCGTTATCAACGGCACCGAGCGTGTTGTTGTATCGCAGCTCGTTCGTTCACCTGGCGTGATCTTCGAACCAGGCGAGCGCTATCGCTTGCGTAACTTGTCGAAGCATCAGTTGGTTAAAGGCACGATTCACCCATACCGCGGTGAGTGGCTCGAGTTTGACGTTGAGCACAAGCCAGGTAAAGACGTCACTGCCGGCACACGTGTTGCACGCAAGCGTCGCTTGGGCATCTTCACATTGCTTCGCGCACTCGGTTACGACGAAATTAACGCTCCAGGTTTCTTGGATCGCTTCGTTTCATACTTCGACTTCCTTGAGGGCCAGTGGGAGAAGGAGCGTCCAATCGCTCCAACCCGCGAAGAAGCACTCATCGAAATTTACAAGCGCGCACGTCCAGGCGAGCCACCAACTCTCGAGTCGGCACGCGCATATTTCGAAACTGCATTTTTCGAAAACCGTCGCTACGACTTGTCACGCGTTGGTCGCTACAAACTGAACCGCAAGCTTGGTGCAGAGATCGAAAAGATTGAGCAACTGTTTGGTTTGAAAAAAGGTACAGAACTCGGTCAACTCGACGTTCCAACCGAAGGTCAAGATGTATTGAGCCGTTGCGAAGTGTTGGCAACGATGTCGTACTTGTTGCACCTCGTCAAGCAAGAGCCTGGCTACCGCTTGGATGATCAAGATCACTTTGCAAACCGTCGTATTCGTTCGGTAGGCGAGTTGATTCAGAACCAAGTACGTATTGGTTTGTCACGTATGGAGCGCGTTGTGCGCGAGCGCATGACCACCCAAGATGTCGAGGCGATTTCACCTCAGACATTGATCAACGTGCGTCCAGTTGTTGCAGCAATCAAAGAGTTCTTCGGAACTTCGCAGTTGTCGCAGTTCATGGACCAAGTCAACCCGTTGTCGGGCTTGACCCACCGCCGTCGTTTGTCGGCTCTTGGACCAGGCGGACTCAGCCGTGAGCGTGCAGGTTTCGAAGTTCGAGACGTTCACTTTTCTCACTACGGTCGCATGTGCCCAATTGAGACTCCAGAAGGTCCAAACATTGGTTTGATCGGTGCGTTGTCAACCTTCGCTCGCGTCAACCCATTTGGTTTCATCGAGAGCCCATACCGTCGCGTCAAAAACGGCAAGGTCACCAACGAGATCGTGTACATGCCAGCCGACGAAGAAGAAAACTACGTCGTTGCTCAGGCCAACACTCCACTCAATGCCGATGGTTCGTTTAAGCAAGAGCGCGTGCTCGTGCGTCGTTCACCACAGGCAGCCAGCTTGGATGACTTGAAGAAGATGCTCGAAGCAGAAAGCTTCTTCGGTTCAACAACCGACATCGGCTACGTGCCACCAGTAGAAGTTGACTTCATCGACGTTTCACCACGACAGATTGTTTCTGTTGCGACTGCGTTGATTCCGTTCTTGGAGCACGACGATGCAAACCGCGCCTTGATGGGTGCCAACATGCAACGTCAGGCCGTCCCACTGTTGCGCGCAGAAGCGCCATACATCGGTACCGGCATCGAAGCACGTGCTGCACGTGACGGCGCCGACTTGATTCTTGCAAAAGATTCAGGAACTGTCACCGCTGTAACTGGTGATTGCATCACCATTGCATACGACAACTTGAAGAAGTCGGAAGGCGAGCACAGGCTCTATAAGTTCCGCCGTTCAAACCAAGACACCTGCATCAACCACATCATTCGTGTGCGCGAAGGTCAGACAGTCAAGAAGGGCGACTTGCTCGCTGACGGTCCATCGACCGATCAGGGCGAACTCGCACTCGGCAAAAACTTGCTCGTGGCATTTATGCCATGGGAGGGCTACAACTTCGAAGACGCCATCATCTTGAGCGAGCGTTTGGTCAAAGAAGACGTACTCACATCTATCCACATCAAGGAATACGAAGTGGATGCTCGTGACACGAAACTCGGACCAGAAGAAATCACACGCGACATTCCAAACTTGTCAGAAGACATTTTGGCCGACTTGGACGATCGCGGAATCATTCGCGTTGGTGCCGAAGTAGGACCTGGCGATGTGTTGGTTGGCAAAGTTACGCCAAAGGGCGAAACCGAACTGACACCTGAAGAGCGCCTCTTGCGCGCAATCTTCGGTGAGAAGGCTCGCGAAGTTCGCGACACGAGCCTCAAGGTCAAGCACGGTGAGAGCGGCAAAGTTATCGACGTCAAGGTCTTGTCACGCGACAAGGGTGACCGCGAAGTCGGCGACGAATTGCCACCAGGCGTCAACCAACTCGTACGTATTTATGTCGGACAAAAGCGCAAAATCTCCGTTGGAGACAAGTTGGCTGGACGTCACGGCAACAAGGGTGTCATCTCCAAGATCTTGCCGATCGAAGACATGCCACACATGGCGGACGGAACTCCTGTCGACATCATCCTCAACCCACTGGGAGTGCCAAGCCGCATGAACATTGGTCAGGTGCTGGAAGCCCACTTGGGTTACTGCGCACGTTGGGGTTGGGAAGACACCAAGAACAACAAGACTGTCGGAGCCAATCCAATTCGTGGCACCGAGACAAAGACACGCATCAACACCACGCCTGCAACATTTATTGCAACGCCGGTGTTCGACGGCGCACACTGGGACGAAGAAGAGGCTGCAGGACAACACCCGACTATTCAGTCGATGTTGGAAAACCTCAACCCTGAAACTTCAGACGGTGTTCGTTTGATCGGTCGTGATGGAAAGACGCAGTTGCGCAATGGTCGCACCGGCGAGTTCTATGACAACCCAACCATGGTTGGTTACATGTACATCTTGAAGCTCGCCCACATGGTCGACGACAAGATCCACGCACGTTCAACTGGTCCATACAGCATGATCACTCAGCAACCGCTCGGTGGTAAAGCACAGTTCGGTGGCCAGCGCTTCGGTGAAATGGAAGTGTGGGCACTCGAGGCCTACGGCGCTGCATATTGCTTGCAAGAATTGCTCACGATTAAGAGCGATGACGTGCTTGGCCGTGTGCGCGTGTACGAAGCCATCGTCAAGGGCGAAAACATTCCAGAGCCTGGCATTCCTGAGAGCTTCAAGGTGCTCATGAAGGAAATGCAAGCACTCTGTCTGGATGTTGAAGTTATTTCGAACGAAGGCAAGAACATCGAACTCACCGACATGGATGAGGACGTGTTCCGTGCAACACAAGAACTGGGAATTGACATCTCACGCCCAGAGCGTGGATCAGATGCCGATGACCGTGACCGTGAACGACGCCGCGAAAAGGCTTACTAAACATCCAATTTTGTTAATTAATTTTTGAATCGACGCTGACAAGTACGAGGAAGAGGAAACGATATGGCTGACGTAGGAACAGAATTCAAGAACAAGGTGGATGTCAACAGCTTTGAGCAGTTGCGCATTGGTTTGGCAACAGCCGATGACATTCGCAACTGGTCACGTGGCGAAGTCAAAAAGCCTGAGACCATCAACTACCGCACCTTGCGCCCAGAGCGCGACGGTCTGTTCTGCGAAAAGACATTTGGACCTACCCGCGACTGGGAGTGCTACTGCGGTAAGTACAAGCGTGTTCGTTTTAAGGGCATCATTTGCGAAAAGTGTGGCGTTGAAGTCACACGTTCAAAAGTGCGCCGCGAGCGCATGGGCCATATCGAACTCGCAGCACCAGTTGTGCACATTTGGTATCTACGCGGCACCCGTTCATGGCTTGCATACCTCTTGGGCGGCCTCGAGCCACGCGAAGAAATCAAGGCAAAGCAGCTTGAGAAGGTCATTTACTTCGCAGCCTGGTTGGTCTCAAGCGTCGACATCGACAAGCGCCACACCGAGTTTCCAGAACTTGAAAAAGAGTCGCTTGAAGATCGCGATCAATTGATCAAGAACCGCGAAAAAGAAATCAAGCAGCGTCAAAAAGATGCCGAAGCAGAACTCAAGGAACTCGAGAAGTCCGGCGCCAAAGAAGCCGACATTCGTGTTCGTCAAAAGTTGATCGACAAAGACTTGCAAGCGATCACCGATCGTTATGCACGTGAAATTGACTTGACACAACGCGCACTTGACACCTTTGGCAAAATGCACACCCGCATGATCGTCGAAGACGAAGAGTTGTGGCGCGAAATCAAAGATCGCTACAGCGAGTATTTCGTTGGTGGCACCGGTGCGGAAGCGATTAAGTCGCTCATCGACACCATCGACTTCGAAGCAGAAGAAGTATTGCTGCGCGATGCAATCATCAATGGCTACAACGGCAAAGTGCTGAGCACTCAGCGCAAGCAAAAAGCCATCAAGCGCCTCAAGATCATCGCTTCGTTCAACCGCCGCGATGATGCCGGTCGCTTGGTCAACAATCCAAAAGCAATGGTGCTCGACGTCATTCCAGTTATTCCTCCAGACCTGCGCCCAATGGTGCAGTTGGACGGTGGACGTTTTGCAACATCCGACTTGAACGACTTGTACCGCCGAGTGATCAACCGCAACAACCGTTTGCGTCGCTTGCTCGACTTGGGTGCACCAGAAATCATCGTCAACAACGAAAAGCGCATGTTGCAAGAAGCATCAGACGCATTGTTCGACAACGGTCGTCGTGGTCGTCCAGTAACTGGTCCGGGCAACCGTCCGCTCAAGTCACTTTCCGACATGCTCAAAGGTAAGCAAGGTCGCTTCCGTCAAAACTTGCTCGGTAAGCGCGTTGACTATTCGGGTCGTTCAGTAATCGTGGCTGGCCCAACTCTGCGCTTGCAGCAGTGTGGTTTGCCAAAGTTGATGGCACTCGAATTGTTTAAGCCATTCGTGATGAAGCGTCTTGTTGATCAACAGCTTGCACAAAACATCAAGAGTGCCAAGCGCATGGTTGAGCGTCGTAAGTCACAAGTGTGGGACGTGCTCGAAGACGTAATCAAAGAGCATCCAGTGTTGCTCAACCGCGCACCGACGTTGCACAGACTTGGTATTCAAGCATTTGAACCGTTGCTCGTCGAGGGCAAGGCAATTCAGTTGCACCCACTCGTATGTACCGCGTTTAACGCCGACTTCGACGGTGACCAGATGGCAGTTCACTTGCCATTGTCGGTTGAAGCGCAGGCTGAAGCCCGCGTGTTGATGTTGAGCGCAAACAACATTTTGTCACCAGCATCTGGTCGACCAATTGTGACGCCGCAGCAAGACTTGGTCATCGGTGGTTTCTATCTCACCGAGCTTCGCGATGGAGTGAAGGGCGAGGGCCGCGTGTTCCGTCAGTTGTACGAAATCATTCGTGCGCTTGACAACCAGGACATCGACTTGCACGCCAAGATCCAAGTTCCTAGTCAGTCATCTGTTACCGACGAAAAGTATTTGTCGGCAAACAAGAAGTATGTGACGACAACACCTGGACGCTTGTTGTTTGAAGAGCGTTTGCCAGCCGGCTTTATTGCCAAGTTTGGTCACATCACCGAGCCATTGCGCAAGCGTGAATTCGGCGTCATCGTAGAGCGCTTGAGCGATCACTTTGCTAAGTCCGAGATTGCAAACGCACTCGACGACATCAAAGATCTTTGCTACCGCTACGCGACCCAGTCGGGTCTTACCGTTTCGGTGGACGACGTCAAGACTCCAAAAGCAAAGCGCGCAATCTTGGATGATTACGAAAAGCAGGCTGAAAAAGTTGAGAATCAGTACAAGCGCGGCATCATCACCGACGGCGAGCGCCGTCAGCAAGAAGTGCGCATTTGGACAGACGCAACAGCCGACGTGCAAAAGGCAATGGAAATCGAGTTCAAGGCTCTCAAGAACAACCCAGTCGACATGATGATCGGATCAGGTGCTCGTGGAAACATGACCCAGATGCGTCAGATCGCCGGTATGCGTGGTCTTGTGGCCAACCCTCGCGGTGACATGATTCCTCGCCCAATCAAGAACAACTTCCGTGAAGGTCTCGAAACACTCGAGTACTTCATCGCTACGCCAGGTGCTCGTAAGGGCCTTGTAGACACTGCACTTCGTACTGCTGACTCGGGTTACTTGACCCGTCGTTTGCACGACGTTGCGCAAGAGCTCATCGTGCGCGAAGACGATTGCGGAACCACACTTGGTATCTGGGTTGACAACGTGCAAAAAGATACTGCCAATGCGCGCAGCTATCTCGAGACCAAGATCTTTGGTCGCGCGATCTTGAACGAGATCGAAATGAGCAACGGTCACGTCTACCCGAAGAACACCGTCATTGGTGACATTGAGATGGAAGCATTGCGCGACGATCCGAAGGTGACACGCATTCGTGTTCGTTCGGTACTCACATGTGACGCCGAAGTCGGTGTATGTGCAACGTGCTACGGCCGTTCACTTGCAACTGGTCAAGCAATCGAAATGGGTGAAGCAGTAGGAGTTATCGCTGCTCAGTCAATCGGTGAGCCTGGTACTCAGTTGACGATGCGTACTTTCCACACTGGTGGTGTTGCAGGAAAAGACATCGCTGGCGGTTTGCCACGCGTTGTTGAACTCTTTGAAGCACGTAACCCTCGTGGTTCGGCTCGTTTGGCTCGCGCAACTGGTGTTGTGCGCATCCTCGAAGACGACGGCAAGGGCATTCCAGTACATGTCATCGACGACCAAGGTGTGGAGCACGAAATTGTGTTGCCAACCGGAAGCCGTTTGTTGGCAAAAGATGGAGACAACATCAATGCTGGTGATCGCATCACTGAAGGTCCACTCGATCCAAAAGAATTGATGGAGATCAAGGGACCACGCGAAACACAGGTGTACCTCGTAGAAGAAGTACAAAAGGTGTATCGCGATCAAGGTGTATCGATTCACGACAAGCACATCGAGTTGATCGTGCGTCAGATGACCCGCCGCGTTGGTGTTCAAGAGCCAGGTGACACTGCGTTCTTGCCAGGCGAGCGAGCCGATGCAAAAGTATTCCGTGACACCAACCGTGCGATGGTCGAGGAGGGCAAGCGCCCAGCCGAAGGTCGTCCAGAGTTGATGGGAATCACCAAAGCATCACTTGCTACCGAGTCGTGGCTGTCGGCTGCATCTTTCCAAGAAACCACACGTGTTCTCACCGAAGCCGCAATTGACGGTAAGGGTGACAACCTCGTTGGTCTTAAGGAAAACATCATCATTGGCAAGTTGATCCCTGCTGGTTCAGGCATGGATCGTTACAACGCCTTCGATGTGAGCGCCCCTGACTACGTACCAATGGCTTATTACTCCAGCGCTGATGACGATCTCGAGGAAGACCCAGCTGCATTGTTGGCCCGTTTGTACGGATCCAATGTGGCGACGGATTCCGAAGAGGGCTCAGAACTGGCTCAATAAGGGTTTTTCCGCAAGGAAAGGCAGACAGGGATTGGTCGGCAGGTTGCCGTAAGGCGACCGACAGCCGTAGCATTTCAATTCCCTTGTTTCCACAAGATTTATTACATCAATGAATGCAACAGTAAAGGTAAATGCGTGCCCACAATCCAACAATTGAT
>Ga0209598_10003210_pt1 | contig 12444 bp, 11 predicted proteins | sample M_140807_EF_Meta_FD_187317 | JGI IMG/M metagenome (GOLD analysis project Ga0209598, IMG submission 187317) | Freshwater microbial communities from Lake Montjoie, Canada to study carbon cycling - M_140807_EF_MetaG (SPAdes) (version 2) | ecosystem: Environmental > Aquatic > Freshwater > Lake... | reverse complement strand
GGCCGGAACGCAGCCCTATCAGGTGCTGAACCTCCTCGCTCTGGAGGCGGTGAGGGATTTCGGCATCGAGGCGGAGCCGACCTCCCTCGAGCGGGTGCGTGGGTGTGCCCTACAAGCCCGTGCGGACTGGCGTGCAAACCCGGATTTCTGGAACGCGGTGATGCCGGCCGAAGCGCTGATGATCGAGCGGCTGCTCGATCGTTCCCTTGGCAGCAAGGGGCGAGCCGGCGAAACCAGCTTCGCCGAGGTGCAGAAAACCTATGCCGATGCCCTGGCCCATGTGCCCGGATCCCTAAGGGAGCTGGATTCGGTTGTGGAGCATCTGCGCATCCTCCGGGTGCTCTTCGAAGCGCAGGGCCACCTCAACCCCCGACTGGCCAGCAACCCCCGTCTGGCCAGCCAGGCCAGGCTGATCGCCGAGCGCCTGGATCTTCTTGCCCAGCAGATGTTGGGGCCAACGGCCGGCCAAGGGGGTGCTGTTGAGTCCGCCGCTGGTACCAGCGAAGGCACGGGTGGGGAAGATGATTCGGAAATCGTCACGATCCAGTGATCGTGCAAGACCTTGAAATGTCGATGATGAACACCTCGCGATAATAGAAATAGAACTGGCGAAACGCACTGACGATCTCGCCAAGCTGGTGGCGGCGACCCAGCTGGCCACTGAATCATCGATCCGTCATGATCCTCAAGACGAATGGGTCGTGGCCGCCAGGACTGGAGACCGGGGCAGGGTGTGTGAAGAAACTGCACTGGTTGAGGCCTGCCAGCTCAGATCCTATCTAAGACTAATCATAGAAGCTGTGGCTGGTGATTTCGCATTCATCAGTTGGCTGGCATCAAATTTTCCTCCCAATCAACCCCATAACTCCGATGACACGCAAAGCCGTTCTCTGTGGCATCAACAGCTATGCATCTGCCCCCCTCAAGGGCTGCGTGAATGATGCCTATAATGTCCGCGATCTTCTAATCACCAACTTCGGCTTCCGGCCCGAGGAAATCCACACACTGGAAGATGAGCAGGTTGTCAAGACAGAGCTTCTCTCGCAATGGGACTGGCTGACAAGCGGTGCCAGGGCAGGAGACATCCTGGTCTTTCATTTCTCCGGGCACGGGTCCTATGTACCGGATGAAAGTGGCGAAGAGCCGGATATGCGCGATGAGATCACCTGTCTGCAGGACATGGATTTCAACGATCCCTCCACCTATCTCACCGACGACGAATGGTATGAGCTGGTCCAGCGGGTCGACCCCGCCGTACAACTAATCATCCTCAAGGACACCTGCCACTCCGGCGGTAGTGCCCGCTTCATCGGTGTGCGCAGCGCGGACGGGCAGGAGCGCGTCGTGCTGGCCCACCCTGCGGAACTGCAGGGCCGCCGCTCCAGCGGCCCACCCCCCGAGAGCAGCATCAGCAATACCCGCTTCCTGGTGCCGCCCCAGGCCCCCGCCAGGGCTTGGCGGGGCGAGGTGGGAACCACGCGTCCCACGCGGCTCGCCGAGGTTCCCCAGACCAGCCTGATGGCCTGCATGGAAACCCAGACCGCCGCCGATGCCCCGATCGAGGGTGAGTTCCACGGCGCCTTCACTTATCACTTCTGCCAAATGCTGCGGAGCAACGGGCAGCTCGGCAGTCGGGAAGCGATCGAGGCCGTAGCGCAGCAGCTGCAGGGTCAGTTCGAACAGGTGCCCCAGCACGAGGGCCGGGAGCTGGATACACCGATCTTCGGGCAGGCCGGTGAGAGCAACAACGGTTCAGAGGCTGCACCATCGGTTCCAGGCTCCTGCGGGGATCCGGCAGTCGAACGACCTGCGGATGCGGAGGCCCTCACCGCCCAGCAGATGGTCTACCGGGCCCACATGAAGTTCCTCGACACGATGGCGGCGCTGCAGGGCGTCTCCCAGGCGGAGCGGAGCCTGCGGGCCAGTGGCAGGGTGCTGGTGACCGTGCATGGCATCGGCAACCACCGCGCCGGCTATTCCAACAGCTGGTGGCAGGCCCTTTCCCCCCATGTGGGGGCCAGCTTCGATCCCAGCGATCTGGGGAGGGGAAGGCAGGAGGTGCTCTGGAGCGACCTTGTGAACCGCAGCCGCAGCCTTCAGCGCAGCCTGCCCGCCCAGGAGGTGAACGCCCTGCGGCAGTCGATCCTCGATGTGATCGACGACCGCCGCAGCCATGAAGCCTCCCGCAGCGGTCGGCTCGATCAGCTGCCCGTCGCCCGGGGCAGTGCCATCGCCATCGACGATTTCCTCGTCTACATGCTCGATGACGGCATGCGCCGCCAGATCTTGGAGCGCTTCACCCGGGTGGTGGGCCCGCTGCTGGCTGCCGGGACCCGCATCGACCTGATCTCCCACAGCTGGGGCACGGTGGTGGCCTACGAGGGCCTGCGGGAGCTGGAGAGGCGCGGCTTGTCCGGTCGGGTCGCCAATTGGTTCACGGTTGGCAGTGCGCTCTCGATCGCACCGGTGCAGGGCCGCCTGCGGCCGGAGAACCGTCCCGCCAACGGCCGTCGAGCTCCATTTCCGGCCCTGGTGGACGCCTGGATCAACCTCGATGCCAAGGGGGATCCGGTGGGCGGGCCTCTGGTGACCCGCTTCCCGGTGACCCGGGAGTACCTCGAGCTCGATCCCACCACCTGTGCCCGCCAGCTCTGGGGGGGCTATGAGATCGGCTGTGCCCACGGCTCCTATTTCCAGGTGCCCAATCTGAGGGTGAACCGCGACATCTTCGCCGGCCACATCCTCGGCACGGCGCGGGAGCTCGGGGCCCGCCGGGGCGACACTTCGGGTGCCACTGGCTAAGACGTGGAGCTGGCGGTGGAGCTGATCCAAGCCTGAGACCTTGCTCCTCGCTCACCGCCGCCGCATCACATGTAGGAGCCCGCCGCCATCGCGCCGATCAAGTTGGAAAGCAAGGCCTCTCCTCCAGGCGTGCGCAGGTAGAACTCGGGGGCGGCGCCGCCGAGGGCATGGTTGGGGCGGTGCAACCAACGCTCCAACCATGCTGCGGCATCAAACGGTTCAGTGTTGCCCGACTCACGCAGCAGCAGCTCCACCTGCTTGATCAGTCTGCTTTCCACGGCCGACATGTTTGGACCCTCTCCCACAGAATCCAGATCGCCTGCTGCCGCGACAGTGGAACTGCCAGCTTTAATGCGAGTGCCAGTGACACGGGCATTCGCCTGGGTGGTGGATTCAGTTGACCAGGGCATCCCTGCACTATAGCACTGGAACCGAGATGACAATGGCGTGGTGATGGCTCAGCCAGCCCAGATCTGCTCGAGCTCGATCACCAAGCCGGGAAAATCCGCAGTCGCCTCAAGCCGGGAGGCATCACTCAGGGCGCTGAACCGAGCCGCCTGGGTGGCTGGGTCCGAACTCCATACCTCCACGGTTCGCCGCCGCGGCAGCAGTAACCAGCCCAGCCGCGCTCCATTGCTGATGTACGACGCCATCTTTTGCCGCAATGGCTCCAGCTGATCCGACGGGCTGGCCAGCTCCACCACCAGATCCGGGCAGAGGGGCGGGAAGCCTTCCCTTTCAGCCTCGCTCAGGGCGCGCCAACGATCCAACCGCACCAGGCTGGCGTCTGGGCTGCGAACGGAACCATCCGCAAGCCGAAAGCCACCGGAACTCTCGAACACGATCCAGCCGTCGACGGTTCGGGCCCAGGACTGCAGCTGGAATACCAATGCCGAGTTGCGTGCACTGGTGTTACCGCCGGTTGGGGTCATCTCGATCAGGGTGCCATCGGCATCAAGTTCCAACACCGCCTCCGGATTAGCGGCACACACCTGCGCGAACTGATCTGGGGTGAGGCTGAGCGAGCGAGGCAGGGTGAGCATGGGAGCCCTGCGGAACGAGTGAGCTCAGGCTAAAGGGTTTGGGGCAGATGGGCCCCTGCCGGCGGATCAGATCCAGTCAGGCTTCGCAGCAGGAACGTTTGGCTGAGATCTTGCTGGTGGAGTCTCGGGGAAAGATCTAAAAATTGCCGGCGCCTACGGCGCCACTCGCAACAGCAAAAAGCCAGGGTTAAAAAACAGCCGAGTGTTGAGGGATTAAGGGATTAAGGGTTAAGAGAAGGGCCCTGGGGGAGGCAGACCACACGGAAACCGACGTCGTCGTAGGCATGGACGGGCAGGGAGTGGAAGCGGTAAGCCGAGCGGCAGTACCTGGGGTCGTAGTACCAGGAGCCGCCGCGCAGCAGCCTTAGTTCATCATCAGCGGCAGCAGGAATCAGCCAGGGTTGGTCATCGCCAGGGGCGAAGTTGTAACTGTCATGCCAATGGTCTTCGCACCACTCCAACACATTGCCGTGCATGTCGTGAAGGCCCCAGCCATTGGCCGGAAAGCTAGCCACGTCGATGGTCTGCTCGCGATAAGTGCCCTTAGGGCCATTTCCATAAACGTGATTGCCGTTGTAGTTGGCCAGCTCCGGCGTCAGCGTGGCCCCGAAATGGAACGGTGTGGTCCTGCCGGCACGGCAGGCGTATTCCCACTGGGCCTCGCTTGGTAGCCCATAACGCTGGCCCGTGCGCTGGCTCAGCCGGCGGCAGAACTCCAGCGCATCAAACCAGCTCACCTGCTCCACCGGACGGTTCGCTCCCTTGAAATTCGAAAGATCGGGCTCCAGGTCACGCCCAACCTTCTGCCATCCCGCCACCGCCCGCCACTGGGCCTGGGTGATCGGTGTTTGAGCCATCCAGAAGGCGCCCAGCGTCACTTCGTGCTGGGGGCCTTCATCCTCTGATCGTTCCGGCTCGTTCCCAGGTGAGCCCATCAGAAAGCTTCCAGCCGGGATCGTCACCATGGTGAGGGCCACACCCTCGCCCAACTCCTCCCGGTAGCCCTCCACCTGCAGCGGGCGGCGCTCCATGCTCCAGCGGCCGCCTTCCTGGCGCAACAGGCAGGTGCTGGTGGGGAAGTGCTGCAACCGTGACGAATCGGTCGCAGCCGGGGCGGCTGGGGCAGATGGCTCGGCCACCTCGGCTAAGGCCGTCTCGGGCTGGACCGCCCCTGAGCGCTCCGCTGCAACGGCCTGCCGATCAGCGCCGGGAAGAACCGACGACCCGCTCCTGGGGGCAGCAGCCGGCTCAGGTCTACTGGCACTGTCGCCTCGTGTTTTCGCTGCCGCTGATGGCGAGTTTTGGCGGGGTGCGAGCGCCTTTTCGATAGCCAGGGCGATCTCCACCAGCGCCTCCTCCTGTTCCACAGGGTCCATGCGCGCCAGAGGCCGGCCCGGATCCCCCAGAGCCTGATACGCATAGATCGGCGTGACCCTGACAAGGCTGGGCCGCACGGGCACCCAGAGGATGCGCAGTCCTTCCTCCATTGCCGCCGCCAGCAGCTGCGGCAATTCCGAGTTGGTCACAAACTCGGAAGCCAGGAAATCCGAGCTCACCAGCAGCAGCGCCACCTTCGCCGCAGCCAGCGCCGTTTCGATCTCTTCCCTCCACTTGTCACCGGGTTGGATCTGGGAGTCGTCCCACAGACGCAGGCCATGGCTGCGCACCAGCGGCCGAATCATCGTCTGCAGACGCACCACCCACTCCCGATCAACGTGGCTGTAGCTGATGAACAGCTGGTGGCGCTGGTCGGAGGAAGTCAGCGTTTCCGGATGTTCCTCGCCGAGTACGCGGCGGCGCACCTCCAGCACGCGCTCTTCTAGCGCCCGCGCGCCGGCCAGCTCACCCTGCGCCTTGAGAGTCATTGCGAGGTTGCCCATCGAGGCCAGCGTTTCCGGGTGTTCCTCGCCGAGCACACGGCGGCGGACCTCCAGCACGCGCTCTTCTAGCGCCCGCTGGCCGGCCAGCTCACCCTGCGCCTTGAGAGTCATTGCGAGGTTGCCCATCGAGGACAGCGTTTCCGGGTGTTCCTCGCCGAGTACGCGGCGGCGCACCTCCAGCACGCGCTCTTCTAGCGCCCGCGCGCCGGCCAGCTCACCCTGCGCCTTGAGCGTCATTGCCAGGTTTCCCATCGTGGACAGCGTTTCCGGGTGTTCCTCGCCGAGCACACTGCGGCGGGCCTCCAGCACGCGCTCCTGCAATGCCTGCGAGCCGGCCAGCTCGCCCTGCGCCTTGAGCGTCATTGCGAGGTTGCCCATCGAGGACAGCGTGTCCGGGTGTTCCTCGCCGAGTACGCGGCGGCGGACCTCCAGCACGCGCTCTTCTAGCGCCCGCGCACCGGTCAGCTCACCCAGTGCTCTGAGCGTCTCCGCGAGGTTGCTCATCGACGTCAGAGTGTCCGGGTTCTCTTCACCATGCAACCGGCGTTGGAGTAACAAAATGTTCTCCTGGAGGGCTCTGGCTTCCGTGAGAGCAGAGCTTTCGCGCAACGTTCTGCCAACCATCTCCAGCGATGAAATGGAGTTGAGGTCTGGATTCTCCCCCTCGGTTTCCAGCGAATCGATTGCGAATCGCTTCAACCGCTCTGCGGTCTCTGCCAGGCCTTCTTGGGGTCGTAGCCTGGCTGCCGCCCTGAGGATTGTTCCAATCACATTGACCCTGACCGGCATCCTCAGTTCAGGAAGCGACGTGGCTAGTTGCATCAGCAGTTCGCAGCCTTGTGAAGTGTCTCCGCTGAGAAGGTATGTTTCGATCAGACGTTCCATAATGGAAATTGTTTCGCGGTGAAGCGGACCGCGCTGCTGACTCGCGAGCGCCAAAATCTCTTCCTGCAGGCGCGCAATGCGTGGCAGATCGGTTGTCAACGGTTGTTTAATTGCCTCGGCTTCTGTCTTCAGTAGCGAATCAAGCCGCTTTCGAGTTAGGGCAGTTTCCGGACTTTCCCAGGGCGCAGCAGACGCCTGCAGCCACGCCAGGAGTGCCTGGTAACTTCGCACGATCGAGAAGCGGTCGGCATCATGCGCATTGATCGCCGCAACCTCTTCGCCATACGAGTAGTCCGGGCTGTGCTGAACCTGTACTTCGTCACAGTAGTTCGAGAGCTCGCAGTGATCAAGTGCATAGGCAGCTTGGAAAATGCGTTGGAACTGCGGTTGGTACCCTTCGATTCTGAGGTTGCTCTCACCATGGCGCCAGATCTGGCGTAGCTTGTCGCGCTCCGCGTCGATTCGTGATGGCAAGGGATAGACGAGCAGAGGCCGCAGGTCACGCGAACCCTGACGGTATTTGACACTGGATTGCACCAGATTCTCAATCCCGGTGAGGCTCTGCCGATTGGGGGTGAAGACAACAACCAGCTTGTCAGGCAGAAGCGAGGTGCAGATGCCGCTGATGTCAGTCATTCCAGTACGGGAGTCGACAAGCACGACGTCATACTCCGTTGCAAGCCGGCGGGCAAAGCACCGAAACACGGCTGGCGCCTGCTTATAGATGCGATGCCAGTCGAGCTCCGCAAGCCGCGACTGATAGCTCGCGTCAAAATGACCGGCCGGCATCAGGTCCACGTTCGGAACGCTCGTGGCACGGACGAAATCGACGAATGAAATCTGCTCCAGAAGTGATTCCGCCTGGGCATCCTGATCTTCACTACTGGCTTCGCCATCCTTTACGAGTTCCTGTACTCGGGTGAAGTACTCGACGACGCCTTTCTTGACTGGATCCGTAGCTTCGCCGCTCAGCGGCCGAAGATAGTAATGAAGGCCAGGGGCCTCCAGATCCCAGTCGACGGTCAACACGCGCCGGGGTTGCTCCCTCTGCGAAGCAAAGAGACAAGCAATGTTGGCCAAAGCCATCGTGCGTCCAGTTCCACCCTTGTAGGAGTAAAAGGTGATAACTTCGTGCAGCGGTGCAGACGTCTCGGCGGTATGGTGCTCCATTATCGGCCCGGAAACGGTTGTGTTGGCGCAGCCTGTATTTCTTTAGGTGCCGCTGGGGAGGATGGCCTGGGAAAGCCATATTCCTTACACTTGTCGAAAAGCCTGTCACTCTCCGACTTCATCATATCACAGAGTGACTTGATGTATTCGGCGATGCGATAAAGTTCTTCGCTTGTTTTCTGGTCATCACCGATACTCACGTTTGGGCGAGACGCCTGAGCTTTATAGTCCAGGTAGTGGCAATCTTTCGTGACGCCTTCAGGCAGGTCCTCGTAGTTTCCGCGCACCATCACTGGGATGAAGAGTCTATAGCCGTGTAGTTTGTCGCCGAGAATGTCTCGGCGCTTCTTCTCGCATTCGAGCATTGCTCGGATTTCCTTCTGGCAATAGTCAGATTCAAGGTATGAGGGCCAAAAAACGATCACCATGCAAGCGCTGCGGCAAATCGCCTCCGCCAGCTGCTCATCGTATTGATAGCCGGGAACCAGCCTACGCCTGTCAAAGAATACCTCATGCTCATGGGTGTACAGCTGTACATGGTCGGATATCGCATCGACGATCAGATTGATCAGCTTTTCCTCGCGACCATCGATCTTTGCAGGGTGCCGATAACTGATGAAGCAAGCATGAAATTTCTCGGGCATGGTCTGAGTTTAGTGAAGGCGTGGCCCAGGTGCACCATCTCCGCCTTCTGAGGCAGCTGGAGCACACGCACAAACTAGCCTGCCAGGGCGTTCAGAGGCACCACCAGTAGAAGCTGTTCCAGCTGTGGACCGGCTGCAGGTTGTCGCTGAACACCCGAAAGGTGGCGTCCTCGTGGCAGGCCTTCTCAATCTTGCGGGGCCTCGGCATCCCCGCATAGCAGGCGTACACGAGCAGCACGTCCAATTCCCGCAGGAAGACAGCTCCTACATCCTTGGATCATTGCCCTTTCCCCACGCAAGTCATTCTGCTGTGTTCGCCGACATTGAAGTTGTCCGGAGCTTTGCATCAACAAGTTGTTACTTGTTTTGAATGACGCGGAGGCCAGAAACTCATCGCTCACCAGCAACAGGACCACCTTCGCGCTGAAGAGGGCCTTCTCGATTTCCTCCCTTTAGAGGGAGCCTACCTGAATGCGGCTGTCGTCCCAGCGCTCCAGGCCGCAACGCTGCTCCGGGGGCCGTAGCATTGTGCGGAGCCGCTCCATCCGCTCGTCATCGCGATGGCTGTAGCTGAAAAAAGATGGATGGCTCGGGAGGTGGGGTCATCGAATGCCGCCAGGCGTGGACCGTTCCGGAGCGATAGCATTATGGTGGCGAGGGTAGGGCACCAGGCAGGGTCTTCTGATGCCAAGGTCTCTACCATCCGATGAGGATCCGATGAAGCCCTGTCAGAAACTCTGAATCTCACCACCCTACTGATGCCGGGGGAGTGCTGCATGGCGGAATTGTGCAGATCAGTTCCAGCAGGCAGCAGCGGGCGTTGCTCTGCACGGCTTCGGGAGTCAGCAAAGGCAGGCGGTGCTTACCCTGGTCATCTGACCACCTCTTCAGGTCCCCCTGATACAACGAATCAGCGTGGCTGCCGCAAAGTCCAGGTTTTCTGCCGTGCTGGCCCAGGTTGAGGCCGGCGAAGAGGTGGTCATCACACGGCGAGGGATCGCCATCGCCAGGATCGTGGCCGAACCAGCTCGCCTTGGCGACGGATTCGAGCTGCAGGAGCTTTTCCAGTTCACCAACGCCCAACCGATGCATCAAGGGCCGGATGCCGGCAGCTTCATGGCTGAGCTGCGCCGCGCTGGCCGCTATTGATGGCGTGCTAGTTGGACACCTCGCTGCTGGTGCCCCTGCTGATCCGGGAGCCCGGAAACCAAGGGTCCATGCCTTTGTTTCCGCCGGCGCAGCAAGGGCCCTTTTGATCAGCCCCTGGAGCATCACCGAGTTCTCCTCCGCCCTGGCCCTCAAGGAGCGCGTCAGGTCGATCAGCCGCGAGGAACGACGGGCCGCCTTCACCATGTTTGAAAAATTGACAGCCTGCGGCTGGAGTTGGTGCCGATGGAGGCAGCTGATTTTGAAGCAGCCGCCAGGCTCTGCGATGCCAGCGCTGCGCCATTGCAAGCCGGTGATGCCCTCCACCTTGCCGTATGCCGTCGCTTCAGAGGCTCACTCGCCACCATGGATCAAGGCCTTGCCGCCGCCGGCCAGGAAGCGGGGCTGGCGGTGGAGCTGATCCAGGCCTGAACCCTTGCCGCCAATCGCTGGCCAGATGCACCACGGCTGACGCCTGTTGCATGTACAGATACGGCCGCCTGATTGGCGGCACCTACCTCACCGAACTGGACCGGGGTGAGGCTGAGCGAGCGGGGGCACCCACTCCCGATCAACGTGGCTGTAGCTGATGAACAACTGATCGCGTTCGGGGCTTGATGTTATCGCATGCCGCCAGGCGGGGGCAGTTCCGCTGCGGCAAGTTTGTGGTGGTGAGAGTAGGGCACAAGGCACGGCCAGAGGCACCACCCATCCCTGGCAGACCAGGGAGATAAGCCTGCGGCGGACATACCCAGGCTCGACATGGCAAGCCTCCGCTTGAGCAGGGTACTGGGCTCTTGTCGCGATGGAAAAGGCTCGAGGCGAAGAATAGGAAACATCGTTGAAGATGCCAAGGGAATGTCGGCGCGACAACAACCCGCAAATGATCATGCTCCACGATCGTCGCGATCAGCAAGCCCCATCAATCCCCGATTGACTGCACACATTTCCGCCCGTAATTTGGCAGACCTCTTTCAGCCATCATGACCGCTTCTCCCCTGCCTGATCAGCTTTTCTGCCTGAACAGCAAAAGATCAGGCTGCTCAGCGAACCGAAGGGACCTGCCGCGCCCGGGTCTTCAGTGGCCTGGCATCAGCAGTTCCTGCGCCTACACATCGTGCGCTCGCTGGAGGCTGTGCAGGACATGATCATCGTATCGCTCTGCGTTGGACTGTTCTGCATCATGGCGCTGCAGCTCAAGGAGATCTTCGCCTCGCTGCTCAATAAACTGCAGTTTCACGCGATCACGGCCGATATCCTTTTCATCCTGATTTTGGTTGAACTCTTCCGACTGCTGATCATTTATATGCAGGAGCAGCGGGTGTCGATCGGGGTCTCCGTGGAGATCGCCATCGTTTCGGTGCTGCGCGAGGTGATCGTGAGCGGTGTGCTCGAGACCGACTGGCATCAGGTGCTGGCGGTCTGCCTGTTTCTCGCCAGGAGCGTGGGCGCCCCTCCGCCGTTCTGCAGCGGTCGTCACCAAGAGGGGCTTCACCGTTGTTGAGAATGGGAAGACCGATGCCCAGCAGCGGCGAGCGCCGCGCCCATACCCATGCCCGAGACCACCCCCCTGGCCCCCTCCCACCTGCTGCCCAGCTACCGCCAGGCCGCCCTGGAACGGGAGGAGCTCGGGGTGCCGGCCCTGCCGCTCAACGCCGCCCAGGCCTCCGCCCTCACCGCCCTGCTGGAGCAGCCGCCTGCCGAGGAAGGGGGCTTCCTGCTGCATCTGCTCAGCGAACGCATCCCGCCGGGGGTGGATGAGGCCGCCTATGTGAAGGCCAGCTGGCTCACGGCCGTCGCCCGCGGTGAGGCCAGCAGCCCCCTGGTGTGCCCCCTGGAGGCCACCCGCCTGCTGGCCACCATGATCGGCGGCTACAACGTGGGCGCCCTGATCGAGCTGCTGGCCAGCCCCGATGCCGTGGTGGCCGCCGCCGCCGCCGAGGGCCTCAGTCGCACGGTGCTTGTCTACGACGCCTTCCACGACGTGATCGAGCTGGCGGTCAGCAACCCCCTGGCCCAGCAGGTGGTGGAGAGCTGGGCCGCCGCCGAATGGTTCACCAGCCGGCCGGAGCTGCCGGCCGAGATCACGGTCACCGTGTTCAAAGTGGAGGGCGAAACCAACACCGACGACCTGTCGCCGGCCACCCACGCCACCACCCGGCCCGACATCCCCCTGCACGCCAACGCGATGCTGGAAACCCGCATGCCGGGGGGTTTGGATCTAATCGGCGAGCTCAAGGGCAAGGGCTATCCGGTGGCCTATGTGGGCGATGTGGTGGGCACCGGCAGCTCGCGCAAATCCGCCATCAACTCGGTGCTGTGGCACACCGGCACCGACATTCCCCATGTGCCCAACAAGCGCAGCGGCGGTGTGATCCTGGGCGGCAAGATCGCGCCGATCTTCTTCAACACCGCCGAGGATTCCGGCGCCCTGCCGATCGAATGCGACGTGACCGCGCTGAACTCCGGCGATGTGATCACGATCCGGCCCTACGCCGGCACGATTGAGCGGGCCGCCGGGGAGCCGGGCGCCGGTGAAATCGTGGCCCGCTTCGAGCTCAAGCCCAGCACGATCACCGATGAGGTGCGCGCCGGCGGCCGCATCCCCTTGCTGATCGGCCGCTCGTTGACAGACAAAGTGCGCGCCCAGCTGGGCCTGAGCGCCTCGGAGCTGTTCATCCGTCCGGCCACTCCGGCCGACACCGGCAAGGGCTTCACCCTGGCCCAGAAGATGGTGGGCAAGGCCTGCGGCCTGGCTGGGGTGCGTCCCGGCACCAGCTGTGAGCCGCTGATGACCACCGTGGGCTCCCAGGACACCACCGGGCCGATGACCCGCGATGAGATGAAGGAGCTGGCCTGCCTGGGATTTTCCGC
>Ga0209598_10003208_pt1 | contig 12446 bp, 8 predicted proteins | sample M_140807_EF_Meta_FD_187317 | JGI IMG/M metagenome (GOLD analysis project Ga0209598, IMG submission 187317) | Freshwater microbial communities from Lake Montjoie, Canada to study carbon cycling - M_140807_EF_MetaG (SPAdes) (version 2) | ecosystem: Environmental > Aquatic > Freshwater > Lake... | reverse complement strand
CGCGGCCCGAAGCTTCACCGAGAACTCCCCGTGCACCATGGGGATCACGTCGTCGACCTCGAGGCCCACCAGGCCGAGGATGCGGAGATCGAAGAGGATCGCCTCGAACACCGCCGGCGTGAACCGCCAGCGGTGACCGCAGAAGTCGGAATCACGTCCGTGCGCGAGCTGGCGCTGCAGACGCGCGGGCCGATCTCGATGCCGAGCGATCCGGGATGGATGACACGGCGAAGGGACGTGAAACGGTGCTCGAAAGGCGTGGCGTCGACGGTCTGTTCAGTGATGTCGCTCATCGTTGTCGATCCCCTTGCTTGCCACCGAGCCCCTGCTGGCGGACGGTCCGACACCGCCGACAACGGGGGCCATTCACGTTCCGCCGGCCACCAGGTAGCGGGTGATCCACGCGTCGCGCACCACCCGGTAGGCCTGTTCCCGCCGTCGCCCCTCGTGCAGGGCATCCTCGACCGCGGCGGATTCGACCATCGACGTCGGCACGCAGGCCGCGAGCGCTTCCACCAACGGCTGGGGTGCGTCGATCCCGTCTTGCGGCGCTCCCCTCTCCGCGGCCTTACGGCGGTAGTAGCCGATTTCGTGATGCCGCTGCATGAGCTCCAGCCGGAGGGCGTAGTACTCCCGCAGCAGCGTCTGCCACGCGCCAACAGCTGCCGGCCCGCCGGCTGCGATCCTGGCGACCCCCGCGTCGTAGTCGTGCTGCTTGCGGCCCACGACGACGTAGCTGGCTGCCAGGCAGCGGCTCGCGTAGTCGTCAAAGTCGGCCAGCAGTGGACTCGCGTGCGAACGGTCCTGGCGCATTTCGTCGAGCACGTCGCCGAACCGGGCGTCGAGCAGCCTCCTGCGGAGGGGCTCGGACACGAAGCCGAGGTAGCGATCCATGGCCATCACCACCGCCATCAGCGGTGTGGCCGAGTCGGGCACGCAGGCTTGGCGGAGCTCAAACGCTCCGACGAGGTCGGTCTCCACGGCCTGCGGCGTCATGTTGTAGTAGTGCGACGGGAAGCCGTGATACGACTGCATGAAGGCGGTGTCGATCCTGAACTCACCTCCCGGCGCGAGCACCCGCTTCACCTCGCCGATCGCGGTTCGAGGATCGTAGACATGCTCGAACACGGCGCCCGATTCGACGTAGTCGATGGAGCCGTCTGCGAAGGGGAGTGATTCCGCCTCGCACACGACGTCTACGTTCGCACACGGCAACACGTCGCAGGAGATGACCCGGGGATCGTCCGAGGGGACGTTCCCCGACCCCAGATGGAGGATCACCGAGTCCGGCCGGATGACGGGAGAATGCGCGCTGTACGACGCGATGTTTTGCGACACCTTCTCCGCCGGCGGCGGGATCAGATGCCAGTCACGGATCGTCCGCACGAGCACGGGCTTGCCGGCCACGAGCGGATAGACGTCCCCGTTGGTGGAGACGAGGGTGTTTCCACGCACCGCCAGCGTCCCTCCGGAACGCGGGCAACGCAGCATCGGCAGCATCGTTTCGAGGTTCATGCGCATCCACGCTCCAGCGTTCCCGTTCGCCCCTCGTCCGCCTGAGCCCGTTTTCCTGCCGATATCACCCGCTCGCGTCCGTCCGCCCGACGGCGTGGCCGTCGATGGCCTTGACGAGCGGGCCGACCGCATTCGGCCAGAGATACTTGCTGCGCAGGGCATCGCACCGTTCCCGCATCACGGCGCGAACCTCGGGATGCCGGAGGACGGCGGCGATCGCCTCGGCAGTCCTGTGCGGATCGCCCGGCTCGATCCTTAACCCCGCCCCGGCGGCGATGATTTCCTCGCCGATCGGATCCCCGCCGTTGGTCGCCACCGGCACGCGTGCCCAGAGATAGTCGACAACCCTCGTCCGCCAGGCCAAGGCGTTCTCCAGGCCCGGCTGGTTGGCCATGATCGTCAGATCGGCATCGAGGTACCAGTCGCCGCGATCCTCGAACGGCACCCAGTCGACCAGATGGACGAGTGGTGCCAGATCGGGCCGGCGGACAAGCTCCATGAACTGCTCGTGGCAGCGGTCGAAGTCGTCGTTGCGGACGAACGGATTCCGGGAGCCAACGATCACCAGCCGCGTCGGGTGGATTCGATCGAGGATCTTCACCGCCTCGAGCAGCCCCGCAATGTCGAACCAGGGATAGACCCCGCCAAACCAGAGGAGCTTCCAGACGTCGCCCCCGCCGACACGATCGCGGCAGGGTTGGCTCCGCGCCAGGGGCTCCTCGTGATGCACCCCGTACGGCACGATCAACGTCGGATCGTTGTCGTAGGTGAGTGGATTGATCCTCCCGATCGCGGCGAGGACACCGAGGTAGTAGAGACGTTGCTGGGGGCTGGCGCAGAGGAAGAAGTCGCCGCGCTGGAGAACCTTCTCCCAGAGGCGACGGTCGCGCTCGAAAGCCTTGAGCTCGGCGTCGCGGTCGGCCGAACGGCGGGCACAGACCTCCACGTGGATCGGCACGTAGGAGTCCAGGACGAGCATCTGGCTCGGTTGGATGGCGTCGGCGATCCGGACGCTGTCATCGCCCAGGCAGTAGCTGGCGATCACCACATCATGAGCGCCGACGAGGCCGGCGACATTGTCTTGTCGCCAGCGGACGATCTCCACGCCATCGTGCCGCTCCGGCAGCGGCACGGTGTGCCATTCGGGCACGGCGAGGGTCACCACGAGCGACGGATCGGCGAGCTTCAGACCACGAGACAGTCCCCAGCACCGCAGACCACCCCCTTCGACCGCGTTGATCCCCGGCACCGGCGGTGGCCCATACGAGACGACGAGAACCTTCTTGGCCCTGGCCTGGATGGCGCCGACCGTCGGCGTGCCCGAGTGATCCCTGATCAACTCGAAGATCCGCCGCGTGCAGCGGTCCCAGGAAATCCTGGTCTCGATCGGCATGGCCGCCGGCGACACCCCGGCACCGTGATCGAGCAGCGCGTTGACCTTGGCGATCAAAGCAGCGGTGTCGAGATACGGCACGGCGGTCCCCTCGGAGGGGAGGAGCACCTCCGAGGCGCCGATCGGCCCGGAGAAGTAGACCACCGGAACACCGTGGGCCGCGGCCTCGAAGGCCACGAACGGACCGGTCTCCTCGCGCGACGTGAGGACGAAGACATCCGCTGCCTCGTGGAAGCGGTACGGGTCGACCCGCTCGCCCACGAAGTGGATCCGCTCGGCACACCCCGCGCCCGTCTGAATGATGTCGTGATCGGTCCACCGGCAACAGGTCTCGTCGCGGGCTCCGACCCAGATGAAGTGCGGCAGAACCGAATCCGCATCACCCCGCTTCCGCCGCTCCCGGATGACGCTCGCGGCAACTTGCACGAAGAGGTCGGTTCCCTTGCGGAGCTCGGCGCGGCCGATGCAGATCACGATCGGTGCGGCGGCGGGGATGCCCAGCTCGCGCCGCACATCGGCCCGAGAGTTGACCCGCTGCTCGGGCGGCCGGGGCGGATCGACACCGTAGAAGATACCGTGAAGTTTTCGGGCGTCGACGCCGTAGCGCTGGCAGATCTCGCGGCAGATCGATTCGGTCGGCATGACGACGGCGTTCGACGCGTTGACCATCGCCCTGATCGTCGGCTTGCCGCCGAAGTATTCGTCGATCACCGTCGGCTTTTCGTGGATCCACGACACCACCGGAATCCCGTGGGCGCGGCAGGCAACCGCCACATCGGCCGTGGCGATCGTGTTGCACACGACCACGCACCGGCAGCCGCTGCTGGCCAGGCTCGCGGCCACGCTCTCGAAGGAACCGGCGTAGGGGTGGAGCGAGACGGTCGGCGCGGCCGCCCGGAAATCCCCCTCGAGGGAGCCTCCGGTGAGGAGCACGACCCGGGCCGTGCACCCGGGCTGCGACTGCACCTGTTTGACGAGGCGCAGCAGCCCGGTGGGCGCACCGCTGCGGGTCGCCTCGTGCGAGACTGCCACCACATGGAGGAGACTCGGGTCGGCAAACCAATCCGACGGGAGCACCGAGCGGCGTCTGGGGACGATGTCGTGGGGCCGTGACCGGCGGGAGCGAAGCGCGATCTGGACGGTCCGCACCGGGCCGGAAAGCGTGGGCACCCGGGCCAAGGACTCGGCGATGTTGCGACCGATCTTCATGATCTCTCCATGGGCACCGGCTCGGGCAGCCCGTCAGGGGGCCGCGGCGGGATCCCGACGCGGGGTCGATCCAGATCGCGGAATCTGTCAAACGTGGCCGCGTCGACAAAGACCAGTTTCCAAAGCGCGGAGCCGGTGCCTGCGGAGAGATTTCCGAAGATCGCCCCCCACCGCATCCGGCGCCGGATCGCGGCGCGCTGACCGGCTTCCTGAAGGCCGATTCAACGTTGTTTTCCCCCCTCGGCTCTGATACGGTCCGCCGGGGTCGTGGGCCCATGACGACGAGCGTTTTCCCCGGGCGGCGAGGGGGCCATCGTGATCACCTTTTTCATGCACATCCCGAAGACCGGCGGCCAGACGCTCCAGCGCTGGCTGGAGAGCGTCTATGGACCGGAGCGCATGGTGGTCTGGAATAGCCCGATGTATTGGGAGATGCGCCACACCAAGCAGGATTTGCGGGCGCTGCTCGTACGACACCCGGGCGTCGAGGCGATTGCGGGGCATTTTCCGTACGGAGTCCACCGGGTCCTCGGTGATCGGCCCCACCGGTACGTGACGTTTCTCCGTGATCCTGTCGATCGTTGGATCAGCGAACGCGTCCACCACCTCACCAAGAATGCCGACGAAAACCTGTTGAGAATGTCGTTCGCGGGTTGCTACGGCGACATCGACCTCTTCGAGCTTCTCCGGAGCACGATCAACGACGACGACGACATGAACCTGCAGTCACGGTTCCTGCGGAACGGGCATTCGATCGGCCCCGGCGGGAGCACGCCGGGGCGGAATCTCCCCACAGCCGATGTGCTGGCACGCTGCTCGTTCGTGGGGCGCCAGGAGTCGCTCGCCGCCGACTGCCACCGACTCGCCGGCCTCCTCGGCTGCGGGAAGATCGAGTTGCCGGAATCTCGGAATGTGGCCGGTGTGGGGGATGTCCGCTCCTCCCTGACGCCTGATGAGATTGCCTGGATCGCAGATCGCAACCGGGCCGATATCGCGTTGTGCAGCCTCGTGCCGGTGTCCGGACCGGAACGAAGCAATTCCCTGCCGGCCGATCGTCGGGCGATCGTGACGGCGATCCTCCACGGGGCACTGGCCCGCATGTCCGAATGCTTCGTCGCGCTCAAGAAAGACCGCGACGAGGCCCAGGTCATCATGGACCACCTCGCCGCGCTGGTCGACACGCTTCCGCCCCCTCCGATGGCGCGGGCACTGACGTCAGGGTGAGCCCCGCGTCGGACGCTTCTGCAGGGGGGGCACGCCCGCGGTATCCCTGAGTTGCCGGACCACCCGCGATGCTTCGCGGCGCAGCTTGGCGAGCGTGCGGGGCTTGGGAAGCGGCATCAATGGCTCGGCTGCCGAGTCCTCGATGCTTTGCTTCAACCGATTGATCTCGGCGACGAGTGACTCGATCTCCGCCAGGTGCCGTCCGATCGTGGCGACCTGCTCGGCATCGCGTTCGCCGAAAAGCCGCAGGTTGACGTCGAGGCCGCTCTGCACCGCTGCCGTCTCGGCCCTGGCGGCGGCGAGCTCGAGTTCCCAGGCCTCCCGTTCGGCAACGAGGCGCCGCTCACCGGCGTCGTGTTCCGCCGTCAGCAGGCTTTGGCCTTCCGCGCGCACGGCAAAGATAACCGTGGCCGCGAGAGCCTGTTCCTCGGCCAGCTGTCGCTCGCTCTCGGCAGATCGGGCCCGCTCCTCGGCCAGCTGTCGCTCGCTCTCGGCAGATCGGGCCCGCTCCTCGGCCAGCTGTCGCTGGCTGTCGGCAATCCGGGCCCGTTCCTCGGCCAGCTGTCGCTCGCTCTCGGCAGACCGGGCCCGTTCCTCGGCCAGCTGTCGCTCGCTGTCGGCAGATCGGGCCCGCTCCTCGGCCAGCTGTCGCTCGCTGTCGGCAGACCGGGCCCGTTCCTCGGCCAGCTGTCGCTCGCTGTCGGCAGACCGGGCCCGTTCCCCGGCCAGCTGTCGTTCGCTGTCGGCAGTCCGGGCCCGCTCCTCGGCCAGCAGTCGCTCGCTCTCGGCAGACCGGGCCTGTTCCTCGGCCAGGAGACATTCCGCCGCCGTCCGTGCGGCGCCGACAGCCTGCTCGTGAGCCGTGGCTGCGATCGTTCGTTCCCGGCTGGCCCGCGCCCAGGTCGCCACCGCCGCCACCGCCGCCACCGGCTCCGCCGTGGCCCGCCACGGGGTCGGCAGTGGGACACGCGATTCGGCAACGTCGCGCAGCTCGCCGTAGAGCGCGTCGACCTCCGGCAGGAGGGCTCGCACGATCGAAGCCTGCGCGCCGCGAGCGGCAGCGTCGCCGCCGAGCAGTTCGGCCTCGAATCGGGGCGGAGGATCGGCCAACGGGAGGCCGAATCGTTCGCGGAGGACCGCGAACGTGCCGGCGGGATCGGCGATCACTTGCCCGAGCTCACGCACCAGGCAGCGCTCGGGCCGGCGGCGGGCAAAATCGAGGAGGATGCGATTGGCGTGCTCCCAGGCGCGGAGCGCGAGGAGCGGATCGGTGATGCAGGCCTCGTCGAGGCGCCGATAGAGCGAGTCGGCGACCTCCCACGGGCTGCGGAAGACCATCAGCCAGGTCGCCTCGGGAACCTGATCGGCCCAGAAGTCGAGAAACAGGAGCGTGCGCGGATCCTTCCAGCCCCACGGCAGGCCCGCCGCGCGGCGCGCGGCAACGATCTCACCAGCGCGGGCTTCCAGTCCCATCGGAAACGTGATCCGCCCCTCCGGTACGATGCCGTCGCCGTGGAATCCGCAGCTTCGCAGCGCCCGCTGGTGAAGCTCGAGGAAGTCGAGGTCTTCGAAGTGCCCGCGGGCGTTGCCGTGCCCCACCCCCAGCTGCCGCTCCCCGAGCTTGATGCCGGCCCCGTCGAAGAGCGACGCGACATACGACGTGCCCGACCGGTGCATCCCCGCGATCGCCAGGGCCGGGGGCAGCCAGTGGAGCGACCGCGGCGACGCGCCGGCGATGGCCGGCGATTCGACACCGGACGGTGAAGGTCGGCACGACCGGAACGATTCGTCAACCATGCGCGGGGATTTCCGGTTTCGTCGAATTGGGGCCGTGTTTGCGGGTTTCCCGGCCCTTCATGGTGGCAAACCCCACCGTGGATCGGAAGACCATTTCCCCCCAGTCTCCAGGGCCGAAAAGCTCGCCCGGCCGCCCCCTTCCTTGGCGGCCCCGGCCGCTCCCTGGCGGCGCTGCGGTTCGAAGCCAACCTATTCGAAGAGCACGCAGTCGCCGTAGCTCAAGAAGCGGGAGCGCTGGGCGATCGCCTCGGCATAGGCTCGCTTCACGAGCTCCCGCCCCGCGAACGTGCTGACGAGGACCATGAGCGTCGTCCGCGGCATGTGGAAGTTCGTCAGCAGGCAGTCGACGGCCCGGAAGGAGTGTCCGGGGCGGATGAAGAGCGACGTCGGCCCCGACCAGGGGGCGAGCGTGCCGGCCGCGGCAGCCGTTTCGAGCGTCCGCACCGCGGTCGTCCCTACGGCGACGACTCGGCCCCCACGGGCCCGGGCCGCAGCGACCGCGGCCACCGTCTCCGCCGGACAGTCGCACCATTCGCTGTGCATCGGATGATCGTCGAGATTGTCGACGGCAATCGGTCGGAAGGTATCGATGCCGACATGGAGCGTCACCCTCGCCATCCCGATGCCGCGGTCGGTGAGCGCCGCCAGGAGCGTTGGGGTGAAGTGGAGCCCCGCGGTCGGTGCGGCCGCCGAACCGGCGAGCCTGGCAAACACCGTCTGGTAGCGCGGGAGGTCGTCGGCGCGGGCGTCGCCGCCGCGGATATAGCCGGGGAGCGGCACGCGCCCCACCGCGCCGAGGAGCTGCTCGACGGTGCCGGCCTGATCGGGGCGGGCCAGCCAGGTGCCACCGGGGCCCCGTCCGGTCATCTCGAGGGAGAATCGGTCGGCTCCTTCCGCATCGACCAGCACGATGCGCTCGCCGATCGCGACGCGCCCGCGGGTGTGGGCGAGGAGCCGCCAGACGCCGTCGGCCGGCGACTCGAGCCACAGCCCCTCCCACCGCCCTCCCGTCTGCTCCCGGCGCCCCTCGAGCCGGGCCGGCACGACGCGGGTGTCGTTGACGACGAGGAGATCGCCGGGGCGAAGGATTTCGACGAGATCGCGGACGTGGCGGTGGGCGAGCGCGCCGTCGGAGCGGCGGACGACGAGCATCCGCGCGGCGCTCCGGTCGGCGAGCGGTTCCTGGGCGATCAGCTCGCGGGGGAGATCGTAGTCGTAGGCATCGGCGTCGAGCATCGGGGCATGGTACGCCGGAAGCGTCGGTCGGCGGAATGCCCCGGCCGCGAACCGTGGTACAACCGACGGCCCCCTCACCGGACCGCTCTCCCGCCCTCGCTCCCGCCATGGCTTCCACGATCCACACGAGCGTTCTTCCCGCCGAGTCGCTCGGCTTCCTCGCCCTCAAGCCGGGAGACCGGGTCGTCGATGGCACGCTCGGCGGCGGCGGGCACACCCGGCTCCTCGCCGAGGCGGTCGGCCCCACCGGCCTGGTGATCGCCATCGACCGTGATCCCGGCGCCATCGCCCGCGGCGTCGATCTGCTCGTCGGGCTGCCGGTGCGGTTCGCGCAGGCCAACTTCCGTGACATTCCCGAGGTCCTCGACGCGCTTTCGATCGACAAAGTCGACGCGGTGTTCCTCGACGTCGGGCTCTCCAGCGATCAGCTCGCCGACGTCGAACGCGGTTTCTCCTTCGATGCCGACGGTCCGCTCGATCTGCGGTTCGATCCGACCGAGGGGGAGCCGGCCTGGCGGCTCGTCAACCGGCTGCGGCCCGAGAGCCTCGCCGATTTGATCTACGAATACGGCGAGGAGCGTTACAGCCGACGGATCGCGCGGCGGATCGCTGCCGTCCGGGAGAAGGAGCCGATCCGGACCGCGCGACAGTTCGCCCGGATTGTCACCTCGGCGATCCCACGCCAACACCCGCCGGCCCGGATCCATCCGGCCACACGCACCTTCCAGGCGCTGCGGATCGCGGTCAACGAGGAGTTGAAGAGTCTGCAGATCGCGCTGGAGCGCACGCCCACCCGGCTCGCCCCCGGCGGGCGGATGGTGGTGATCTCGTTCCATTCGCTCGAAGACCGGCTCGTGAAGCAGGCCTTTCGGAATTCCCAGACATGGGAGTGTCTCACGCGGTCCATCGTCGAGGCCTCCGCAGAGGAGGTGGCCCACAATTCGCGCAGCCGATCGGCACGCCTCCGGGCCGCCCGGCGCCTCCCCGATCCGCTCGACGGCCCCGGCACGGGCTGAAAACAGCGTCGCAATGACTCCGCCTCCGCCGGGGACAAGTGCCCCCGAATCGGCGCGGATTCTCCCCTTCCGCCACAGCGACGGTGTGGGCAAAATCCCGCCCCCTGGCCAGCGGTGGAAATTGCCCCTCGCTCCCCGGCTGCCCAGCCGCGGCGATCCCCCGATCTGCGGCCTGCAGGGAGATTCGATCGCCCCGGAGGCGGACGCATGGACCACACCCACGACGCCGAGAGCGACGCCGATCTCGACGCACGCCTCGCGAAGGTGTTCGAGGAGCGGGGCATCCCCAATCCCCCTCCCCGCCCGGTTCCCCGCCCGCTCCCGCCGCCGCCCGTGGTCAAGGTCGACGCGCCGGCGCCCGTTGCCAAGGTCGACGCGCCCGCGCCCCGCCCCCAGGCCGTTCCCCAGGCCCTTCCCCGGCCGGCACCAATGGTAGGCAAACCGGCCCCGCCGCCGGTCGCCCCGCGCCGCAGCAGTCGCCGGGAAAAGACGATTCTCCTGGCGATGCTCGGAACGCTGGCCGGGGCCTTTGTCGGCGTTCTGTCGATGAAGCTCCTCGTCCCCCGCGCACCAAACGGCGCGGGGCCCGACATCCAACTCGAATCGGTCGGGAGCGGCGCGGTCGATCTCGTCGATCCCCCGGTCCTGACCGCGCTTCCTCCTACCGCGGCCATTCCCCCCGACCCGTTTCGCAGCCTCGGCCTCCCCCCCGCTGCCCCGGGCGACGAACAGACCGCGTTGCAAAGCGGCGAACCATCCGCCGGCGACGCCTCCGACCACGATGCCTCCGCCGCGGTCGATGCCGATCGCGCTGACGCTGCGCTGGCCGCGGGACGGTATTCCCGCCGCCGTGCCTCTGATCGCCTCACCCCCATCGACGCCACCGACCTCGCTCCGATCCCCGCCGACGCCACGCCCCCTGCGTCGCGGTTTGCCGGCAATTCTCCGCTCCGTGCCCTTGACGAGGAGTCCCCCCCCACGCGGCGCCCGGCCTTCGCGGGCGCCCCCGATCGATCCGATCCCCGGCAAGGCGTTGTCCCTACGGCCGCCATCCGCCCCCTCGACCCCCGATCGGCCCTGGGGGATGCCGCAGCGCCGAGCGCCGGCGGCGGCTATGTCGTCCGCGAGGGGGATACCTGGTGGTCGGTGGCGGAGTCGACCTACGGCGATGGTCGCCTCTACAAGGCGCTGTTCGCCTGGAACCGGACGCTCGACCCGCGCGTCAGCCTCGCCCCCGGCACCCGCCTCGAACTGCCGCGTGAGGAGCAGCTCCGTGCCGCCTGGGGCCGACTGGTGCCGTAGGACCGCGCGCGTGCTCGCGCCGCGGAGCTTCCGCCACGGCCGCACACGAATCGTCGGAGGAGTCCCTGACAGGGATCAAAGGGACAAAGGCCAAAGGGCGGAGGTTACCGTGCCCGGCGACGCCGAAACACTCTCCAGCCGGCACAGGCGATTCCAGCCGCTCCCATCACGAACGTCGATGGCTCGGGCACGGCACTTGCGAGACGAAAACCGTTGAGGTTGCTCTCGAGCGACGTGACGGCCGAGCCGCTGTCGGAGGACGACAGGGCGACCGCACCGTTGTCCCAACTGCCGCCCCGCAGCCCACGAGACGAGCTGGCGGCGGCACCCGTGAGGTCGTTCCATTCAGTCAAGTTGCCGCTCATGTCAAACGCCCCGTAGGCACTTGCCCCGCCGTTGGTGCCCACCGTCGTCACGTTGCCATTTTGGCTATTCCAGTCAGCGTGAAGGTTGTAGTTCGCGAAGTCGCCGGTGCTGCCAGCAGAGCCGATTCCTGTCGAACCCGCCGTCACTCCCGTCGGGGCTGTGTTGCTCTTCGTGGCGTAATCCCAGTAACCCGCGCTGGTCCCTCCGCCCTTGTAGTACGCCGCCTTGTACCACTGGTTTTCCGTCGGGAGGTAGAACGTCGCACCCGAGTTCACCGCCGGGGCCGTGCCGCTGGTCTGGCCGCTGACGAGCGTGTAAGCCCCTGTCTCCGTGCTCGACGAGCTCGTGGCACCGTTCTCATACCAGTTGGATACCCGCGCCGCATCGAACCAACTCACGTAGTTCACCGGCTTGTCGCCCATGTCGGTCTTGACCGAATAGGTGTATGCACCAGACAACCCGGATCGACTGATGCCGCCGCGGGCGTCGCTGCCCATGCTCGTGTTGTAGAGCGAGTAGGTGTCGGTTGCAGCCACAGATGTCAGGAAGTCGGTGTACTGCTGGTTCGTAAACTCGTACTTCATGATCTGGAATGAAGTCGCCACGGCACCAGCGGGATTCGGGGCTCCGGTGGTATCAGCCGTGTTCCCCGGGTCGCCGACCGTCACCCACTCGATGATTCCGGCGTGGGCGATAGAGCCCAACGGGAGGCAGGCCAAGGCCGCCAGCCAAAGGGAAAAGGCTTTCCAAGAAAAGTACGGCATACGATCGTCCTTTCGGTGAGCACATCGGCATTCCACGGAGGACCGCAAACACTGCCGCCCCAAGTCAACAGACCACACCAACACTTCATGTCAAGGCTCATCCAAGCCGCTGTCCAAAGTGTCTCGGTGTTTCCGGCAGCCACGGCCGCCAGATCACTTTCACCCCGATTTGTTTTCCCACATCACACGCACCACACGCAGAAAGCGAAATCTGAAAGACACTTTTCCCGCACCGGCGACTCGTCACCCCGGATCCCGCGACGGCACCAACGCCTGATCGGCGACCGGTTTGAAACGGGCGGGAACAGAATGGAAATAAGGCTTCTCCGCAGAATCCGTGGGCGCAGACCGGCTTGAGAGAAGTCCTGCTTCGGGCTGCAACGGAGCCGCCACCGCAGGCCGCTGGCACCGCAGCCCGCTCTCAGCCATAGCCGGCTGGCAGCCATGGCCATGACCCGTCGGGCCGCGGTGGCGGCATCAGTGCGTTCCCTTAAGCGTCCCAAACAAAGGCCAGAAGCCAAAGGGAAGCATCAGCGGCCGTGCCGCCGTCGTTCCAGAAGTCCAAGTCCGCCGACGATCAACCCCAACACGGCACTCAACCCGTTCGGGTCGATCTCGGGGACG
>Ga0209598_10003200_pt1 | contig 12461 bp, 9 predicted proteins | sample M_140807_EF_Meta_FD_187317 | JGI IMG/M metagenome (GOLD analysis project Ga0209598, IMG submission 187317) | Freshwater microbial communities from Lake Montjoie, Canada to study carbon cycling - M_140807_EF_MetaG (SPAdes) (version 2) | ecosystem: Environmental > Aquatic > Freshwater > Lake... | reverse complement strand
CAGTGCTCTGGCGGGAGCCAAGGTTCTGAAAATGTGTAATGCGCGTATAATTTGTTTGAAGCGGCAAGAAGCCAAAAGAACGCCACGACCGATAATGATAGCCACAAGAGCCATAGCCGCGCCAGCGAACCGTTATAGGCCAGTGCTGTTCTGTCGATACCGTAGGACCCAACAGCAAGACCAAATACGAAATAGAGAGGGTAAAGGAATAGTCGGCTGGCATGCAGTGAAAATGGACCGAACATCCACCACCTGAATGGCGGGACCATCCATGCCATTGGGACATAAGCGACCAAAGTCGCCAGCAAAAGTACTAGAAATAGCGCGATGGGGCGATTCAACAAGGTCGCGCTTAGCCGAATCAGGCCTGTGGCAGAACCTATAAAATTGGCTGGAATGAGTTTGTAGAATATAGCCGTCAGTAAATTGAAAGCAAAAAGAAGTGAAACAAACCACAATGGCCCGCATGGCCACGGACCAACCAGAATCATTTCCCGCCAATACGCGAAATAGCCGGTAGTGGTCGGTCCGGTCCTCATGTACGATGGATAGTATTCGAGAGGGCTAAGTATCATAATCGCGAAAATAAATGGGATACCCAGACGCATAAAACGATCCTGCAAAAACAGCCGCCATCCTTTTTTTTCCAGGCTTTTATATACAAACAAGCCTGAAATGAAAAACATAAGCGACATGAAAAAAGTGTTGTTGAAAGCGAAAAAGATATCGAAACCGATCCAACGCTGGTTATCAATGATGGGAGCTGTTGATCCCGTCAAATAATTGGCGTAATCAAAAATCGCAAATGTAGTGTGAGCGAGCGCTGCATGGAACGCCAAAACCAGCAGGGTGATGAAAACACGAAGATTGTCGATGCCTGTCGATCGTTCTGTGGGTCTTGTGGCTGTCGGCTGATTTGACATGACGAAATCACATCCTGATATTGGCTTGTTTATCGCCTTTATGTCACATGCAAGGCTGCCGTTGATATTATGAATGTAAATTACTGGAGCCACCACGCAAATGTATCGGGCCAAGTCTTGGCGCTCGTGCCAGCAATTCAACCCAAATAAAACTATACGATATTTTGACCCGCGTCCAAGTCCACGGGAGGCCTGTTTTGCCCCAGTTGGCACATGGATTGTTACCGGGGTATAATTAACCCATGCCCGGTTCATCGGGCTCTCTCCGATGAATAGCTTGGCTAAGGTAGACTCATGCAGGAGGAAGAGTCATGGCCACGATCGTGTCCGACCCTGACATCATGCTGGGAAGGCCGGTGGTATTCGGTACCACGGTGACTGTTGAATTGCTTCTGGAACAGTTGGCTGCCGGTGAACCGATGGAAAACATCCAGAAGTCACACCCGGACCTTCCGGAAGGCAGCCTCGAAGCGGCGCTCCATTTTGCCGCAACGACCATTCGTAACGAGTCTTACCTCAATCTTTACAGTTGAGATATCAGAACAGTTCGGCCAGAGGGCGCCCTTCATCTGGCAGCAAGGGAAACAACTGGCCTTGGGCATCTTGGTAGGTTGAGTCTAAGGGAACGCCAAGGTGCCGGAATATCGTGGCAGCCATGTCGGCTGGGGTTACCGGCCGCGTGGCGATATGTCCGCCATCTGCTTCGGTTGAGCCAACTACTTGGCCATGACGTAATCCGCCACCCGCCATCAGCGCTGAAAGCACCACCGGCCAATGGTCGCGGCCGTCGGTGCTGCCTTGGGTTCCGAGCTTTGGGGTGCGCCCAAATTCTCCTTGTGCCAAAACCAGAGTGTCATCGAGCAAACCACGTTCCGCTAAATCTTCTACCAGCGTTGTCACAAGATGATCAAAAAGAGGCAGAAGCGGTTTCAGGCCTTTTGATATTCCTCCATACGGCGGAATGTTATCGCCGTGCGTGTCCCAAGTGCCGCTGGCCCCATGGTAACTGAGATCGAGAGTCACAAACCGACAGCCCGCTTCCACCAGACGCCGGGCTAAAAGCGCTTGCCGGCACCAGAGGTGCGGGCCAAACCGGTCACGGGTGGAAAGCGGTTCAGCTTCGATATCAAGTGCGCGCCTCAACCGAGGACCGGTAAGCATTTCCATGGCCATCTGCTCGTGCCGGTCCAGTCCGTCCAACCTGCCGTCTCGCTCCAGCGATTCACGCAACCTGTCGAGGCCACGGCTGAGCGTGGCGCGATCGCCCAGTCTTTCTCCATCCAACCCCTTGGGCATATTAAAAAAGTCACCCGCCGATACCCTGCCGGTGTCTTTGCCTACGTCGGTGAGAATGGGTAGGCGCGTGGCCCGATTCGCGAGGAACGGATCGAAACCGGCTCCCAAACGGCCTCCCCATGCCAAATGGGAGCGGCTTGTCATAAAGGCGGCATAGGGAGGCGCCCCTGGAAGCCGTGGCCCTAGGAACTTGCCTGCCAAGGCCCCCAATGCCGGGTACTTGGCTGTCTCGGGGTTGGTGCGTGATTCGGCCCGGCGGTTACCGGTTTGAAACACGGTGTTCGGTTCGTGGTTGCTGCCATGCGCATCGACTGACCTGATGAGTGTGAAGCGCTTTCCCAGCATGGCAGCTTGTTTGGGATAATGCTCGCACAGGCGCACACCCGGTAGAGACGTTGTGATGGTGCCAAAAGGCCCGCGATTTTCAGCAGGGCGGTCTGGTTTGGGATCCCAGGTGTCGATGTGGCTGGGGCCACCGGCCATCCAAAGCAGAATCACGGCTTTACCAGACCGCGACTGGCCCTGTGCTTCTGCCGCAAGCAATCGGGGCAGCGACAGACCGCCTATACCCGCCATTCCCGCTTTCAGCATGTTGCGGCGTGTGGCCAGCACCAAGCCCTCGGCGTCCCGTCCTCTCAACCACTGGAATGCATGCTGCATGTTGGCTTCCCGATGGTATTATCAGCGGCCAGAAGCCCGGTTCAGGCTTCGTTGGCATCCGGTTATTGGCCCCGGGGGAGGATGGAACCACATGATGAATCTAGCACTTGGGATTCTAATCGCTGCGATAGGCCAAGTCGACACCGACATCATTATCTCGGGTGGATTGGTCCACGATGGTTCAGGAGCGCCGGCAAAGCGCGGAGATATTGGCATCAAGGGTGATCGCATTGTTGCCATTGGCGAATTCAAATCCATTGGCAATCCGCGTCGTCTGGATGCGGCGGGGATGGTCGTTTCGCCCGGATTTATCGATCTGCATACTCACAGCGATTATCCCCTGCAAAATAAACCCACCAACGCCAACCTGAACTATCTGCTTCAGGGTGTAACAACTGTTGTGACAGGCAACTGTGGTTCTGGCCCGGTCGATACAGCAAATTTTTATGCTCAGTTGAAGAGAGCGGGCATCAGCACGAACGTTGCCCATCAAGTCCCTCATAACGATGTTCGCCGTGTTGTCATGGGGAATGTCAACCGTGAACCCACAGCCGAAGAAATTAGTAAAATGGAAGTTCTTGCTGATCGCGCTATGCGTGACGGCGCATGGGGGCTATCAACAGGCCTGATCTACAATCCTGGCACATACTCCAAAATCCCCGAACTGATCGCACTTGCCCGCATAGCCTCGCGTCATGCTGGTTTTTATGCCAGCCATATTCGTGATGAAGGTGCCGGTGTGATGGCTGCTGTCGAAGAGGCGATCACGATTGGTAGCGAAGCCAAACTGCCAGTGCATATATCTCATATTAAAGTGACAGGCCGCAGCCAGTGGGGTAAAGCGGGAGATGTGGCCATGCGCATTGCCGCTGGACGCAAGGAAGGCAAGAAGATCACGGCAGACCAGTATCCGTACACGGCCAGCAGCACATCGCTGACAGCAACCGTTATTCCTGCGCGTTTTCGTGAAGGTGAACGCGCGGAACTGGTGCGCCGCCTCACAGATTCCGCAACGGGTCCGCTTATTCGTGAGGCGATTTCCCAAGCCATGGGCAGGAAAGATGCCGGTGCTGATATCCGTATTGCCCGCTATGCTCCCAAGCCTTCATGGTCGGGCAAGTCTATCGCGGAGATCGCGAACATAACGGGCAAGTCGCCTGTGGACGTGGTGGTGGAAATTGAAAGAAATGGCGGAGCGCAGATTATTAATTTTGGAATGAACGAAGAGGACATGAAACTGTTCATGCGGCTCGATTTTGTGGCAACAGCCAGTGACGGAGGGGCTATGGTGCCTGACACACTGACATCTCCTCATCCGCGCAGTTACGGCACGTTTGCCCGAAAAATCGGCTTCTTTGCCAATCAGGAAAAAGTCATTCCATTGGAACAGGCGATCCGCTCCTGTACGGGATTGCCAGCGGATATTCTAGGAGTGAAGGACCGTGGATATCTGAAGTTGGGCCATAAAGCCGATGTGGTTGTGTTCGATCCATCACTGTACCGAGATCTGGCGACCTACGACAAGCCGCACCAATACGCGCAGGGAACCGTCTATGTGCTGGTGAATGGCATTGTGGCTGTGGAAAACGGCAAAGCCAACGGGAAGCTACCCGGGCGCCCATTGGTGCATGATGCGGCTGGGGGAAGGTGAACTGTAGGCGTGGGCCATTATCATCACGCAACTTGCCGACTGACTTCTCCTGGAACTTGTCCCGCCGTCAGCCGCATTTCATTCGCTATGCAGGGCGAATTCATGTTATGCTATAGGTGATTGACCTTCAGCCTTACGGGTTGCCCCTATGCCCTTGCTGAATCTAGTGCTGGTTCTTTGCAGCGCCGATGTTCCTTCCTATCGGCTTGAAGTTCAGCCCATGTTGGTCCGTGCCGGTTGTTCGTCTGGCCCTTGCCATGGCAACCTCAACGGCAAAGGTGGTTTCAAATTATCACTACGCGGCGAAGATGCTGCCTTCGACTTGAAGGCACTTGTGCGTGAAGCCACAGGAAGACGCGTTTCCCGTTTCGACCCGGATGAAAGTCTGATTCTCAAGAAAGCTGGTGGAGCGGTTCCACACGAAGGCGGGGTGCGTTTGGCCCCTGGGTCTTTGGGTCGCCAAATCCTTTCGCGTTGGATTGCCGCGGGCTGCCCCGATGATGGCGATCGTGCACCGGTTGTACGCCGTTTGGAAGTTAGCCCCAGAGAGCAGTTTGTTCCACCGGGCGTTGATCGCGTGACGTTGAAGGTGATGGCGGTGCTTTCGGATGGTACGAGCCGCGACGTGGGCGCCCTAGCAACGTTTGAACCGGGCACCCTTGCATTCAGTGCCCATGCTGCTCCGGTTATCGAGGCCTCCAGACGTACGGCCGGAGTCGTTTTGATTTCCTATGCCGGGGCTCAAGCGGCATCGCGGTTGCATTTCATGGAGCATGGGTCCAAACCAGATTCAGTGGCGGCGCATCCTATCGACCGGTTGGTTCAGAGCCGTTTGGCGCGTGCGGGTGAATCCGTTGCGCCCGTGGTGCCCGACCACTTGTTTTTAAGGCGCGTGTGGATCGATTTGGCTGGGCTACCGCCGCCCGCATCGGTGGCCAGAGCGTTTTTGGACGACCAATCCGCGGGCAAGCGAACCCGTCAGATCGATGAGCTTCTCGACGCGTCCACATTTGCAGATATTTGGGCGCTTAAATGGGCCGATGTGCTGCGTGTGGAAGAGAAAACCCTCGATTCCAAAGGTGTCGCGGCCCTTCATTCGTGGTTGAGACGGGCGTTTCTAGACCGCATGCCACTCGATGCCATGTCGCGAGCCCTGATTTCGGGGCGTGGCAGCAGCTACGAGCATCCGCCGTCCAACTTCTATCGGGCGCTTCGCGATGAACAGGCCCGCGCCGAGGGCGTAGGCCAGGTTTTTCTGGGCCTACGTCTGCAATGTGCGCGTTGCCACAACCATCCATTCGATCGCTGGAAGCAGGACGATTACCACGGTTTTGCAGCTTTGTTTTCCCGGTTGCAGTATCGCATTCTCAGTAACGAAAAACGCGACAATCTCGACAAGCATGAATTTGTAGGCGACCAGATTGTGTACATGGCGCGTTCTGGAGATTACAAGCATCCCACACGTAGTGGGATTGTGTCCCCACGAATTCTCGATGCTTCAGAGCCTTTGCGCTCCGATACGGACCCGTTGGTGGCTCTGGCCGACTGGGTAACGGCTGGGGACAATCCTTATTTTGCAAAGGCTCAAGCTAACCGGATCTGGCGGCACATGATGGGCCGTGGCTTGGTGGATCCGGAGGACGATTTTCGTTTGGCCAACCCTGCCAGCAACCCGGAGCTACTCGATTTTCTGGCAACAGAATTGGTTCGAGGCGGCTACGAAACCCGAGCGCTGGTGCGACTCATCGCCACTTCTCAGGCCTACCAGCGTTCTTGGATAACCGGCGACGATGACGAAGACGATGGACTCGCTGCGTCGAGTCGACCGCGCCCATTGACCGCCGAGCAAGTGCTTGATGCCCTGGCGCAGGTCACCGGAAGTCCGCTGGCGTTGCGTGGTTGGCCTAGAGGCACACGGGCTCAACAGTTACCGGGGGTGCGCGCATCCCGTGATCCGGGCAGGCAGGGGGGTGATGTGGAGCGGTTTTTGCGGGTATTTGGCAAACCAGAGCGGCTATTGAGCTGCGACTGTGAACGGACGAGCGAGCCGACACTGGCGCAGACATTCCAGTTACTCACTGGAAATACGTTGCAGGCTATGCTGGCGCGATCCGATAATCAACTGGAATCCTTGTTGGAATTACCCGCTGAACGTGCCATTGAAGAGCTGTTTTTGGCGACCTTGAGCCGCCGGCCGAAGCCTGCAGAGATCACTGGTTCTATCAAACTGCTCAATGATTCAAAGACGAAGCGCGAAGGATACGAAGATATTCTGTGGGGATTGGTCAACGCGCGTGAGTTCCTGTTGCGTTGGTAATTGAAGGATCCAGATTAATGGCAACGCACATTCCATGGTTTGGTGTCCCCGATCGTCGCGTGGCTTTGCGCGTGGGGTTTGGAGGCTTGGGTGCCGCGCTGTTACCCGGGCTATTACCGGCGGCGGCAGTGCGTCCCGGCAAGGTGAAGACGGTCATTTTCCTGCATCAGTGGGGCGGTCCCAGCCACCACGACACAATCGACATGAAACCGGACGCACCATCGGCTGTTCGTGGTGAATTCCGGCCGATGGCCTCGAGTCTGGTGGGTGTTCCCGTTTGCGAACGTCTGCCACGCTTGGCCAAAGTGATCGACCGATTTTGCCAGATCCGCTCACTCAACCATACGATGAAAAATCATAATTCTGCAGGTTACTACAGCCTGACAGGCATGGCGCCGCCATCTGATGATCAGAGATTGCGTGATTCGCGAGAACTGTTTCCGGCTTATGGATCTATTGTTGACAGATTTTGTCCTGCTCCTGTTGGAGTGCCCGGCTTTGTAGCCTTTCCACACCAGATTGCCGATGGATCGATCACTCCCGGCCAGCATGGCAGCTTTTTGGGGAAGGTGCACGATCCGTTGTTCATTGGGCTCGATCCTGCCCAACCGGGTTTTCGGTTGCCTGAATTGAGCCTGCCTGAGGGTGTCGATTCCGCGCGGTTGGCCCGTCGCGAGACAGCGCGTGCCTTGGTGGAGGCCCAGCTTGGGCAACTCGACAAAGCGCCTCTGGCGCGAGGACTGGCAGAACAGCATGGCAAGGCACTGGCGTTGCTGGGATCCGCCAAGGTGCGCGACGCCTTTGATCTTTCTCGGGAGTCTGAATCGGTACGCGACCGTTATGGTCGCACAACCTATGGGCAAAGTTGTCTGTTGGCGCGACGTTTGGCGGAAGCTGGATGCCGATGGATTCAGGTCTATTTCAACCGCAGTATTGGCGGTGCCAAGGGTGGTTGGGATACCCATGGTTTCCGCGGCGAGCCGATGTATCCAATCCTCAAGGACTATCTTCTGCCCATAACAGATCAGACGCTTCCCACCTTGGTGGAAGATCTGGAAGAGCGCGGTCTTTTGGAAACCACATTATTGGTATGGGTGGGTGAATTCGGCCGTTCGCCGCGCATCAATAATATCGCGGGCCGCGACCATTGGCCGCAGTGTTATCCAGCCTTGCTGGCCGGTGCCGGAGTGAAGCGTGGTTATGTCCACGGCCGTTCCGACAAGCTAGGGGCCTACCCCGCCTCGGACCCTTGCCGCCCGGAAGACCTTTCGGCCACGTTGTTCCACCTGCTGGGCATTGATCCAACCACCGAAATCCGTGATTCTCTAAATAGACCATTGCCATTGAGCCCTGGTCGTGTCATTGATGGTGTGCTCGCTTAGCGAATTCTTCAAACGCCACCATTTTTGTCATAGTAATGCCTGATGGAGTTCGTGACATTGTCTAGTGAAAAATCGGTCAATTTTAATATTACGCTCAAGCAAATCTGGAATCTTTTGCTTCTCTGGTTTAGCCTTACCAGTGATGTTGGCCGGTTCGCCTACGCGGCAACCGGGTTTGGCCTGATGGCATTCAAATATCTGGTGGAAGCCGGTCTGATATATGAATACGCGAGGAAAATATTTTCGCCCGTTGACTTTGTCAACCCGGCTTTTTCGATTCGCTATCAATATTTGGCGCCGCCAGCACCCGACTGGCTGGCATGGGCTATTTTCGCATGGTCGCTTCCGTTTCTTTGGATTGCTGTAACCATGAGTGTTCGCAGGGCGGCAAATGCCGGTGTTGCGCCATGGATCGGATTGCTGGTTTTCGTGCCCGTGGTCAATTTGATTCTTATGCTGGTTTTGGCGTGTTTGCCCCAGCGTTCACAATTAATTTACGACAATCTGAATAAAACAGTTCCCGTAATTAATTATGGTATCAGGAGCGCCCTTTTAGGAATGGTGGTAGGTTTTGGTATTTGTCTGATAATGGTGGGGCTGAGCGTATATTTTCTTTCTTCTTATGGTGCCTCCCTGTTTTTGGGTACGCCACTCCTCATGGGTGCCGCGAGCGCCTCCATTTACAATCGGCCGCACCGGCGTACTTTGAAAGCAAGTATTATGGTTGGCCAATTATCAATTTTATTGGGTGGTTTTGGACTTTTGATATTTGCGTTTGAAGGCATAATTTGCCTTGTCATGCTTTATCCAATCGCGGTGATCATGGGGTTATTGGGGTCTGCCGTAGTGTGGACGATTGCGGCCACCAGTCCGCAACGATCGGTTTCCTCCTGCTTGCCGCTGATTGTTCTCCCACTATTGGTGGGCGCCGAAACCGTGATTCATAAGGCCTGTGAGTATGAAGTTTCTTCCAGTATTGAAATCGACGCACTTCCGGAGTTGGTGTGGCCGCATGTGATCGGTTTTTCTGAGCTGCCATCTCCACCCGAGTGGTTTTTTAGATTGGGGATTGCTTACCCATGTCGTGCCACGATCGAGGGAACTGGCGTTGGTGCGATTCGCTATTGCGAGTTTTCAACAGGGCCATTTGTCGAGCCAATTACCGTATGGGACGCTCCTAGGCGGTTATCGTTCGATGTGGTATCGCAACCTGCTCCCATGCACGAATTGAGTCCATACCGTCATGTTCATCCCCCTCATCTGGACGGTTACCTCCGGTGCAAAAGGGGGGAGTTTCGGCTGATCGCGCTTCCCGAGGGCAGGACCAGACTTGAAGGGAGCACGTGGTACGAGTTCGATATCTATCCGCAGAATTACTGGACCCTCTGGTCCGACCTGCTCATTCACAGGATTCATGGCAGAGTGCTGGAGCACATAAGGGAATTGGCTGAAAACAAATCTTCAGTCAAACAGGGTAGTCAGCAGTGAATCGACATGGTGTTGCTGTAGGAATATAAAAAGACAGTCAACCATCAAATGGGAGGTTTGGGCAAATTAAACGCTCGTGGTGGGCCTATAGATGACACCGAGTGCATTGTGCGCGTCATTTCTTTCAGCAATTGGTGCTAGTCAGGTCGATGGATCTTGTGATCCTCCCCAAGGGTTAAGGATCGTGGGGTCATTGCCATGGAACGCGGGCAGCTCGTGTGGGTGCTATTTGGAACTGGCCTGATGGCATTGTCCATCGGCACCGGGCGTGCAGAGGATGAGCAACAAGCTATGTCCAGTGCGCCTGACCATACATTTGCCCGCGCGGGGAATTCCAACCGTGTCTCATGTTTTGCCAAGCCGAGTGTGACGCCCGACAGCATTGTTTATCAAGTAGGTGGTGGTGCTCCCGCCCGCTTTGGGTCGCGTAAGAGCACTTTGGCTGGCCCGTTGCAGGGAACTTACGGTCTCGACTATTCAGGTCGTTGGTTTCCCCGAGCCGTGGCGTTGCGTTATTTTGTGGATCCTAAGCCGCAAGGCGGAACCGGGTCTTACGATGCCATTGAAAAACGGAAGGTCCCCAATATTTTTGGGATTTTCAATGTGCAGCCCGAAAAGGAAGAGGAACATTAATGGCGCACGCAGTAAAGCGCTGTGTCTGATCGCAAAAACATGCTGTTTCCGGAAATTGCCGGAGTTGCTGAGAAATCTTCCCCTTCTCCTAACTTCATAACAGATGGTTTGGAAAAAGACGTTCCAACCGCATATACAAATACTCCCGCATTGCGCGTGACTGCATAAAGATGGCCATCGGCTAGTACCAATGAGGCGTAGACAGGCTTCGAGCGCGATTCGGCGCCTTTGATATCGAGCCGTTCCTGATACTTTACGGCACCTGTTGCAGCCTCAAGGCAAACAGCCAATCCCTTGTCGGTAACGCAATAAAAATAGCCGTCGTGGACCAATCCGCTTGGAACATAAGAGGCGACACCTGTTTGCCAGCGAATGGCATCGGCTGGGAGTTTGCCGTTACCTCCCAGTGGTGCAGCCACAAGCGTGGTGGATGGGTAGCCTCCCTGAATTAAAACCAGATCGTTGGCTACTGCTGGACTCGGTGACACGTTGCCTGGAAGTGGGGCATTGATGTGCCAGCGCAGCTTGCCAGTACGAGGGTGGATCGACCAGATTTCATCCGGCACTCCTAGAAGCAGTTCATCTTCGCCTTTGGAATTGCGCGCCAAAACGGGTGTGCCGTAACTTAATTCCAGTGCGGCACCCTCTGCCTTCCAGACTTGTTGTCCCGTGGCGAGGTCAAACGCCATCAGGGCACGTGCTTCTTCCGCAGCATTCACAACAACTAGGTCACCCACAATGATCGGGCTGGCGGCACTTCCCCACCGGCGGTTGGCAGACATGGTGCCTGTTGCCGCTCGCCAGAGTTCCTTTCCGGTCATACTTAGGCACACGACGCCGGATTTGCCTAGCATGGCGACAATGTGTTTGCCATCGGAAGCTGGCGTGGAGCTGGCATAACCGTGTTCGGTGAGGAATCCGTTGTAACCGTCTTCGGTGTGGGTGGTTTCAGGTCGATATTCCCACTCTTGCTTGCCGCTATCAGAATTGTACGCCACTATTGTACGCGCGAGAGGTTCTTTTCCGGTGCCTCCTGAATAAGCCAGCACAATAACCAAATTTCCCACCACAATGGGGGATGAAGCCCCAGATCCGGGCAATTCGACGCGCCAAGCCAGATTTTTGTCGGTGGCCCATTCTGTGGGCGGTTTTCCTGTTGGGCTGATGCCGGTTCCGCCAAGGCCACGGAAAGCTGGCCAATCTGTTGGTGCTGGCGTGAAAACCGCTCCCTCAGGTGCAGTTTGCGGCGCGTATTCAGCGACGGGTGGGCGACGGTCGGTGAATGCCCTGCGAATGGCGTTCCTGCCAACAAAATAGAAGGTGGCACCAATGATCAGTGCCACCACCACAACGATTCCAGCAACTATGGGCCTGCGCATGATTGGAACCCTAAACAAGGATCGAATCCATGTTTTCAAACTACGGTCTGAGTGTCATGCCGGCATGCCGAGTTCCTGAACCCAAGCAGAGCGGTCGCGAGCGGTGGTTCTCGGTAATGGTTTTCTGGAATGAATGTGCCTGGGTTTGTGCCTACCACGTCCCATGTTTGGTTTCACACCGCTGAGATCGCGATTCCTGTACGCTGTAATTACCGTTCCAAACTTATCAGTGGGGCAAAGAACGTGGAGGCCTTCCAGATTGCTGATATCGATGCCACGTTCATTTTGGCGACGAACTTCCTTGCGTCCTACGACAGAAGCTATGGCGCCCCGGGTGAAAATTTGGCGTCCATGCTCCAACACTTGAACAATCATCTCATCAGTAATTCCACGCTGATCTTTGCGCCGGCTTGAATGGCGGGTCAGACTGAACTTCGGCATTTGCATGGCGAATTCCAATAGGTGTGGCGCCCACAGCAGGCACCGTCACCCCTTTATTCGCTTGGCACAACCGTTAATTCAATTACAAACCGCAAAATCTCGGCTCGGGTAGGCAACCCTCGCTGCGCTCCTAAATGCCGGGCCTTCAGCGCCGCTCCAGACGATGCGTGGAGTAGTCGGGTTTCGAGGGGTTCACCCAATGCCAATCCGGCAGCATAAATGCCATGAAATGCATCACCGCAGCCTGTAGTATCGACAACTTCAATGGGGAATGCGGGCAGATGGGTGGGG
>Ga0209598_10003199_pt1 | contig 12468 bp, 13 predicted proteins | sample M_140807_EF_Meta_FD_187317 | JGI IMG/M metagenome (GOLD analysis project Ga0209598, IMG submission 187317) | Freshwater microbial communities from Lake Montjoie, Canada to study carbon cycling - M_140807_EF_MetaG (SPAdes) (version 2) | ecosystem: Environmental > Aquatic > Freshwater > Lake... | reverse complement strand
CGTTCAAACAGGGAGGCCACCTCAGGACGTTCCAGCACCGGTAGCGCTTCGGCACAGGTGGGCAGGTTCTCAAGACCTCGCTCCTGCACCGCCAGGCGATGCCATTCCTCCGAGTAGCCGTCGCCGCCAAACACCACGGCACCGTGCTGTTGCATGACCTGTTTCAGCACCTGGAAGGAGGCATCCTGTAAGGAGGCTCCCCCTTGGATCAACTGTTCCAGTTGATCGCTCATCCAGGCCAGGGAATCGGCCAGGATCGTGTTCATCGCCACCAGCGGCCCCGCCACCGATTGGCCGGAGCCCACGGCGCGGAATTCAAAGCGGTTGCCGGTAAAGGCGAAGGGGGAGGTGCGGTTGCGGTCCCCGGGGTCCTTTTGGAATTCGGGCAGGGTATCAACCCCCAGTTGCATTACCCCTCCGCTGCTGGAACCCTTCGGTTCCCCTTCGCGGATCTGATTAAACACATCCTCCAGCTGGCTGCCCAGGTAAACCGAGATGATCGCCGGCGGTGCTTCGTTGGCCCCCAGCCGGTGATCGTTGCCGGCGGTGGCCACCACGGAACGCAATAGGGGTCCGAAGCTATGGATGCCGCGGATTACCGCCCCGCAGAACAGCAGAAACTGCATGTTGTCGTGGGGGGTGGTGCCGGGGTCCAGCAGGTTCCCCTGGGTGGCATTGCCCACAGACCAATTGACGTGCTTGCCGGAACCATTGATGCCGGCAAATGGCTTCTCATGGAGTAGGCAGGCGAAGCCATGCTTTTTGGCCGTGCTGCGCAGCACGGTCATGATTAATTGTTGGTGGTCGGTGGCGACATTGGCGGCCTCAAACACCGGGGCGATTTCAAACTGACCGGGGGCTACCTCGTTGTGGCGGGTCTTGCAGGGAACGCCCAGGCGATATAGCTGTTGCTCCACGTCTTGCATAAACACCTGCACCCGTTCGGGGATTGCCCCGAAGTAGTGGTCATCAAACTGTTGACCCTTGGCGGAGGGGGCGCCAAATAGGGCACGCCCTGCCAGCAGCAGGTCGGGCCGCAGGCCGATGAACGCTTGGTCCACCAGGAAATATTCCTGTTCAGCCCCACAGCTGGAGCTCACCGGCGCCACCTCGGTGTTGCCTAGCAGGGTTAGTAGGCGCCGGGCTTGCCGGTTCATTGCCGCAATTGACCGCAGCAAAGGTGTTTTTTTGTCGAGGGCTTCGCCGGTCCAAGAAACGAAAACCGTCGGGATGCAGAGGGTGACCCCGTTGGGGGTCTCCATCAGATAGGCGGGGCTGGTGATGTCCCAGGCGGTGTAGCCCCGGGCCTCAAAGGTGGAACGCAGGCCGCCATTGGGGAACGAGGAACCGTCGGGTTCCCCTTGCACCAAAAGCTTGCCGGTGAATTCGTTGATGGCGCTGCCATCGCCCTGGGGGGCAATGAAGCCATCGTGCTTTTCCGCCGTGGAGTTGGTGAGCGGATAGAAAACGTGGGCGTAATAAAGGGCGCCGCGGCTGGTGGCCCAGTCCTTCATCGCCTGGGCGACGCCATTGGCCACCGTGGGATCGAGCTTTCCCCCTTCTTTAATGGTGCGCTGCACCGACTTGAACACCTCCTTGGGCAACGCCCGCTTCATCTTTTCGAGGGTGAAGACGTTGTGGGCCCAGAGGGCATCAAGCGATTCAGCGGCTTCAGCCGGATAGGGCGGCCGCAGCTGGATCTGTTCGATGGCACTCAGGCGTTGGGGGGAAGGCATAGGGCGTACACAGCACAATTACGCACTCAAATCCTATGGGCTGCCTTGGATGGCATCGGATCACACCGTTTCCAATGCTCAAACCAGCCCGCTAATACCTTGCCAACCCAGATATCCCGCCAGGGCAAGGCTGATGCCGCCCACCAGCAGATCGCCATTGCGATAGAGCAGTTGTTTGGCCTTACCTAGGCGCGGCAGTATCCAGTGCCGGTTTAGGGCCAGGGCCCCTAGCGGCAGTAGCAGGCTGAGGCTCGCGGCCACCGTCAACACCCCCATGCCAAGCAGTTCTTGGGTTTGGCCAAGGCCAGCGGCCAACAGATTTGAGGCACTTTTTGCCACAAGGAACAGGTCGTCGGGACTGACCACCTCCAGACCTGAGCTGATTGCGATTAATAGCGGTAGCGGCAGGGCGCCAAATCGATCCAGTTGTTTGGTCCAGCCTGGTGGTTCTGAACCACTGGTGGTGCGGTTAAGCAGGCCGCGCAAACCCAGGGCCAGCAGGGCACCTGCGGCCAGTAGATCGGTGACCATGCCATGGGTGGTCGCCTCGCTGCCGTTGCCCAAAAAGCGGTGGCCCAGGCTGAGAAAAACGATAAGCATCACCAAGATGGTGAGCATCCAAGAAAACACAAACCAACTGGCCCGCCGCAGGGGTTCCTGGCCCAGCAGCAGCAGCAGCAGCAGGCCAATGTGAAGCGGACTGAGGCTTACGGCGGTGCCGTAGGCGATCAGATGGGCCCAGAGCTGGGGGGGGAGGCTGAGCATGGTCCGTTCCAGGAGAAATGCTGGCGCGACTGGTTATCACCCCATGGCCGCTAAGGAAAATATGGCTCAGGAATTTCTGAAGTTTTCAGCTAGTTGAAATGCAGCAGCACCTGGGTACATATTCTCAGGCGCCGATTAGACCCTGGGCCGTGCAGCTAATACCTGCTCTCTTAACCGTAAAAAAACCTGAGCTTGTCAGGCCCAGGGAAATGCCCTGGATCTGACCCGCTCAGGTAATTATCTGCTGAAAGCAGTTGTGAATTAGTAGCGGCCGCCGCCGCCACCGCCACCGCCGTAGCCGCCGCCACCGCCGCCGCTGCGACCGCCGCCGCCACCGCCGTAGCCGCCACCACCGCCGCCGTAGCCACCGCCACCGCCGCCGCTGCGGCCGCCGCCACCGCCGCTACCGCGGGGTTCAGCTTTGTTTACCCGGATCATGCGACCCATCCATTCCACATCTTGGAGATCATCGATGGCTTTTTGTTCATCGGCTTCGTTGACGAGTTCAACAAAGGCGAAGCCGCGTTTGCGGCCGGTTTCCCGGTCTAGGGGAAGGCTGCATTGCCGCACCTCCCCGTATTGGCTGAACAGGTGGCGCAGATCCTCCTGCTCCGCATCAAAGGAGAGGTTGCCGACGTAAAGGGTCATTCAGTGGAAAAAACTTGAGGCAGGTCATCCCTGGGCTGGCACAGATGTGAACTAAGCATGACCAGGGAATCTTCTCAACCCTACAGCGTTGAGTTCGTATGCGCATCGCCTAGGTCCATCTCGCCACCAATAACCGTTGCTTCGGCCTCAAATGCTGTAGTTGTGCCCCAGGTTTTCAGGGCAGTGGCGCCAGGATTCCACTCTAGGCAGCGGCGTTCGAGGGCATGAATCAGCCGGAGAACCTGTTGCTGTTTTAGGCAGAAAGGCAGGGTTCCTTCCCAGAGCTCAAAGCTGCTGCAGTAAAGGCAGCGGCGCCAGGGGGCCTGCAGCGGCAGGGGCGGCTCATAGCTGGTAATCAATAAACCGGGCGCCACGGCGTTCGATCGACGCACGCTTCATAGTACGCTAGAACTAGTTTGCTTGCTGGGGCGTCGACGGTGGTTTGCTTTCTGCATAGCGCCGATTGGCAGATAGGTAAGCCCTATGCCCGGGTTCCAGACCCTGAAAAGCGCTCCCGGCTAAAGCAGGTGCGCTTAGAGGCAATTGCCCGGCTGGGGGCTGTGGCCATGGCGGAACAGGTGGCCTTTGTGCTGGTGGCTGGGGACCTGTTTGATTCGATTGGTCCGACCCGGGCTGAGGTAGCCCAGGCCTGCAGCGCCATCGGGGCGATTCCCTTGCCGGTGCTGGTAATTCCCGGCAACCATGACCATGGCGGTCCTGGCAGTCTCTGGCAGGAGCCCTGGTTTCTGGCGGTGCAACGGGAACTGGCCCCCAACCTGCAGGTGCTTTTGGAGCGCAAACCCTTGCAGTTGCCCCAGGCGCTGTTGCTGCCCTGCCCGCTGTTACGCCAAGCGGAACCCCTCGACCCCACCGCCTGGGTGCGCCAGATCGACCTAGATCGCTATGGCGATCTGCCTCGGCTGTTGTTAGCCCATGGCTCGGTGCACGGCTTCGGCGGCGAGGAAGCTGGCGATGGCGATGGGGAGAACCCCGCCGTGGCCGCCAATCGCATTGATCTGAATGCCCTGCCCCTGGGGGAGCTCGACTACATCGCCCTTGGCGATTGGCACGGCCTCAAGCAGGTGGGTCCTAAGGCTTGGTATGCCGGTTGCCATGAACAGGATCGCTTTCCGCGGTCCGAGGGTTATCGCAGTGGCCAAGCATTGCGGGTGGAGGCGCAGAGGGGCCAGCTCCCCCAGGTAACCGCCTATGGCACCGGAGCAGTTTCTTGGCAGCAACTGCACCAACGTTTTAATGACGACAGTGATTTGGCTTGCTTGGAACAGCAGCTGGCCGATTGCCTTGGCACCCGCAGTGGCAACGATCTGTTGTTGTTGGAGCTGGAGGGCAGCCTCAGCCTTGAGGCGGCAGCAAAGTTGCAGTCTCTGCTGCAGCGGTTAGGGGACCGGCTGCTGCGCCTTAAATTGCGAGATCGCACCAGCGTTGCCCCCAACGAGCTCGAACTGAAACAGCTGACTGAACGCCCTGGGGATCCCCTGGTGGCTCGGGTGGCCCAGCGGCTCCAAGCCCTAGCGGCCTCAGCCGGGGAGGAGGCGGAATTAGCCAGGTTGGCCCTGCGGGAATTGCATGGGGCCTGTCAAGGTCGTAGCTAACCATGCGCCTGTTGTCTCTGGAACTGCGCCATTACCGCCGCCATCGGCACCTGGCTGTGGATTTTGCCGCTGGGCTGACGGTGATTGAGGGGGCGAATGAATCTGGCAAGAGCACCCTGGCGGAGGCAATTCACCGCGCCCTTTTCCTACCTGCCCGCAGCGGTGGTGCCCTTTTGGAGGGGATGCGCGCCCGGCCCGCCCTGGGGGACCCGGAGCTGGAACTGAGCTTTGAAGCCGAAGGTCATACCTACACCGTGCAGAAGCGTTTTGCTGGGGCCCGGGGCAGTGTGAGCCTGCGCACCAGCGGCGGTAGCCTCTGGCAGGGGGATAGCGCCGAGGAACAGCTGGCCCAGTTGGTGGGGGCCCGGGCCGTGACCCGGGCCCGCCATGGGGAGCAGTTGCGGGAGCGATGGGGTCATCTTTGGGTGTGGCAGGGCAGTGCCGGCCTCGATCCGTTGCAACTAAGTGCGGAGGCCATCGACCAAGAAAGGCTGCTGCAGCGGTTGCAGGCCCAGGGTTCGTTGGCGATGCAATCAAGCCTTGATCGCCAGGTGCTCGACCAGGTACGCAGCCGTTGGTTGGCCTGTTACACCGAAAAGGGCAAGCTGGGACGCGCTGGTTCCGCCCTGGCGATGGCCCTGGCGGCGGAGGCTGAGGCCCGGGGCCAGCTGGCGGAGGCTGAGGCGAAGCTGGCTGCCCAGCGGGGCGCCCGCCAGGAATTCGACCAGGTAAGTGTCGAATTGGAGCAGTTAGGCCAGTTGTTGCCCCTACTGGAACAGTGGCAGCGCCAGAAAGCGGCGCTTGAGGCCCTTGCTGGGGAGTTGGCCCCCCGGCAGGGGGCCCTGGAGCAGTGGCAGCAGCAACAGCAGCGACTCACCGCCCTGCGGCTGGGCCTGGCCCCCCGCCAGGGGGAACAACAGCAATTGCAAGAGCAATTACCCCAACTGGAGTTGCAACGCAGCCAGGCCGCCGACCGTTTGGAACGGGCCTTGGCAGAGGCGGAGCAGTGGCAGCAGTGGATCAAGCGGCTCAGCCTGGCCCAGCAGCTGCAAACCCTGGAGGCTCTGCAGCTGCGGCTGGCGGAGCTAGAACCATTGCTCGCCGCCCTGCCTCAGCTCACTGCCCCCCAGGTGGATAGGTTGCGGGAAATTGAGCGGCAGCAGCAGGCGGCGGCCGTGGCCGTGGCCAGCCTCTCCACTGGGGTGGAGTTAATTCAGGCGCTGGGTCCCGTACAGCTCGATGGCCAGGCCCTGGCGGTGGGTGAGCAGATTCTGCTCAGTGAGCCTGCCCTGCTGGAGCTGGGGGGGGCCGCAGCCCTGCAGTTGCGGATCAGCCCCGGGGGGGGCACCAGTGTGGCCAAGGCCCGCGATCAGCTCAGCCAGGCGAACCAGCGGCTGGCGGCGGCCCTCCAACCCCTGGGTTTGGCGGATGTGGCGGCGGCGGTTAGGGCTGAACGGCAGCGCACGGAATTGCTGGCGGAACAGCAACGGCTCCAGGAGCAACGGGGTCACCAGTGCTTGGAGGAGTTGCGACAGCAATGGCAACTATTACCAGAGGTGCCAGCGGCCCAAGCGGATCTGGCCCGCCTGCGCGAACAGCTCGACAGTCTTGTGCCCCAGGGCCGTTTACTGCGCCAGGAACTGAACCAGGCCGACGCAGCTCTGGCGCAGGTGCGCCGGCAGTTGGCCGACCTCGACATTGGCTTGCAGGCGGATCAAACCTCCCAAGTTCAAGCCGAAACCCTGATCAATGACCTGCAAAATCGCCATGGCAGCCTCGAGGCCCTAGGGGCCGAGGCGGCCCAACTGAAGGCCCGTCTAACGGCCCTTGGCCAGGAGCTACAGAGTTTGAAAACCCTGTTGCAGCAATGCCCAGGCGGGGACTCAGGGGCCAGCCAAGGGGCAGCGGCGGCGGCGCTCCCCAGGCTTTCCCAGTTACGTCAGCGGCGGGAAGCCCTGCTGCAACAGCAGGCGGCCAGCGCTGCCCGCTTGCACGTGGACGGAGAGGTGAATCTGCAGGCGGTGCTCGAACAGCGGCAAGCCGCCTTGGAATCGCGCCAATGGGAACGACAGCGGCTCGAACGGGAGGCCCGCATGCTCAATCTGCTTCAGGGATTGCTGGAGGAGGAACAGAACGCCATGGCGCTGCAATACACCGCCCCCCTGGGCGAACGGCTGGAGGACTACCTCAGTTGCTTGGTGGCTGGACCGTTGAGCACCAGCCTCAATTACGACAGCCAAGGGGGATTTTCTGACTTGAGATGGCAGCGCGGTGATGGGGTGGCCTGGGATTTTCAATCCTTGAGCGGTGGCAGCCGAGAGCTGCTGGCGGCGGCCCTAAGGCTCTCCATGGCGGAGATTTTGGCCGGCGCCTACGACGGCTGTTTGCCGCTACTTTTTGACGATGCCTTCACAAACGTCGACCCCGGGCGTATGGCTGGGTTGGCAGCCATGTTGCAGCGGGCCATAGACAGGGGGCTACAGCTTTTATTCCTGAGTTGTGATCCCGCCTGCACCAGTGGCTTGCCCGCTGGGCAACGGTTGCTGATGGCCCCAGCTCCCCCCACTGGTTAAGGCTGCCAGGGGAGGTTGGGGGCAAGGGCAATGCCCTTCTCCCTGAAGGCCCTTAGCAAGGCCAGATTTACGGTCTGCTGACAATCGAGGGCGACAACATAGTCAGCGCATGGCACCCGGTAGGCCAGTTCCACCGTTAGGCGTCCCTGGTCAAAGCTAATGAGATGGCAGCGTTCTAGGCGTGTGGGCGGCACAAGTTCAACAACAGCCCGCACCAGGCTGGGGATCTCTTCCAATAGCTGTACGGGCGTGTCGATTGCTAAGCCGAAACGTTGCACCAGGCGCCGTTGCTCGAGGCTGCCAAAATTGCGCAAGGTTTTCTGCATCAAGCCGGCGTTATTAACAATTACCCGTTCACCATCAATGCTGCGTAGTTGGGTGGCACGTATCCCCACGCGTTCCACTTCCCCCCAAACATCATCAAAATGCAATAACTGACCAATCTCGAATGGTTTGTCAAACAGAATAGTTAGATAGGTGATGAAGTCTTTGGCTGGACCCTGAAGGGCAAAACCAAGACCCACTCCAGCCCCTGCCAGGGCCCCAATTAAGGCACTGAAGGGCAAGCCCTGGAACTGCAGAAAGCTGAGCACCGCCAGTAACCACACCACCGTTCGAATGAACGGCTCTAGCCAGGTAAGTGCCTCTAAGGCGGCGCCGGTGCCGAGCCGCCGCAGGGAAATTTCGAGTAAACGTACCAGCAGTGCATTGGCGAGCCGCACCAGCAGCACCATTGCTAGCAACTGCAGCCCACCAGTTACCAAGCGATCGGCAGCACTGCCTAAGGCCAGGGCTCGCCAACCCCAGCCCAATAGGGCAAGGAGCCCTAAGCCGATGGCTGTGTTAATAAGTCGCCTAGCGGGCCGAGGGCAGGATGTCGCCGGCGCGCCGGGCCCAGTGATGATCCAACTCTTGCTCGCTTTGGGGTGCTGCATTGCTGCAGCCTATAGAGCTTGAGTTAACTCCCAGGCGTTCCTCTAGCCGTGTAACCACCTCAGGCCAGCTAAGCCGGCGAGGGGATTTATCGGCCTCCAGTTCCCCATGGAAGTGGGTGAGGATCTGATGGTGAAGCCGATGGGTTTCTGCTTCGCTGAGCTCATGGTGCAGTTCACACACCAATAACTCATGGCCAAAACGGTCAGTAAGCGTGATGCTGTGATTAGGTGCTGGCATTTGCTTGCCCATAGAAAGGTAGACCTGCTGCTTAATTCGTTCTAGGCCCGTTTGGACCCAGGGGTATGGCTTGAAATCAGAAATTTTCCTGGAGGCTCAACGTTCTCCCAGCAGTTCGGTCCAACTGATTGGGGTACGCCCTAGCCCTAGGGGTGGAAGCGGACGGGCAGGGGATTGGATCGGCGCCTCTTGGGGGCGTCGCAGATTTGTTTTAGCCATGGACATTCACGTATATGAGATCAACCATCGCGGCTGAATTCCTTTCGTTTAAGGAAATCGTCTGAACCCCACGAAGCCTGAGGCGGTCAAAAAGATGGCATGTTCGGTGGTTGGTTTGCTTCAACCGAATTTTTTTATTATATCAGGCGTTGGCCCCACCTGTTGGCAATAGGGCATAGGGATCTAGGTCAAGCCGTTTGAGCAAGGCAAATAAGGTGCCGTTGCTGCCTCGGCAGATGCGCAGTTGCTCGCTCAAAAAGGTGATGTCTAGCCAGGCGGGGAAGCTCTGGTTTATCGCTGGCATTAGTTGGGCTTGGATTGGCCCCAGCCTTGGTCCCATCCAGCCGCCCTTAACAAAACGCACCCCCACCCTTTGGGGGGGTTCAAGTTGTAATTCAGCCAATACGGCAATGGTCCCTAACCCGCCACCGGGCCCCGCCAGCCGCAACAGATTCATGGCCCGGCGCTCCCTGGGCAGTAGCAACTGCAGATTTTCAAGCCAGGGTTGCACCTGGAGATAAGGAAGTTTGCTGCTGCTCCAGCGCAACTCCCAAACCCCCTGCAACTGGGGTGCCTGCTTGGTTAGGTCAAGGGGTTGGCTCTGTTCGAGGGCGCTTATCAAGGGGCGCAGCAATTCCCCCTGGGGTCGGGGATTCCGCAGCAGCCCCAGTAACTGGTCTATGGCTTCAGGAGTGCTCAATCTTCGTCGAGGAAATTGGCTTCTGATTCCAAGGCGTTTAGCTGGGCATCCAGCAGGCGGCTGTTGGATGCACTATCGAGCCGCGCTGCCGCCAGCAGCCGTTCAATGATTGCCAATTTGCTGTCTGGGTCCCGGGCCCCTTCCTTGGCGATCTGATGATCAATCCGTTGGCGAGCGGCGCCGAGGCTCAGGTTCAACAGGCTGGCCAGCTGACCACAGCTGGTTAAAAATTGACGATCTCTGTTCATAAATTCAATTCAATAGCTCCATCATCCCTGCTTTAGTCCTGGCTGGAGCCGTAACTGGCCCCCATAGGCCCCACAGCCATCGAGGCAGGCGGCCCCACAGCGGCAGGCCAGGGCCAGGGCTTGCTCCCGGGGAAGCCCGGCGGCTACAGCGGTGGTAAGTCCAGCGGCAAAGGAATCCCCCGCCCCATAGCTATCGCCCAGGGGGGCACCGCGGTCCAGGGCCTCAAAACGCCCCCCTGGCACTGTGTAACCGCCGCGGGCCCCTTCAGTGGCAACAGTCATGGTTGGGGCCGGATCCAGGGCGTTGGCAGGTACCTGTTCCGATGGATCCAGGGCGCTGCCCACCAGAAGATCAAGGGGCACTGCCGCTGTTTGCAGGGTCCCTAGGCCGAGCCGGGGGGTGGCGGCCAGCACCCGGGCCCGCCGGGCCAAGCGCACGGCGGCAGCATCGGCGGCAGTAATAAAAACACCATCACACTGGGCTAGGAGCTCCCAGGGGAGCGGATCGGCGGCGGTGGGGCTGAGCCGCTCGCCGATCACGGTGATGGTGCGTTCCCCATCACTATCAATAAAAGTGACTGCCCGTCGGGTGGGGGCATCACGCCAGGCCACATGCAGCTCCAATCCCAGCGCTTGGAGCTCCGCTTGGGCCCGTTCGCCGAGCTCATCCCGGCCCAGGGCCGTAAAGAACTGGGCACTCCCCACTAACTTGGCCATCTGCGCCGCTATCACTGCCCCCCCCCCGGCGGGTTGCTGCAGGCTTTTACTGGCACGGATGATTTCCCCAGGGGCCGGTAAATGGTCTACCCAAAGGAATTCCACCCATTCGACATGGCCAACAACGGCCATTTGCAGGGGCGGTAGATGGGGCTCTAGGGGCTGGCCAAGGGAGAGGTTCATGGTTAAGGGCTGCAGGTGAGCATCCAGCCGCTGCCAGGACCATCGGCCTCCCAGCGGGGCAGCCAGTTTTTCCAGCTGTAGGGGATTGCCTGGCCATCGCTGTTATTCACGTAGCCGCCATTCACCAGGTCGGCTTCCCCATTGGGATCATTCATCACGGTCTTAGTACTGGTGAAACCAATCACCACACTCCAGTGGCCATCGCCATAGGGGGCCTGGGCTGGACCCTTGTGCAACCAGCCCACGGCCACGGGCCTGCCCGCTTGGATCTCCTGTTCCAGCATTGAGCGATTGCTGTCGGTGCGGAAATAAGCGTTAAGACCCAGGGAGCGCAGGGCCGTGAGCTGGGCCTGGCTGGAGGTGGTGTCGCCGTAGCGGGCGCGGATTTCGTTGTATTCATCGTCGTTGCGAACTTTGCCGTGGTAGCGGGCGAGCATGGCGCAACTGCTGGAAAAGCATTCGCGATAACCCATCCCACTGAGGTTGTTGTTCTGGTTTTCCCAGGCTACGGGCAATGGATTGGGATGGGCGGGGCTTGGCATTGCCCGATAGGCCTGCTGCCACGCAGCCTCTGCCTCAAGCAGGCTTGGGGCTAACTCAAGTAGCTCCCGGCGAAACTGCTCCACAGCCTTTTGTTGCTGGGGGGTGTGGCGCCAATCGTTCCAAAGCTCGAGCCAGTCGAGGGGGGAGAGGGAGGTCATTGCTGGTGCCGCCATTGCCAGGGGCGACCAAGACCCCCAGGGGCGGCCCAGATACCTAGGGCTTTTAGTCGCGCCAGAGCTTCCAACCTTGAATAACTCTCTCGATCACAGGCGCTGATGTAACTCCAATACACAAATGCTTGACCACTGGCGATCATTAATTGATTGATATTGTTTGAGTTATTTTTACCATCTATTTTACCTTTAAGCAGTTCAGCTACCCGGCGGCCGTAGCGATCTGTGGCTTTCACCCGTAGGTAAACCTGGGTACCCAAGGGCAGTAATGCTTGCAATGCCTGGCGGGAGGTTTGGCCGTAGGGGACCTGGGAAAGCTCTGGGGCGTCAATGCAGGCCAGCCTCACTTTGATGTGTTCCCCGGCTTCGTTAACGGAAATGGTGTCGCCATCGGCTATCGATAGCACCTTGGCTCCTGGCAGAGTGGCTCCCGGCAGAGTGGCTCCCGGCAAAGTTGCCGCCTGCAGAGTGGCCGCCAGTAGTAGAGGTGCCAGGGGGATGGCCATTGCTTAAACCAGCCGTTGCTTGCTAGGGATCACCTGCATGCCAATCGGGGCCAGGGCAATTAAGGCCAATTTGATGTGCTGGACGCCAAAGGGAATGCCGATAATCGTCACGAAACATGCCAGAGCTGAGGCAAGGTGGCCAATTGCCAACCACCAACCCGCCACCAGGAACCAAATCAGATTGCCGATAAATCCCAGGGGGCCGGTGCCAAAATCGGTTTTACCGGTGAGTTCCCTGCGACTAACTGCCTCTTGGCCAAAGGGCCAGAAGGAAAAGCTGCCGATCACAAAGCAGGCCCTAGCCCAAGGGATGCCAACGATCGTGAATGCGGCTATTAGCCCGGCTAGCCACCAGCCCAGGCCCATTACCAAGCCCCCCAACAGGAACCAAAGCAGGTTGAGCAGAAAACTCAGCATGGTCTTTGCCCGTACGAAGTTGTCAGATTTGGTTTGATTCAAACAGGCGCTGGGGTCTCGGAAGCGCTGGGTCCATTAGGAATGCTTGGTGCGGGGGTCTCAAGGGTTTTGCTGAGCACTGTGTTGCATAGTGAAGTGCTGCATAGCGAAGCGCTGCATAGCGAAGTGCTGCTGAGCGAAGCGCTGCATAGCGAAGTGCTGCTGAGCCAAGTGTTTTTTAGCTCAATGGTGCGCAGCTCAGGAGTGCTTTGCAA
>Ga0209598_10003198_pt1 | contig 12469 bp, 8 predicted proteins | sample M_140807_EF_Meta_FD_187317 | JGI IMG/M metagenome (GOLD analysis project Ga0209598, IMG submission 187317) | Freshwater microbial communities from Lake Montjoie, Canada to study carbon cycling - M_140807_EF_MetaG (SPAdes) (version 2) | ecosystem: Environmental > Aquatic > Freshwater > Lake... | reverse complement strand
GCCGGCGGTGCTGGCGCGGCCCTGTGGAGCGAGCCGCGGGCGACGCTCGTCGCGGAGGTGACCTGCCCGCGGGGGTCCGCCGGCGACCGCATGACGGTGAATCGTCTCGCCGTCGAGTCGTCGACGGCCGCCGTCGCGGCCGCGGGCAGCATCGAGGGCTGGTCCTCGCGGAGACTGCTCGAGCTCGGTGGCAACGTCGCCTACGACTGGGAGCAGGTGTCGCGGCTCGCGACGCCCTGGACCGGCGGGCGGCTGCGGCTGGTGGGAGCGGGCGCGCGGCCGTTCACACTGCGCACGCCCCTCGACGGCCTCGCCGCCGCCGCGGGCGGCGCGACGGCTGCGGCCGGCGGACAGGAGCGACTCCCGCTGCCCGAGGACTGGCTGTCTGCCGCCGGTGGTCCGCGCGGGCAGGAGACCGTGGGCCGCATCGCCCGTCCGGCGTCGGTGGCCCGCCCGCCGGCCGACCTGGCCGCCCGGCTCCGCGCCGTGTCGATCGACACGTCGGCGGCCTGGGCGTCGGCCGAGATCGCCGGCGTGCGGATCGAGCCGGGCGAGATGGCGGTGCGGCTCTTCGAGGGGCAGTTGGCGCTTGGGCCCTTCGACCTGGGAACCGCGGGGGGCCGGCTCCGCGGGGCGCCGTGGCTGCGGCTGCTGCCCGCCCCCGGCGAGCTGGTCGTGCCCCCCGGCCGCTGCCTCGACCGCATCGTGCTCACGCGGCAGATGTGCGATCGCTGGGTGTCGTGGCTCGTGCCCCTGGTCGGCCACTCGGCCCAGATGCAGGGCCTGATGAGCGTCGACATGGCCGGCGCGCGGCTGCCGCTGGCCGATCCCTTCGGCGGCGAGGCGTCTGGGCAGGTGATCTTCGAAAGCCTCGAGGCCACGCCCGGTGAGGCGATCGGGCCGCTGATGAACCTGATCGTCAAGCTGCAGTCGGCCATCGATCCACGGTTCGCGTTCGGGGACAAGGCGGTGCTCCTGCGGGTGCGGCCGGAGCCCGTCAGCTTCCGGCTGGCAGACCGCCGGCTGTGGCACGAGGGCCTGGTGATCGACGCCGGGCAGCTCGTGGTGCGGTCGGCGGGGAGCGTGGGGGCCGATGGCGCGCTCGCGATGGTCGTGGAGGTCGCCTTCCGCGGCGACATCGCCGGCGCGACGCCCGTGGTGGGCCAGCTCCTGCGGACGCCGCTGGTGATTCCGCTCAAGGGCACGGTGCAGCGGCCGCAGTTCGACGCAGGCGCGATCGACACGATCCTGGGACGGGTCGTGGAGAACACCGCCGAGGCCGTGATCGGCCCGAGCCTCTCGCGCGGCCTCGAGACGCTCTTCGGCAACCCGCAGCCGGCGCCGGCCGCAGGAGCGGCCGCCCCCGCACAGCCGCCACCCCTCGTGCTGCCGCAGTCCGCCCGGTAGTGCCGGCCGCGGGACGGCAGGATCAGTCCGCAGCCGCCGCGCGGAGCCGTCGATCCATCGATGCGATCAGCCGCTGGAGCGTGCGGCCGTATGAAAAATGCTCGACCTCGAGCCGGTGCCGCGGCGACGCAACGTAGCGGAGCGGGGCGGCCCGCGGACGGCTGCGGGCGCGGTAGAGCCAGGCGGCGGCCTGCGGCGCGCGGCGTGCCGCCACCGCCATCCGTGCCACGAGCTGCGCCTGGAGGTCGGTGAGCCACCACTGGCCGCTGTCCGGCTGGATGAGGCCGACCACGGCGATGTCGTCCCGTGTCGGATGGAGCAGGTTGAGGAAGAGCCGCGGGCAGCCGGCGGCGTCGGCTGCGACGTGCTCCGGTGCGATGAACGGCATGTCGACCCGGTAGCCGGTCGCACAGATGACGACGTCGAACGGCTCGCGGCCGCCGTCGGCGAACACCGCGGTGTCGCCCTCGAACCGGGCCACGTCGCCGGCGGCGCGGATGGCGCCGGCATCGATCCGTGCGAGCAGCGCGGTGTTCACGACCGGGTGGGTTTCCCAGAGCCGGTGGTCGGGCCGCGGCAGCCCGTGCCGCCAGGGGAGGCCGATCTCGCGGTCGATCGCCCGCATGCTCACCAGCCGGCGCAGCCACAGCGGCAGCCCGAGCCGCAGCAGCCGTTCGCCGCGGAGGTCGGCGGGCCGACCCATGATGAACCGCGGCACGACGAAGTAGCCGCGGCGCAGCGAGAGCACCGTCGTCGCCGCGTGCGCGGACACGTCGACCGCGATGTCGCAGGCCGAGTTGCCGCCACCGATCACGAGCACCCGCCGGCCGGCCAGCGCGACCGGCAGCGCGGGCGACTTGTAGTCGCAGGCGTGCAGGAGCGTGCCGGCGAAGGTGCCAGGAATGTCGGGATGCCGCGGCACCCGGTTGTGGCCGGTGGCGATGACCACGCCCGCATAGGCCCGCGGCGGCCCGTCGGCCGACCGCACCAGCCAGCCGCCGCCCGGCAGCGGCTCGATCCGCTCGACGGCAGTCCGGCTGCGGATGTGTGGCACGAGGTCGAAGTGCCGCGCGTAGCGGCGCAGATAGTCGAGGCACTGCCGGTGGTCGGGATAGGCGGGCCATTCCCGTGGCATCGGGAAATCGGCATAGGCCGTCATCGTCTTCGAGCTGATGAGCCGGGTCGACGCGAAGACGCTCGAGGCCGCGGAGCCGAAATACCAGTTGCCGCCGACGTCGTCCTCCCGCTCGAGGCACTCGGCGGCCACGCCGGCCGCGAGGAGATTCTTGAGCGCCGTCAGGCCCGATGGGCCGGCGCCGACGACGCACCAGGGCCGGGAATCAGGCGTGCGGTCACTGGGCATGTGCGTCCTCAGCCGCGGCGGAGGCAGGAGGCGAGGGCGGCCAGGAGGCGGTCGCGGTCGTCGGCCGTGTGGTGCCAGGCGAGGCTCACCCGCACGAGGCTGCCGCCGTCGGCCACGCTCGGCGGCCGGATGGCCGGCACGAACAGGCCGGCCTCGGCGAGCCGGGCGGCGACGGCGACCGCGCGATCGGCCGCGCCGACGACGATCGGCACGATCTGCCCCCGGCCGGCGGCGACGACGCCGGCCGCCGCGAGCGCCGCGCGAAACGCGGCGGCGGCGGCGAGCAGCTCCCGGCGCCGGTGCGGCTCCTCGGCTACAAGCGCGATGCCGCGGGCCGCCGCCGCCGCCACGGCCGGCGGATGGGCGGTGGAGAAGATCCAGGCCCGCGCCCTGTGCCGCAGCCAGTGGATCAGGTCGGCGTGGCCGGCCACGAAGCCCCCCGCGGCGCCGATCGCCTTCGAGAGCGTGCCCACGCGGACGTGCACGCCGTCGGCGCAGCCCGCCTCCTCGACCAGCCCGCCGCCCCGGCCGCCGAAAACGCCTGTCGCGTGCGCCTCGTCCACCATCAGGACCGCCCCGTGTTTCCGCGCCACCGCGCAGAGGTCGGCCAGGGGGGCGATCGTCCCGTCCATGGAGAAGAGCGTGTCGGTGACGACGAGCCGGCGGCGGGCCGACGCCGCCCGCGAAAGCAGCCCGTCGAGAGCCGCCACGTCGCGATGCGGGTAGATGCCGACGGCGGCCCGGGAGAGCCGGCAGCCGTCGATGATGCTCGCGTGGTTGCGGGCATCGCTGGCGACGAAATCCTCGGGGCCGACGAGGGCCGCGATCGTGGCGGTGTTGGCCGTGAAGCCGCTTTGGAACGAGAGCGCCGCGTCGACCTCGAGCAGGTCCGCGATCGACCGCTCGAGCAGCTCGTGGGCGACGGAGTGCCCGCTCACCAGCGGGCTGGCCCCGGCGCCGAAGCCCTCGGCGCAGGCGGCCTTCGCGGCGGCCTTGGTGAGCCGCACGTCGCCGGCGTAGCCGAGGTAGTCGTTGGCGCCGAAGTTCACGAGCGTCCGCCCGTCGAGCCGCACCTCCCTCCCCTGTCGGCCCGTCCGCACGCGGTGGGGCCGCTCGAGATCGGCTGCCCGGAGGGCCGCGAGGTCGTCTGCGATCCAGCCGAGCGGCTCCGGCAGCGGCACCGCGATCGGCGGGGTTTTCGGGACGGTCGCGGCGGCGTCGAGGCGGCAGGTCATGGCGTCATTATGCCGTGCGCACGAGGCCGGTGCGGGGGCGGCCCGACCGTCTCACGCCCGTCGGCGGGCCAGCCGCTCGATCGCACGAAACTCGGCGGCCGTGACGGGCTGGACGGAGAGCCGGCTGCCGCGCCGCAGGAGCTCCATGCCGGCCAGGGCCTTCACCGTCCGCAATTCCTCCAGCGGCACGGCCCGCGGAAACGTCTCCACGAGCCGCACGTCGACCATCGACCAGACGGGGTTGGCCGCCGACGCCTTCGGGTCGTGGTAGTCGCTCTTCGGGTCCCAGGCGGAGGGATCGGGATAGGCCGTACGGACGACCTCGACCACGCCGACGACGGCCGATGGTGTGGCGTTGGAGTGGTAGTAGAGCGTGCGATCGCCCTGCCGCATCGCCCGCAGGAAATTCCTGGCCTGGTAGTTCCGCACGCCCTCCCACGAGGTCGTCTGCCGTCGCGCGCGGGCGAGATCCTCGATCGAGAAGACGTCGGGCTCGCTCTTGATCAGCCAGTGGTGCATGGACGGCGGTCTGCGACGGGCGGCGGCGAGTGCCTTCAGCCCCATTGCGACCAGGAGCCGGTGGCGACGACGTAGCCGCTGAGCAGGGCGTTGGTGGTGGCGTGGGCGACGACGGCGTCGTCGAGGCTCCGCCGAGTATAGAGCGCGAGGGCGAAGAGCATGCCTGCCAGCGTGCCGGCGACCCAGGCGTCGCCGTGCAGGACGCCGAACGCCACCGAGGAGAGGAGGAACGACAGCCAGGTGAATGCGCCGACGGGTACGGCGTCGACGTCCGGGCCGATGCAGCGGCGGATCACGAACCCGCGGAAGAAGAGCTCCTCGGCGATCGGCACCGTCACCGTGGCCCCCACCACCCGCACCACGAGCCACGCCGCCGACCAGGGCCAGCCCAAGACGTTCGGGTCGTCTCCCGTGCCGGCGTCCGCCACCGGCGTTAGTGCCATCCAGACGGCGAAGGTCGCCGCGCCGATGGCGACGGCCGCGGGCCGGATGCGGAACGATTGCCAGGGCAGGTCGCCCCGCAGCCGCCAGAGCACGGCCGCCACCGCGACGACGCGGAGCGGGTAGAGCAGGTCGAATCCGGCCGTGAAGGCCCGCGTCAGGATGGTGATGGCCATGAGTGCCAGAAACGGCAGGATGCAGGAGACCACCGTCGGGGCGGTCGGGTCTGTCGGCATGGCCAGGTCAGTAGCCGGGGCATGGTCGGCGGACGGCGGATGGCCGGCGCGATGCGCGTTCGGCGCGAGCGCGGCCTGCTCCACCGGACCGGCAGCCGGACCGGCTGTGTGGGGGACGCTGAAGAAGCGCATCCGTGAGGTGCTCCAGATGAGCCCAAGCCCGACTGCGAGGAACGCGATCCATCCCGCCGCCGAGTGGAATCCCTCCACCGCGATCTCCGGCGAGATCCAGATGCCGACGAGCACGAGCGCCGTGATCCGCAGCACGTTGGCCAGCCACATGAGCGCCATGCCGATCGGCACCAGCAGCAGCGACTGCGGAAACCGCTGGACGTCCCGAAACCACCAGAGGTAGCCCACCAGCAGCGCGGTGACCAGACCGATGCCGTGGAATCCGCCGCACGATTCGGTGACCAGGACGGTGAACTCGGGCGTGCCGATGGCGAATGGCTGCGGCCTGACGACCGGCCCGCCCGCCAGGGGCACAAGCAGGAGCTCGACGAGCCGGAGCGTCGTGTCGCCCGTGGCCTGCCAGAAGCCCATCGTGAGCGTGCCGACGTGCCAGGCGGCGAAGGCGAAGAGCCCGAACCCCAGCACGGTCGTCAGCACGCTCCGGACCATGCCGGCTCCCGGCGCGACCAAGAGCAGCGAGAAGACGAACCATGCCACGGCCAGTCCGCCACCCGTCACGAGCTCGCCCGCGCTCCCCAGCGGTGTGTCGCGGCCGCCGGAGGCGAGCCAGCTGGCGTAGCCGAGCACGCCGACGAACGCGAGCACCTGGCCGAGGGCGATCGGCCACGCGATCCGCACCGCCCGATACGCCGCGCCATGCCGCCGCACGTGCTGGTCGAGGGCGGCCAGGAGCATGACCGCCATGAAGGCCGCCCACCGCTTGCCCTGGATCTCCCGGAGCCACTGTCCGCCGAGGCACCATCCAAGCAGGACAGCTTCGACGAACAGCAGCAGGGCGAGCAGACGCAGCGCGGTCAGCGGTCCGACCGGGCTGGCGGCTGCACCGCGAAACCAGCGGGGCTCCCCGTCCGGAACCGCGGGCGAATTCGATGCTGCCATGGTCGACACCGGAAAAGCGAAGGGGAGCAGCCCTCAGGCTGCTCCCCTCACACTACCATCGAGTCCATCGCGTCGACGGCAGGCGAACATGCCGTCGGACCGTCGGACCGGCTCAGACGGCCGCGGCCAGCCGCCGCCGCTCGAGCAGACCGAGCGAGCCGAGCACCAAGGCCAGCACGCCACCGAACGCGGTCGGGTCGATCTCCGGAATCGCGACCGTGGTCTCAGACGAGCCGCCGAGGTCGCGAAACGCCACCGCCGACGTCCAGAAGGAGCTGCCTATGGCTCCGTTACCCGTATCGACCGTGTACCACTGACGCGATTCAAATTCTTGGCCATAGAGAATGTTGTAGGCGGAGTTAAACGACAACTGCAGTCCTGCGCCCGAGTTGCCGAGGCTACCGCTATAGGTGTTCTCGGGATCGCTGAGATCCAAGGCAAAGAAATCTCCTGTCGTCGTGGAGCCATAGAGCGCACCATTTGTGCCTATCGTCGGATCGATGGCAATGTCGCCGTAAAAAAAGCTTTCGTAGCCACCTCCCACGGTATAGGACTGGGTGCTCGTCCACGTCGGAATGTTTCCCGTGTAACTGAACGCGACGCTGTACAATCCAGGCGTGCCGTCTTGGAAGAACCAGTAGCGGCCGTCCGCGGCGTTGTAGGCCGCGTTCGCGGCCTGCTGGTTGGGGTTCTGGTCGACAACGCCCAGCTGTGCGGCGGTTGCCGCGACTGTCAGGCTGTTGGTGGGCTTGTTCCAGACGTAGAGCGTGCTCGACGTGCCAGAGCCATTCAGGAAGAACATGTTCTCTTTGTCTTTGTCGTAGGCAAACGCATTGGAATTCGCCGTCCCGGGGAGGCCGGTCGAGAAGACCTGCGTGGTCGTCTGAAGGGCGACGTTAATTTCCCAGATGTTGTTGCTGTCGTCGATGCCGTAGATGTAGCTGGTTGGCGCAGCTGAGGCGGGCGCGGCTACGACGGCCATCGCGAGACCAGCGACGAGGGTGAACGCCGCTGCGGAAGAAGCGGGCAGGAGGAACTTTAGGGAACGCATGACAGATACCTCACGACAGGGAAAGGATTGATTTGGGCTGTGGAGTGCGAACAGTGCTCTGCTTTATGCGGGAATCGGATCCGAACCGTTCGAGGAAATATCCAGCATCCTCGCGATCGACGCTTCGAACTGGGGTCAGCCAGGCCGATGCCCGAACGAAAAACAACCGAAGGCTTCGAATCATCTGCCGGTCGTCGAGCCCAACGGCCCTCACAACCCGCGCAAACCTCCGAACCCTCACAATCCATGTGTGCTCAACTTTATATGGCCTGAGAATCCCGCACGCAACCCCCGGGGCGGCGATTTTATGAGTCCCCCCGGTAGGGGTGTGTCTGTGCCGGAGAGCGTCCACGGGGCCAAACCGGCCGGTGCCGGGGAATGAAGGGCATTTCCGCCCGGTTTCGCGGCTTCCATGCCCCCTGCCCGTGTACCCAGAAAAACAAAACGAGCGGGTCGGGCGGCGAACCGCCCGACCCGCTGTCATGTCCTCACTGCCTGGCGGCGGCCCTCCGGTGGCCACCCGCGGCGGTGACTAGCAGCCCTTCTTGCAGCCGAGTCCGTGGCCGAGAAGACCGCCCTTGCCGCCGTTGCCACGGCCGGCACCCGCGCCGTTGCCGCAGGCATCGCACGCCGGGACCTCTTCCTCGACGCACTTGCGGACCTGGACGCAGACCGACTTCGTGACCTTCTTGGGCACGCGGACGACGTACGACTCGGTCTTCGTCTCCGAGACGTTGTCGCTGCAGCACACGCTGTAGGTGGCGGTCTTCTGGACCGGCACCATCACCGTGTAGCAGACGTCCTTCGTCCGGCACTCAGGCACGCACGTGTTCACCGTGTACTCGCGGGTGCGAGTCTCGGTGCGGCACTTCTTGACGCAGACCGTGCGGGTCCGGGTCTCCGGCACCATCTTCGTGACGCAGTAGGTCGCAGTCCGCTCCTCGCAGCGCGACTTCTTCACGCAGATCGTCCGGGTCCGGCACTCCGGCACCATCTTGGTGACGCAGTAGTTGCGGGTCCGCTCCTCGCAGCGGTGCAGCGTGACGCAGTAGTTCCGCGTCCGCTCCTCGCAGCGGGTCCGGTTCACGCACACCGTCCGCGTCCGCTGCTCGCAGCGGCTCTTGTTCACGCAGTAGGTGAAGGGCACCTGCTCGCACTCGACCTTCCACATCGTGACCTCGATCTCCTTGGTCTCGCACGTGGGGACCCAGCGACGGCAGCAGACGACCTTCGGGCAGCAGGGATTGCCGTCGGCGTCATACTTGCCGTTCGCGGAAATCTCCTTCGCCTCGGTCACCCAGTGGCCGCCACGGCAGGTCACGGTCTTCGTGCTCTTGACGGGCACGCGCTTCGACACCGTGCGGGAGCCGGTCATCTGCTCGGTGTAGGGCACCCGCACCGTGTAGGTCTGCTCGACCTGCTCGGTGTAGGGCACGTTCACCTTGTAGGTGGCCGTCCGCTGCTCGGTGTAGGGAACGCTCACCTTGTAGGTGGCCGTCCGCTGCTCCGTCACCGGCACCATCACCGAGTAGGACTGCTCGACCTGCTCGGTGTAGGGGACGTTCACCTTGTAGGTGGCCGTCCGCTGCTCCTTCACCGGGACGCAGACCGTGTAGGAATCCTCACGCTGCTCGGTGTAGGGGATGGACACGTTGTAGGTGGCCGTCCGCGTCTCCGGCACGTTGACGTTGACGGTGTAGTTGACCGACTTGGTCCGCTGCTCCGGCACCATCACCGTGTAGTTCCGCGTCCGCTCCTCGATCCGCGGGACCTTCTTGGTGACGGTGAAGGACCGCTCGCGCACCTCGGTCGTCCACTCCGTGCTCTCCACCTCCCGGATCTCCGGGACCATCTTCCACACCTTCACCGTCTTCATGCCGGCGTCGGCGGCGGCATCCTCCGCCACCGCGCCAGCGGCCGGAGCAGCGGCGGCGGCTTCGCCACCGACGAGCACCGAGCCCTCCTCGCTGCGGGCAAACGAGCCACCCAGGCACACGCCGGCGGCAGCCACCCACGGCAGGAAGCCAAAAGTCAATCGCTTCTTCACAGGAACCTCCAGAGGAATAAGAACACGCAAAACGTTTCGCGAAACACGTCCTTCCGGACATCGCGAGGCAGCCACCCCCAGTGGTGGCGTCCGCGGCGATGCGGCCCGGCCGAGCCGCCCCCTGCAAACGCCTTGCGATCCGCGGAGCCGTACGTGGTGATGCTCCGCGACCGCCAGGGTTTGCGCGACGGGCAAACTCACAGCAGAAGATCGAGTTTTCCCAGTCGAAAAACTCAGCCGCGCCGCGATTCGTCGGGTGGCGCCGATGGTGCCGGTGGTGCCGGCGGCCGCGGGCAGGATGAGGACGGGCCCATCGGCCCGCCCTCGCAGCAGGTCTCGAGGATCATCCCGCACTGGCGGCAGACGAGCTTCGCCCGGATCTCGAAGGTCGGGCCCGAACAGACGGGGCAGCGGGAGGGCGTCATGTGGCGGGATGCTCCGTCACCGGATGATCGAGCAGGCCCCTCATCCCACGAGCACGACGAGGAGTTCCTTGGGCCCGTGCGCCCCGAGCACGAGGATCCGCTCGATGTCGCCGGTGCGACTGGGCCCGGTGATGAAGGAGAGCATGCTCGGCAGGTGGCCGCCGTGCCGCTGCTTCGCGGCGTGCAGACCGTCGGCGAGCGTGCCGACGACCTGGTCGACCGTGGCGATGACGACGTGCACGTGCGGCAGGATCGAGAGCGCCCGGCCGCCGCAGGTGCGGCTGGAGACGAGGATCGAGCCCGTCTGTGCGACGAGCGTCTCGCACGACGTGATGCCCGCGTCGCACGACTCGAGGACGTTCTTGTCGAAGTCGGCCGGGCCGACCAGGTGGGTTTCGCAGGGCAGCGCCGCGGCGACGGGAGCGACGAGCGGATGGGCATGCCAGGCCACCCGTCGCCACGCCCGCTCGTGGGCCAGCGCGGCGACGGCGCCGGCCGCCGCCGCCGGATCGGCCACCCGCAGCACCTGTGCCCGCAGTGCCGCGAGGTTTTTCACGAGCAGATCGAGGCTGGCCTCGGGTGTCTCGCCGCCGTCAGGCAGCCAGGGCCGAGCGATCTGCTCGGGCAGGACGGTGAGCGTGGGGAGGCTCCCGGCCCGCAGCCCGCTGGCGTGCTGTGGGCCGGCCGCCCCGTGCGCTGGCGCTGCCCCGTGCGCTGGCGCTGCCCCGTGCGCTGGCGCTGCCCCGTGCGCTGGCGCTGCCCCGTGCGCTGGCGCGTCGCCGTCGAGGAGCCCGTGCGGCAGCGGCGCCGGCACCCGCAGGGCCTCGCGCACCCGCGCCAGGATCGTCTCCCGGGCAGATGTCGACTGGTCCTGCGTCATGGTCTGTCCTCATGGTCTGGTGCACGATGGTCTGGTGCACGGTTCATGGTCTGACGCACGGTTCGTGCGGGTCGCGACGCCGGATGGCGGGAGTGCGGGACGTGTTCGCGGCTCACGGAGTTCGGTCGGGCCGGGCAGCGTGGCTGCGCCGCTGGCGGTCGTTCCAGCGCGACCGGAAGCTGTGCCGTGGTGCCGCCGGCAGATCACGCGTCGCCAGCCACGACCGCAGCAGGGGCGGCCGGAGCAGTCGCAACAGCGGCAGACAGCGGCGGAAGATGCCCCCGCCCGCCGCAAAGAGCCACGGGCGGCTGGCCACCGCCACGAAGAACCGGTGGCCGAGCCGCTCCCAGGCGTTGGGGGCGGTGCGGGCCGCGTTGCGGCGGTTGTGGAGCAGGTGATGGTGGATGTCGATCCGCACCGGACAGGCATCGCTGCAGGCTCCGCAGAGCGAACTGGCCGCCGAGAGGTGGTTCCACTCCGGCAGCCCCCGCAGGTGCGGCGTGATCACGGAGCCGATCGGCCCCTGGTAGGTCGTGCCGTAGGTGAAGCCCCCCACGTTCTTGAAGATGGGGCAGACGTTGAGGCAGGCACCGCAACGGATGCAGTGCAGACTGTCTCGCTGCTCGGGATCGGCCAGCAGGGCCGTCCGCTCGTTGTCCAGGAGCACGAGGTGCATCTCGTCGGGGCCATCGGCCTCGCCGTCCCGCCGCGGCCCCGAGTAGAGCGTGTTGTAGCAGGTCATGGGCTGCCCCGCCCCCGCCGTCGCCAGCATCGGCAGGAGCACGGCGAGGTCGTCGAGCCGCTCCACCACCTTCTCGATGCCGGCGATGGCAATGTGGACGCGGGGCAGCGCCGCCGTCAGGCGGGCGTTGCCCTCGTTCTCCGTGATCGAGATCTGGCCGGTCTCGGCGACGAGGAAGTTGGCGCCGGTGATGCCGACGTCGGCGTCGACGTAGAGCCGGCGCATGTGCCGGCGGGCGATCATCGTCAGCTCCTCCGGGCTGTCGGTCGGCGGCGTGCCGAGGTGCCTGCCGAAGAGGTCGCTGATCTCGTCGCGGCGGACGTGCATGCAGGGGAAGACGAAGTGGTAGGGCGGCTCGCCGCGGAGCTGCTGGATGAACTCGCCGAGATCGCTCTCCACCACGCCGTAGCCGTCGGCCTCCATCGCCGCGTTGAGGTGGATCTCCTCGCTGGTCATGCACTTGCTCTTGATGACGGCCTTCGCCTGGGCGGCTCGCAGCAGGTCGAGCACGATCCGCCGTGCCTCCTCCGCGTTCCGCGCCCAGTGCACGCGGCCGCCATTGGCCTCGAAGGCGGCGACGAACCTGGGCAGCAGCTCGTCGAGCCGGTTGACGGCCGACCACTTGGCCAGCGCCGCCGCGTCGCGGGCGTGCTCCCAGTCGCGGTAGCGGGCCTGTTGCAGGTCGCGGCTGGCGTAATAGCCGCCGAGGGCCTTGCGGACGAACGCCCGATGCTGCGTGTCGCGGACGTGCGCCGCCGCGTCGCGCAGAAAACGTTTTTTCGCCAGCCTGGGCTGGTCGGCCTCGCGGTCGGACGTGTGGATGGCCGTCATACCCTCCATGGTAGCCGACCGCGGCGGCCTGAGGCGGGCCGCGCCTCCCCGCCCGACGAGACCCACGCGCCGCGCACACGGCGTCGTGAAAAACCCGTTTCGCGTGGATTTCCGGGCCCGTGGGTGGTAAAAAAGAGGTCGCATTCTGTCGAGTTCCCCTCACATCGCCTCCGGCGTTGGGTCTCGAGGCGCTGGTTGTCGAGACACTGGGTCTCGAGGCA
>Ga0209598_10003196_pt1 | contig 12470 bp, 5 predicted proteins | sample M_140807_EF_Meta_FD_187317 | JGI IMG/M metagenome (GOLD analysis project Ga0209598, IMG submission 187317) | Freshwater microbial communities from Lake Montjoie, Canada to study carbon cycling - M_140807_EF_MetaG (SPAdes) (version 2) | ecosystem: Environmental > Aquatic > Freshwater > Lake... | reverse complement strand
TGCCGGCACCCATGTCGATGCGCCGGTGCATTTTGACCCGCGGCCGGGAGCGCTGTCGGTGGAGCAGATGCCGCTCGAGAACTTTTATACCTCAGCGTTTTGCATCGATCTCAGCCATGTGCCGCTGAAGACTGCGGCGACGCTGGAGGAGGTGCAGGCCGCCGTCGCGGCCTCGGGCCAGACCATCCAGAAGGGCGACACGGTGCTGATCTGGATGGCGACCAATGAGCGCCTGCTGGGCAAGCCGGGCTATCTGCATGATTTCCCGGGGCTGTCGCTGCCGGCGATTCATTGGCTGGCGGAACAGGGCATTGGCATGTTCGGGGTGGAGGCGATTTCGCCGGCGCCTGAGGGCGAGCCGAATTTCCTCGCCCACATGGCCTGCGGCGAATTGGGCATCACGCATATGGAATGCCTGGCCAATCTGCACAGCCTGATCGGGCGCGGGCGCTTCACCTTCATTGGCTTCCCGCTGAAGATCCGCGGCGGGAGCGCGAGCCCGATCCGCGCGGTGGCGATGTTTGCGTGAACCATATCGCGTCGCACCCGGGTGAGGATGGCGAGGGGCTGCTGATCGAGGTTGTCTTCGATCTGGTTTGCCCCTGGTGTTACCTGGGCGTGGCGCGGTTGATGCGGATGCTGGACCATCGGCCGGAGGTGGTGGTGGCCATCCAGTGGCGGCCCTTTCTGTTGAACCCGGATATCGCACCGGGTGGGGTGCCGCGGCAGGATTATATGGTCCGTAAATTCGGCGGTGAGGACCGGGCGCGGCGGCTGCATGGCAGCATCACCGAGTTGGGCCGGGCGGAGGGCTTGGGCTTTCGCTTTGATGCCATCCGGCGGGTGCCGCATACGCTGGACGCGCATCGCATGGTGCGTTGGGCGGCGCGGCATGGTGCGGCGGACCATATGGTCTTGGCGCTTTTCGCCGCGCATTTTTGTGAGGGGCGCGATATTGCCCATCATGAGGTGCTGGCCTCCATCGCTGCCATGGAGGGGCTGGATGCGGGGGCGGCCCGGGCTTTCCTGGCCTCGGGCCAGGAGGTGGAGGCGGTGCATACTGAAAATCTTCGGGCGCATCGGCTGGGGATTAATGGCGTGCCTTGCTTCGTGGTGGATGGCGCGAATGCGATTGCCGGGGCGCAGGAGCCAGAAGTGCTGGCGCGCCTGCTGGACGTGGCGCTGGCTGGCTGACATTCTGGTCTCCTATCGGAGAGGAAAGCCTCATGAAACTGCTGCGTTATGGCCCCAAGGGCCAGGAAAAGCCGGGCATGCTCGATGCCGCTGGCGTTATTCGTGATCTGTCGGGCGTGGTGCCTGATATTGCAGGCGATGTGCTCTCGGATGCGGGGCTGGCCAAGCTGGCCAACCTGGACCCGGCGAGCCTGCCGGCGGTGGCTGGCAATCCGCGGTTGGGGGCACCGGTGTCCGGGTTTTCGCAGTTGATCTGCATTGGCCTCAACTATGCTGACCATGCGGCGGAGACCGGCTCGGCCATTCCGAAGGAGCCTATTGTCTTTCTCAAGGCGAATGGTGCGATTTCGGGGCCGAATGATGATGTGATCATTCCCAAGAACTCGGTCAAATGCGACTGGGAGGTGGAGCTTTGCATTATCATCGGCACCAAGGCGACTTGTGTGAGCGAGGATGCGGCGCTGGCGCATGTGGCGGGTTATGCCGTGGGCAATGATGTCTCCGAGCGGGAATGGCAGATTGAGCGTGGCGGCGCCTGGGATAAGGGCAAGGGGGCCGATACGTTTGGGCCTGTCGGGCCCTGGCTGGTGACGCGTGATGAGGTGCCGGACCCGCAGAACCTCGACATGTTCTGCGATGTGGATGGGGTGCGGCAGCAGAATGGCAGCACGCGGACGATGATTTTCGGGGTGAAGACCCTGGTGAGTTATGTCTCGCATTTTATCACGTTGCATCCGGGCGATGTGATCTTCACCGGCACGCCGCCGGGGGTGGGCTTGGGCAAGAAGCCTTCGCCGGTGTTCCTCAAGCCTGGCCAGGTGATGCATCTGGGCGTGCAGGGCTTGGGGACGCAGACGCAGAAGACGGTGGCTTATGCCGCCGGCTGAGGAGCCGGTTCTGGTCATCATGGATTTTCCGGCCCGCCGCGATGGCGGGCCGGAGCAGGCGGCGGCGATGCGGGCGCTGGCAGAGAGTATTGCCGTGGAGCCTGGGCTGATCTGGAAGATCTGGACGCAGGATGTGCCGGGTGGCCGGGCGGGGGGGATTTACCTCTTTGCCAGCCGGGCGGCGGCGGAGGCGTATCACGCCATGCATGCGGCGCGGCTGGAGCGGCAGGGGATTGGGCCGATTACGGCCACGTATCGGACTGCGGTGGCGGGGTTGAGTGCGCTGACGCGTGGGCCTTTATCAATCACTTAGGCCTGTTTCTGCAAAAGCGGTTGTATTCGGACAAATTGCCTTTTGGGCGTGCGAGGGCGATGCCTCGGGCGGGGTTGAAGCGCGCCTGGGCGTGGTGGGGTGCCCCCCGGGGTTTTGCCAGAAATGGGTTTGCGGACAAATTGCGGTTTGGCGGCCGGGCCGCCTTGAGGGGCGCTGGCGAGGGATCGGGATGGCGTTTTCAAACAGCGGCAGCGGGTGGATGCTAGGATTTTATGCTTGTTTTGTCAAGCGGAAGCGGTTACATCACGTAGCGGCCATCGGGCAGCGCGCGAGCCTGGCCGGCCTGGGCGAGGCTGGCCAGGATGTGTTGCACCGTGGCGGTTTGCGGCGGGTTGCGGAATTGTTTCCGCAGGTCGGCCGCCGCGGCGGGGCGGCTGCGCAGCGCGCGGCTGATCATGGTGATCTGGCCGATGGCGTCGGTGCGGGGCCAGGCGGGGGCGGCGGTATTGGCGGCTTCCAGCGCCAGGATGGGAGCTGGGCCGCTGCGCTCGCGCGGGGCCTGGAATTCCGGGCGGAGCCAGCGGATGTGTCCCTGGGCTTCCTCGCGGCGGCGTTCGGCGTTCAGCGCCACCACGCGGGCCAGGGTTTCGGCGCGGCTGAGGTTTTGCGGCCAGCCATAGGCATCGGCCACCAGGGCATCGAGGGTGGCGTGGTGGCTGGCGAGGACGGCGCATTCGCCGGCTGCGTGGATATCGTGCTCGGCCGCGGTGAGGGGGCGGGCGGCGCGCATGGCGTCGAGCACATTATAGAGGCTGGTGAGGGTGAGGTGGTGGTGGCGGGCCATGACGCGTTTGCGGTGGGCGTCCAGCGCTTCGGCCTCTTCGGCGATGGCGTTTCGCAGGCCCTGGGGTGGGTTGGGGAAGGGGAAGGGGTCGAAGCAGCGGGATTTTTGGTAGCGCGGGTCGTTGCCGGCACCGAGCCAACCACCCGCAGCCAAGGCCCATTCGACATGGGTGCGGCTTTGCAGCACACCGAGCGAGTATCCGTCGTCCAAGCCGATCGCCACCAGCATATTGTCCGGCAGGGTTGCGGCCGGCAGGAAGGTGAAAATGCGGTGCTTGGCGGTTTCTACGGTGGCGATGTAGCGCGGTAGGCCGGCGATGGCGGCGCGCATCACAGCGTTGTTGCGGCCGAACAGCCACCAATGCACGCGGCGGTATTCCTCGGCGTTGGTGTCGCGCTCCGGCTTCACCCGCTCGAACAACCATTGCCACACCGCCGGAAACCGCGCCTTCAATTGCGGCTCGGTCAGACCGTCCATGTCGATCACCATCCGCCCCCGGCTGGTCTGCACCAGATCCCGGCCATTCAAATAGGGGCGGATATGCGCCGCCAGCCCCGGCACCAGGCCGAGGCCCAGCGCGGCGGCCTGGGCGGGGGTGATGGAGAAGCCCTGGCCGTGGAGTTTCACGCCGGGGCTGCATAGCGTCGTATTGGCGAGGAGTGGGCGGGCGGTGCCGGCATCGGCGCCCAGGCTGAGGTCGGCATTGATCACGCCTGTCTCCACCACGCCCTCCACCTCCGGCACGCCCTCCGGCCCGGGGCGTTCGGCGGTGACCCGGAAAAATTTGCCCTCGCCCGGGCCCGAGGCCAGCACGGTGAAGGCGGGGCGCACGGCGGCGGCCCCTGCCCCATCGGTCCAGGGGTGGTCGGGCACGGCGAAGGCGAGGTGCATGGGGGTTTTGGCGCCCAGCGCCTCGGCCACCACCCGGCGGCAAAACACCTGGCGGATGGAGTTGCTGGTGATGAAGCCAAAGCGGCTGGTGCGCCCCTGGGCCACCTCCTGCGCGGCGCGCCACCAGAAATGCATGGCCAGATCGGCGCTGGGCGGCACGCGGGGGTAGAGTTGCCAGAGTGCCTCGGCATAGCCATCGCCCAATTCGTGGCGAAGATCCTTGCCGGCGATGAAGGGCGGGTTGCCGATAATGAAATCCGCCCTTGGCCAGGGCGGCACGGATGGGTTGACCGGGCGCATGGCCTGGATTTGGTGTGCGGGGTCGGGCACCGCCTCGCCAGTGATGGGGTGGAGGATGGTGCGGCCGCCCCAGCGGGTGATGGGGCGGCCCTGATCGTCGCGGAGAATCTCCTGCCGGGTGGCGCTGAGCAGCGCGTCGCCCTGGGTCACGCTATGGCCCTGTGGCAGCACCGGTTCGGGCAGGCGTTCGGCGGGGACGGATTTCAGCCGCCATTGCAGCCAGCCGATCCAGAGGCAGAGTTCCGCCACGGGCACGGCCTGGGCATTGATGTCGATGCCGCGGAATTGGGCGGGGCCGATCATGGCGAGGTCCAGCCTATCACCCTCGCCGGGGGCGATGTCGGCCAGGAGGTCCAGCACCTCGGCCTCCAGCCGCTGCATGAGTTCTTGGGTGACATATAAGAAATTGCCGGTGCCGCAGGCGGGGTCGAGCACCACGGTTTGGGCGAGTTTGCGCTGGAAGGCGTGCAGGGTGTCGCGCGCGGCGGCGCGTTCGCCGGCGGCGTCCTGGGTGAGGGCGCGGGTGCGGGTTGCGTCCCATTCCTCGCGCAGGGGTTCCATGATGGTGGGCAGGACCAGGCGCTCGACAAAGGCGCGGGGGGTGAAATGGGCGCCCCATTCGGCGCGGCGTTCGGGGGTGAGGGCGTTCTCCAGCAGGGTGCCGAAGATGGCGGGTTCGACATTGTCCCAGTTTTTGGCGGCGGCCTGGGCGAGGGCGGCGATTTCTTCGGCCTCCAGGCGCAGGCCCTGGGCGGTTTCGAAGAGGCCGCCATTGAAGTGGCGGAGTTTGAGGTTGGCGGCGATGCTGAATGTGCCGCGCTCCATGGCGGCCCAGAAATCGGAGAAGAGGGAGACGGCGCCGTCGGGGTTTTCGGATGCGCGGGCGAGGAGGGCGGAGAAGGCCTGTCCGAGCCCGAGGCTCCCAAGATGGCCTCATCGATATTGAGGACGGTGATGGCGACGGCTTTGGCTGCGCTGCTGAGAACGCCGTCGAAGGCGGTGACCGTGATGTCGTAGACGTTGTTTTTGCCGGCATCGGCCGGGGCCTCGTAATCGGGGGCGGCTTTGAAGGTGACTGTGCCGGTGGTGGCGTTGATGTTGAACAGGGCGGCATCGGTGCCGCCGAGCGACCAGCTCAGGATTGTGCCGGTATCAGGGTCGCTGCCGGTGGCGGTATAGACCGTGCCGGTGGCGTTTTCGGTGAAGCTTGCCGTGGCGGCCGAGGTGATGATGGGTGCTTCATTGGCATCGGTGACGGTGATGGTGACGGCTTTGGCTGCGCTGCTGAGAGCGCCGTCGAAGGCGGTGACGGTGATGTCGTAGACGTTGTTTTTGCCGTCATCGGCCGGGGCCTCGTAATTGGGGGCGGTTTTGAAGGTGACTGCGCCGGTGGTGGCGTTGATGTTGAACAGGGCGGCATCGGTGCCGCCGAGCGACCAGCTCAGGGTTGTGCCGGTATCAGGGTCGCTGCCGGTGGCGTCATAGACCGTGCCGGTGGCGTTTTCGGTGACGGTTGATGTGGCTGCCGAGGTGATGAAGGGCGCTTCATTGATATTGGTGACGGTGATGGTGACGGACTTTGTCACGGGGCTGGAACCGCCATCCGAGGCGGTGACGGTGATGTCGTAGATATTGTCTGCAGCGTAATCGGCCGGGTCCTCGAAATTGGGGGCGGCTTTGAAGGTAACTGCGCCGGTGGTGGCGTTGATGTCGAACAGATCTGAATCGGGGCCGCCAAGCGACCAGCTCAGGGTCGTGCCGGCATCAGGGTCGATGCCGGTGGCGGTATAGACCGTGCCGGTGGCGTTTTCGGCAAAGCTTGCCGTGGCTGCCGAGGTGATGATGGGTGCTTCATTGCCATTGGTGACGGTGATGGTGACGGACTTTTCCGCGGAGCTGAAAACGCCATCCGAGGCGGTGACGGTGATGTCGTAGATATTGTCTGCAGCGTAATCGGCCGGGGCCTCGTAATTGGGGGCGGTTTTGAAGGTGACTGCGCCGGTGGTGGCGTTGATGTCGAACAGATCTGAATCGGGGCCGCCAAGCGACCAGCTCAGGGTTGTGCCGGCATCAGGGTCGCTGCCGGTGGCGGTATAGACCGTGCCGGTGGCGTTTTCGGTGACGGTAGCGCTGCCGCCGGAGGTCACCGAAGGGGTGTGATCGGCGACGCTGTTGTTGCCCGTGAACCAATCGACCACCCTGACACTGTTGCCGCCGATGTCGAAAACGCGGTCGGCGCCTACGTCACGAAACCATTGGGCATTGTTGCCGAAGTCGATGATGTTGGTGCCGCTGCCCAGGTCGATGATGTCGTAACCATCGCCAGGGGCCCAGATGACGGTGTCATCGCCGGTGCCGGCATAGATCCTGTCGGTGCCAGCGCCGCTGGTGATGGTGTCATTGCCGCCATTGCCGTATATGATATCGCCGAAGGCCGTGCCGTGCAGGCGGTCGGCCATTGTGGTGCCGCGGTAGGTGGCGCCCGAAGTGGCATGGCTGAGATAGACATAGCTGGAGCCGGTACCGCTGCCATTTGCGGCGGCATAAGAGGCGCCGATGATGATGTCGGGCAAGCCGTCGCCATTCACATCGCCGGCCGAGGCCACGGAACCGCCGCTTTCGTCATCGGCCGCCACGCCATTGAGCCGGCCGCCTGTGACGCCAGTCAAATTCAAGTCGGAAAGGTCGAGGGAGGAGGCAAAGCCGCTGGACTGGCCGAAGACCACATAGGTGGAGCCGGCATTGCTGTTGCCATTCGGGTCGGCGCCAAAGGCGCCGATGATGAGGTCGGCGTAGCCATCGCCATTCACATCGCCGGCCGAGGCCACGGAACGGCCGAAGGCATCAGAGACTGCGCTGCCATTGAGCCGGAAGCCGTTGGTACCATCTAAGCTGCTGAGGGCGAGGGCGGAGGCAAAGCCGCCGGACTTGCCGAAGATCACATAGCTGGCGCCGTGATCTCCAAAGGCCCTTTCAGCACCGATGATGATGTCGGCGAAGCCATCGCCATTCACATCGCCGGCGGAGGCCACGGAAGTGCAGCTTTGGTCAATGGCCGCTTCGCCATCGAGGCGGAAGCCTGCAGTGCCATTCAAGTTGGCGAGGTCGATGGAGGAGGCAAAGCCGCTGGCCTTGCCGAAGACCACATGGCTGACGCCGGCACTGGTGTTGGCCGCAGGACTGCCGATGATGAGGTCAGCAAAGCCATCGCCATTCACATCGCCGGCCGAGGCCACGGAACCGCCGCTGACGTCATTTACCGTCGCGCCATTGAGCCGGAAGCCTGTGGTGCCATCAAGGTCGGAGAGGGCGAGGGATGAGGCAAAGCCGCTGGACTGGCCGAAGACCACATAGCTGGCGCCGGTGCCCGCATTGCCCCCCATGGCGCCAATGAGAAGGTCAGCAAAGCCATCGCCATTCACATCGCCGGCGGAGGCCACGGAAACGCCGCTTAGCGCATTGCTCCCCGTGCCATCGAGCCGGAAGCCTGTGGTGCCATTCAAGTCGCCGAGGTTGATGGAGGAGGCAAAGCCGCTGGCCTTGCCGAAGACCACAAAGCTCGCCCCGGCATACCCTCCTTCATAGGGAGCGCCGATGATGAGGTCGGCGAAGCCATCGCCATCCACATCACCGGCGGAGGCCACGGAAAGGCCGCTGAAGGTTTCAGCCCCGGCGCCAATGAGTTGGAAGCCGGCGGTGCCATCCAAGCTGCCAAGGTCGAGGGAGGAGGCAAAGCCGCCGGCCTTGCCGAAGATCACATAGCTGCCGCCGGCCAAATTGTTGGCTAGAGGAGCGCCGATAATGAGGTCAGCGAAGCCATCGCCATTCACATCGCCGGCGGAGGCCACGGAAACGCCGCTTCGGTCACCGAGGACGGCGCCATCGAGCCGGAAGCCGTTGGTGCCATTGAGGCTCGATAGGTCGATGGAGGAGGAGTATGACATGGCTGGAACCCCTCTGATTCTGGTGACGCGTGCCAAATCATATACATAGTGCAGGCTTTACGAAAAATTGCCCTAGAACTTGTTTCCGAAAATTTGCGGCGCCGAAGTGGATTTTACCGAAGAATTAAATTTCTTTACATGAGTCTGCGAGATGGCGGGTGCGCAAACCGGGCCACCCGCCGCCACAAAACGCGCCCTGACGCCGATGGCCTGGCTAGGTTATCCGAAGAAGCCGTAGCCATTCCCTTCAACAGTGCCATAGATCGCTGTGGGCAGTTGCGCCTGGGTCAGGCCGGAGAAGGTGACTGAGGTGTCGATGGTGCCATTGCCATCGAGGTCGCAATGCAGGGTTGCACCCTGGTAGCCGGCAGCGCCCGCAGTCTCGACCCAGTTGAACTTGCTGACCCCGGGTTGGCAGCCCCAGATGGTGAGGTGATCGCCCGGCTGAAAATCGGTGATGGTGGACCAGGTGGGGGTGATGGTGGCGGTCCGGCCATCGAGGAAGAAATCATCCGCCCCGGCGCCGCCGGTGAGGAAATTGGAGCCCTGCCCGCCATCGAGCACATCATTGCCGGCGCGGCCATCGATGGCATCGTTGCCGGCGCCGGTGTTGATGAAATCGGAGAGATGGGTGCCGAGGACCACGTCATTGCCGCGCATGTCCGGGGCTTGGTTGCCAAATATGGGCAGTTGGCCCGCCAGCCCCGAGACCGGACCGGTATAGGCGGCAACCGGGATGTCGGCGCCGGGGGCGCTGCCCAGCTTGACGAAGAACTCAAGGACATCGGTGACGGTGATGGCCACGGGTTGGGGCGTGCTGCTGAGGCTGGCATCGGAGGCGGTGATGGTGATGTCGTAGGCGTTGTTTTTCCCGTCATCGGCCGGGGCCTCGAAATTGGGCGCGGTGTTGAAGGTGAGAGCGCCGGAGGTGGCGTTGATGTTGAACAGCGCGGCATCGGTGCCGCCCAGCGACCAGGTCAGTGTTGTATTGGCATCGGGGTCGCTACCGGTGGCGGTATAGACGGTGCCGGCGGTGTTTTCGGCGACGCTTGCGGTGCTGCCAGAGGTGATGCTGGGCGCTTCGTTGACATTGGTGACGGTGATGGCCACGGGTTGGGGCGTGCTGTTGAGGCTGCCATCGGAGGCCGCGATGGTGATGTCATAGATATTGTTATGGCCGGCATCGGTCGGCGCGCCAAAATCGGGCGCGGCCTTGAAGGTGACGGCACCGGAGGTGGTGTTGATGTTGAACAGGGCGGCATCGGTGCCGCCCAGGGTGAAGCTCAACCTATCGGCATCGGGGTCGGTAGCGGTGGCGGTGTAGACGGTGCTGGTGGCGTGTTCGGCAAAGCTGGCGGTTGATGGAGAGGTGATAACGGGTGGTTGGTTTGAGGGAGGCGCCTCGATGGGCGCTGTGACGGTGACGGCCACAGCCTTTGCGGCGCTGCTGAGGCCGCCATCGAAGGCGGTGACGGTGATATCGTAGACATTGTTCTTGCCGGTATCGACCGGGGCATTGAAGTCAGGAGCGGTTATGAAGGTGACGGCGCCGGAGGTGGCGTTGATGTTAAACCGGGCAGCATCGGTGCCGCCGAGGAGGAAGGTCAGGTTTGTGGCGGCATCGGGGTCGCTGCCCGTGGCGGTGTAGCCGGTGCCGCCCTGGTTCGCGGCGAAGGAGGCACTGGCACCCGAGGTGATGCTGGGCGTTTCGTTGACATTGGTGACGGTGATGGCCACGGGTTGGGGCGTGCTGCTGAGGCTGCCATCGGAGGCGGTGACGGTGATGTCATATATGTTGTTCTTGCCGGCATCGGCCGGGGCTTCAAAATTGGGCGAGGCCGCGAAGGTGACGGCGCCGGAGCTGGCGTTGATGTTGAACAGGCCGGCATCGGTGCCGCCCAACGACCAGGTCAGTGTTGTATTGGCATCAAGGTCAGTGCCAGTGGCGGTGTAGACGGTGCCTGTAGCGTTCTCGGCAAAGCTGGCGGTGCCGCCCGAGGTGATGCTGGGGACTTCGTTGACATTCGTGATGGTGATGGCGACGGCCTGGGCCGTGCTGTTGGTGATGCCATCGGAGGCGGTGACGGTGATGTCATATATGTTGTTCGTGCCGGCATCGGCCGGGACCTCGAAATTGGGTGAGGTCTTGAAGGTGACGGCGCCATTGGCTTGGTTGAAATCGAAGCTGGCCGCATCCGCGCCGCTCAGCGAATAGGTGATTGTGGTGCCGGGATCAGGGTCGGTGGCGATGACGGTATAGGCTGTGCCGGTGGCGTTCTCGGCGAAGCTGGCGGTGCCGCCCGAGGTGATGGTGGGTGAGGAATTGACGGAGTTGGTGCCGGCTGTCCAATCGGTGACGGTGATGGTGGCGCTGCCGAGGGTGAAGATGCGCTGGGTGCCGTTGTCTGTATAGGTGTAGGCATTACCGCTGAAATCCAGGGTGTTGTTTCCAGAACCCAGCGTGATGGTGTCATTGCCATCGCCCAAGGCCCATATGACCGTGTCATTGCCTGCGCCGGCGTCAATGGTATCATCACCAACGCCTCCCTTGATGGTATCATTGCCGTCGCCGCCAGTAATGCTGTCATTTCCGGCGCCGCCGTTGAGGCTATCATTGCCGCCATAGCCGTTCATCGTGTCGTCGGAGGTGGTGCCGAGCAGGCGATCGGGCTGGGCGGTGCCTCTATAGGTACCGCTACCGGTGGCGCGGCTGAAGAAAATGTAGCTGGAGCCGGCTTGGGTCATGCCATTCGGGTCGGCGTCCCTGGCGCCGATGATGAAGTCGACGAAGCCGTCGCCATTCACATCGCCGGCTGAGGCGACAGAACCGCCGCTGAAGTCATTGGCCGCGACGCCATCGAGCCGGAAGCCGGTGGAGCCATTTAAGTCCGTGAGGTTGAAGCCAGTGCCAAAGCCGCCGGACTTGCCGTAGACCACATAGCTGGAGCCGGAAGCGGAGCCATTCGGGTCGGCATTGTCGGCGCCGATGATGAGGTCGGCGAAGCCATCGGAATTCACATCGCCGGCCGAAGCCACAGACACACCGCTATTGTCACGGGCGACGGCGCCCACGATTTGAAAGCCTTGGGGGCCATTGACTGTGCCTAGGCTTTCGACAGCGATGGAAGCGGTAAAGGCAGTGCCCTTGCCGAAGACAATGTAACTGGTGCCGGTATAGTTATTGTTGCCATAGGCGCCGATGATGAGGTCAGCAAAGCCATCGCCATTCACGTCGCCAGCCGATGCTACGGAAGTGCCGAAAAGGCTCCAGTAACCGACCGCGGGCCCGGCGATCTGGAAGCCGTTGGTGCCATTAAGGTCGGAGACGAGGATCGCCGCGGTGGAAGCCCAGTCGGGCTTGCCGAAGACGACATACGAGGCAGTGACATCAGGGGCGCCGATGATGAGGTCAGCGAAGCCATCGCCATTGATATCCCCGGCCGAGGCGACGGATTGTGCAATCTTGTTATTGGACGACCCGCCTTCGACCCGGAAGCCGGTGGTGCCATTCAAGCTGGCTAGGTCGATGGAGGAGGCAAAGCCGCTGGGCTTGCCGAAGACCACATAGCCGGTGCCAGCTTTATTATTGGCTGCAGTGTTAGGGGCGCCGATGATAAGGTCGGCGAAGCCATCGCCATTCACATCACCGGCCGAGGCCACGGAATAGCCACTCCGGTCTCTTCCCGCCGAGCCATTGATCCGAAAGCCCGTGCTGCCATCGAGGTTGGCGAGGTTGATGGTGGGGGCAAATTGGCTGGACTTGCCGAAGACCACATAACTGGCGCTAGGATTCCCATTGGGGTTAGGCGCGCCGATGATGAGGTCAGCGAAGCCATCGCCATTCACATCGCCCGCTGAAGCCACGGAATAGCCGATGTTGTTACCGTTCTGACCGCCAGCCAGCTTAAAGCCGGTGGTGCCATCCAAGGTGCCGAGACCAATAGAGCCAGCATAGGCGCCGGGCTGGCCGAAGACCACATAAGCGGCGCCAGCGTTGCCAGCACCTGTGGCGCCGACAATGACGTCTGCGTAGCCGTCGCCATTCACATCGCCAGCCGAGGCCACGGAAACACCGGCAAAATTGTAGGCCAGCTCGCCATCAAGCCGGAAGCCGTTGGTGCCGTTGAGGCTGGAGA
>Ga0209598_10003190_pt1 | contig 12485 bp, 9 predicted proteins | sample M_140807_EF_Meta_FD_187317 | JGI IMG/M metagenome (GOLD analysis project Ga0209598, IMG submission 187317) | Freshwater microbial communities from Lake Montjoie, Canada to study carbon cycling - M_140807_EF_MetaG (SPAdes) (version 2) | ecosystem: Environmental > Aquatic > Freshwater > Lake... | reverse complement strand
TCGATGGTGAGCGGTGAAAAATTACAAATATTTGAAACAGGGGTAAGGTACCAATTCATGCATGCGATGGCATTGATTACTTTAGCCATTTATTGCAACCAACGCAACCTTAGCGTTAAGGAGCAAAAAAGGATAGCGTGGGCTGCTCATTTTTTTATAGCGGGTACTTTATTGTTTAGCGGGTCCTTGTACATTTTGACTTTGATTGCTACTACAGATCATCCATTAATTCCTTTTATTGGCCCGATCACACCATTAGGCGGTTTGTGTTTTATGCTAGGGTGGTTTCTTTGGTTGAGGGTGGTTTTTCTTAATAAAGTGGATAAGTAGGCACTACTATTTCCAATTTTACACATTTTTTCAAATTCCTTTTTCGTCCTATACAGATAACTTATATTTGTTATCATGGCAAATACGCTTAAAAGCAAAAAAGAACCCAACGTCAATTCTCCTATCTTAAATCCAGATAAGGAGGCCTCCGTTTCAGTTACAGAAGTAGTAAAGGATGAACGAACTTCAAAAATAGCTGGCGCCATTTGTTTGCTCATTGCCCTGTTTCTATTTGTCGCATTTACTTCCTATTTATTTACTTGGCAGGAGGACCAGGATATGGTGCAGTTATGGCGAACTAAGTTATTTTCAACAAACGATGTTAAGGTAAATAATTTATTAGGTTACCTGGGTGCATTTATAGCTTATCAAATCATGTTTAATGGATTTGGTGTAGCTGCCTATTTATTTTGTACTTTCTTTTTTGTGCTTGGGGTGAATTTGTTTTTTACAAAACCCATTTTTAGTTTATGGCGTAATGTGCGTTATGTAATTATTGGCTTATTAGTTTTAAGCACTTGTTTTGCATTTGTGTCTGCACAAGCTGCATTTTCATGGGGCGGTGCATTGGGAGAATATAGTAGTAGTTGGTTAATTAAGTGGGTGGGTAGTTTAGGAACAGGCGCTATATTATTCGTTGCTGGATTTAGTTATTTTATATGGCGTTTTAATCCAATCTTCCATCTGCCTAACTTTAGTTCTTTACTCCCTAAGAAAAAGGAGGAAGCATTTATAAGTGAGGACAACGAAGAAGCGGTTAAACAAGAATGGGATTTAAATCAAGCTGCAAACCTGCAAAATACCGGTGGCAATAAGCTTAAGGAAAATAGAGATGCGGAGGGTAATTTGATACCTACAGATATTGCGGATGGGGGAAAGCTTTTCATTGATGAGTTGTCCTTAGAAGAAGAAACAAATACAAACATCGCTGAATTGGAACCCACCTTAATTGAAGAGGAAGAAATTTCCGAAGTGGCGCCCATCGTTGAAGTGGTACCCTCGAAAAAGAATATTCAGGATTTTGATGGGGAATTATTGGAGGATTTGGATTTAGAAATAAAAGAAGGTGCAGAAGAAGCAGTCATTCCTGCAGCGGCTATAGGGAGTTTAGCGACCAAATATGATGCAACCCTTGATTTAAAAAATTACAAGTATCCTTCTATTAATTTATTAGAGACGCATGGCAGTGAAAAAATTGTACAGGACCCCGAGGAATTGGAAACGCACAAAAATCAAATCATTGCGACCTTAAAAAATTACGATATTTCAATACAACGTATTGCTGCTACCGTAGGACCTACGGTGACTTTATATGAAATTGTGCCTGCGCCAGGTGTCCGTATCAGCCGTATTAAAAACTTAGAGGATGATATTGCATTAAGTTTAGCCGCATTAGGGATACGTATTATTGCACCGATCCCAGGAAAGGGCACCATAGGTATTGAAGTACCCAATATTCGCAAGTCCGTGGTGAGTATGAAAACATTATTGGCGAGTGAAAAATTTCAAACGAGTCAATACTCACTTCCAATAGCTATTGGTAAAAAAATTGACAACGAAAACTTCATTGTGGATTTGGCAAGCATGCCGCATTTATTAATGGCTGGAGCCACAGGTCAAGGTAAGTCAGTGGGTTTAAATGCAATTTTAGTTTCCTTGTTATATAAAAAGCATCCATCGCAATTAAAGTTTGTGTTGGTGGATCCTAAAAAAGTAGAGTTGAGTTTGTACCGCGTCATTGAAAAACATTTCTTAGCAAAATTACCAGGGGAGGAAGATGCAATCATTACTGATACCAAAAAAGTAATCAGCACTTTAAATGCATTGTGTATTGAAATGGATAATCGCTATGATTTATTAAAGGAAGCAGGTTGTAGAAACATTAAAGAGTATAACGAGAAATTTACTGCAAGAAAATTAAATCCTGAAAAAGGACATCAATATTTGCCCTTCATAGTTTTAGTCGTGGATGAGTTTGCTGATTTAATTATGACTGCTGGTAAGGAAGTAGAAATGCCCATTGCACGTTTAGCACAGTTGGCGCGCGCGGTGGGAATACATTTAATTATAGCAACACAACGCCCGTCGGTAAATATTATTACAGGAACGATTAAAGCGAATTTCCCAGCGCGTATTGCATTTAAGGTATCTAGTAAAATTGATAGCCGAACCATTTTAGATGCGGGTGGTGCTGAGCAGTTAATTGGTAAAGGAGATATGCTTGTAAGTTATAATGGGGAAATTACGCGTTTGCAATGCGCATTTGTCGACACCCCTGAAGTGGATCGCGTATGTAATTTTATTGCCGAACAAAAAGGCTATCCGCAAGCCTTCTTATTACCAGAATACACCGATGAGAAAGATATGGATGCAAGTGGTTTTAATGCGAATGATCGAGATCCTTTATTTGAAGATGCGGCTAAATTAATCGTGAATGCACAAATGGGCTCCACCTCCTTAATACAGCGCCGAATGAAACTAGGGTATAATAGGGCAGGACGTTTAATGGATCAATTAGAGTCAGCAGGAATTGTTGGGGCAAGCCAAGGCAGTAAGCCAAGAGAAGTACTTTATAAAACAGATGCAGAGCTATACGATTTTTTACAAAACCTATAACACCTATAAAATACCCCCTTTTAAAAGTGCTTTTGAATTGGATGGTTCATTAAACAACAATTGACTATTTTTGTAAAAATGATAACTTTTAATAATAAAGCTTAAAATCAACCAAAAACTGAAAATGAGATATTTATTTATATTATTTATAGCCCTTATTTCGATTCCATCTTTGGCGCAAAAGGATCCACAAGCCAAGGCCTTATTAGACCAATTAGGGCAAAAAGTGAAGCAGTCCAAAGGCATATTAGTCAAAATTCAACTTAGTACTAAAAATAACAAGGGAAAGTCCATGGGGGCAAAGTCCGTTAATTTGAAAATGAAAGGGGACAAATACCTCTTAAATGAGGGTAAAACCGAAATTCTTTGTGATGGCGCAAGTATTTATAATTTTGACGGGGTTAACTCCATTTCTAAGTCAGCCATGGGGGAGTCGGATCAAACATTGAGTCCTCAAAAATTATTATCAGGTAACTACGATAAAGACTTCAATTTCAGCTTGTTAAGTCAAAATGCTAGTAAGGCTACGATCGAATTATATCCCATCGATAAAAGGAAGAATTTTCAAAAAGTGACCTTGATTATTGATAAGCTCAAATCGGCCTTATCCAATGCTTCCATATTAGACAAAAGCAATAATATAACTGATGTAAAGGTCCTTTCCATTAGTTACACAGCCCAGATTGCCGATAACCTATTCATTTTCAATCGCGCTAAATATCCAAAAAACGTTGAAATTTTTGATTGATTTACGCCTTTTCCACGTATCTTCGCAGCCGAAATAAAAAAATAAAATCGTAGTTAATCGTTAACTACAAAAAAAGAAGTTTTACAATGGCTACATTAACAAAAGAAAAAAAAGCAGGCATTTTTGCTGAATTTGGCGGAAAAGCAACTAACACTGGTTCAATTGAAGCACAGGTTGCCTTATTAACTGAGCGTATCGCGCACATTTCTGGACATTTGAAAGAAAACCACAAAGACCATTCAACTCAAAGAGGGTTAATGCAATTAGTGGGTCAGCGTAAGCGTTTGTTAGTTTATTTGCAAAAACATAACCTTACTGGTTACCGCGCTCTAATTGAAAAATTAGGCTTAAGAAAATAATTCATAACAATCTTATAATAGCTGTCCCAACTGTACAACACGGTTGGGATTAGTTGTTTATATACAATCGTTTCTAATAAGAAAAGATTTAAAAAAAATTAACATGTTAGCACAACCCAAATCAGTTAAATTCGAAATCAATCCTGGTCAGGAGGTATTTATCGAAACTGGCAAATTAGCCCGTCAAGCGGACGGTGCTGTTACCGTTAGACAAGGCAATTGTATTTTATTAGCAACTGTCGTAGCGAATAAGGACCCTAGAGATGGTCAAGATTTTTTCCCATTAAGCGTAGATTATCAAGAAAAATTTGCATCTGCAGGTCGTATTCCTGGATCCTTCTTTAAAAGAGAAGCGCGTTTAAATGACTATGAAATTTTAACAAGCCGTTTGATTGATCGTGCCTTGCGTCCTTTGTTCCCAGAAGATTATTTGTGCGATGTGCAAGTATTGATCTCCTTGATTTCAAGTGATGAAAATGTAATGCCTGATTCATTGGCTTGCCTAGCAGCATCTGCTGCATTAGCAGTATCTAATATCCCCATTAAGGAAATCATTTCTGAAGTTCGTATTGGACGCATCAAGGGTGAATTTATTATCAACCCTTCTAAAGCACAATTAGCAATTTCTGATTTTGAATTTTTAATTGCTGCGACTGACAAAAATTTAATGATGGTGGAAGGTGAGGCGAAAGAATGTTCAGAAGAAGAATTAGTACAGTGTTTAGAAATTGCACATGAGGCGATTCGTAAACAAATTAAAGCACAAGCGGAATTAAGAAAAGTAGTCGGAATTACAGAAGTGCGTGATTATAAGAAACCAGAACAAGATGAAGCGATCAAAGAAAAAGTATACGCTTTTGCAAAAGCAAAAGTTAATGCGATTGCTGAATTAGGTTCTGCCAAGCATGAAAGAAGCGATGCATTTTCTGCGTTGAAAAAAGAAATCATTGAACATTTGGGCACAGAGATCACCGACTTGCAAAAGAAATTAGCAGGTAAATATTACGAGGATTTGAAATGGGAAGTAGTAAGAGATATGATGGTGGATAAGCGTATTCGTTTAGATGGTCGTCAGTTAGACCAAGTGCGTCCATTGGCAATGGAAGTAGATCCATTACCAACACCACATGGTTCTTCTTTATTTACAAGAGGAGAAACACAATCACTAACTACCGTAACATTAGGTACGAAGTTGGATGAGTTAATGCAAGAAACTGCTGCAAGCGCTGAATACACTAAGTTTTTCTTACACTATAATTTCCCGCCGTTCTCAACTGGTGAGGTGAAGATGATGCGTGGCGTAGGCCGTCGTGAAGTGGGACATGGTAATTTAGCGATGCGTTCTTTAAAACAAATGTTACCTGATACAACTACATTCCCTTATACCTTGAGAGTTGTTTCGGATGTATTGGAAAGTAATGGTTCTTCATCCATGGCAACAGTTTGTGCTGGTTCATTAGCATTGATGGATGCAGGTGTGCCAATGCCTAAACACGTTAGTGGTGTGGCGATGGGATTAATTTCAAGAGAAGATGGCAAGTATGCTATTTTAACTGATATATTAGGAGATGAGGATCATTTAGGTGATATGGATTTTAAAGTAACAGGAACGCGTGATGGTATTTGTGGCGTTCAAATGGATATTAAAGTGGACGGTTTAAGTATGGATATTATGCGTGAGGCATTGTCTCAAGCGAAAAAAGGTCGTTTACATATTTTAGATGCCATGTATGAATGTATGCCAGCAGCGCGTGCTGATGTGAAACCACATGCACCTAGAATGGTTAAGTTGATTATTGATAAGGAGTATATTGGAGCAGTGATCGGACCAGGTGGTAAGATTATTCAAGAAATGCAAAGAACAACGGGTGCTACTATTAATATTGAAGAAGTGGGTAACCATGGTGAAGTAAGTATCTTCTCTGCAAATAAGGATAGCTTGGATGCTGCAGTTAAATGGATCAATGGTATTGTTGCCGTTCCAGAAATCGGAGATGAATACGAAGGTGTTGTAAAAGGAGTGAAGGAGTTTGGTGCTTTTGTTGAATTCATGCCAGGCAAACAAGGTTTATTACATATTAGTGAAATAAGCTGGAAGCGTTTGGAGACGATGGAAGGTATTTACAATGAAGGTGATGTAGTGAAGGTGAAATTGGTTGGTTTGGATCCTAAAACAGGTAAGTTCAAATTAAGCCACAAGGCATTATTGCCTCGCCCTGAACAAGCACCTCGTGAAGACCGCGGTCCACAAGCTTAATTTTTTAAAGCCATTCATAAAGGCTAGAAATATTCAAATTGCCTTCTCGTAAATCGGGAGGGCATTTTTATTGGTATCTTTGCCTCCCATAACACAAGAAAATGTCCAAAACCTATATACAAATTGCCTTTAATTTCAATACCCAGGAGCAGTTAGATATGCTAGTTGCCCAGTTAGCTGATTTGGGTTTTGACGGATTTAATGAGGAGGAGGCTGCAACAGGAATTAATAATGGCGTAGGAATGAGTAGTATTCTTGGGACCACAACTGCATTAGGCGCCGGCGCTGGTCATTGCAAAACCTTTATATTGTCAACTGATTTTGAGGGACAGGAAATACAAAAAGAATTAGATATAATATTTAATAAACATAGTTTAACTTATTCAAAATCAGTTATTAAAGAAGAAAATTGGAATGCAATTTGGGAATCCAATTTTGAACCAGTAAGGGTAGGTGATTTTGTAGGGATTCGTGCCCATTTTCATCCAAGCTTCGACCCAGCAGTACAATATGAAATAAAGATTACCCCTAAAATGAGTTTTGGAACTGGTCATCATGCAACCACTTTTTCAGTGATGCAAATGATGGAGCATGTAAGTTTTGAGGGGAAGTCGGTGTATGATTTTGGAACTGGCACCGGAGTATTAGCCATCCTTGCTGAAAAACTAGGAGCAGTTGATGTATTGGCTGTTGATAATGATGATTGGTGTATTGAAAATGCGACAGAAAATATTCTAAACAACGATATTAAGGGCATATTGATCAAAAAGGTGGATTCCGCTTATCAGGATCGCCAATTCGATATCATTTTAGCCAATGTGAACAGGCATATTATTGAAGCCAATATGCAGGAATTGACCCAGGTCGCACATTCGGGATCTGAATTAATCCTAAGCGGCTTATTAATTGAAGATCAGGATGATATGATACAATTAGCGGCTAAAAATGGCTGGAATTTTGTAAAATCACAGCCTTTGAATGGCTGGGTGAGCCTATTGTTTAATTTTTAGCAAGGAATTTATTCGCAATGTTAACAAACCATTAATTTTTTTGGGTGTATCTTTGTCTCCCACCAGAATTTTTAAGATGACTGAAATTGTTTTAATCTTATTGGCTTATTTGATCGGATCCATCCCAACTGCGGTTTGGGTGAGTAAATCTATATTTGGTATAGACATTCGTGATTACGGAAGTGGAAATGCCGGCGCAACCAACACTTTTCGAGTTTTAGGTTCAAAGTGGGGTAGTTTAGTCATGTTAGTCGATGTAACAAAAGGAATCATTGCAACCTCATTATATATTCTTATTCCTTTTTATTTGACCAATGAATTAGCCAGAACCAATTTTATGATCCTGTTGGGATTAGCCGCTGTTTTGGGTCATGTTTTCCCAATTTGGGCAAATTTTAGAGGCGGAAAGGGGGTAGCAACTTTATTAGGAATGACTTTGGCCATCCAGCCTATTGTAGCTTTGATTTGCTTGGTTGTGTTTTTGATATCATTGATTTCAACACGTTTTGTCTCCCTTAGTTCCATTTTAGCATCCATTGCATTTATGGTTCTTATTTTATATGTATTTAACGAAAAAGAAATCTTGTATCGTTACTTTGCAATGATTGTCGCAATAATGGTCGTGGTAACACATCATAAAAATATCTCCAGGTTATACAAGGGAACTGAAACTAAGCTCCCAATTTTCAAGAAAAGAGACAAATAGTTATGTATCTAATTGGTTGATTATCAATAAGTATTAACTTTTATCTCCTATTTTTAACATTAACAATGTAGAATTTCGTAACTTCGCCCTCTTTTAAATCCTAAGTATTATGAGTAGTCTGCACCTTTTGGAGAAATTACAGTTGAAGGATGAAAAAAACTTATTGATTCAGGGCCTTCCCTCATCTGTAGAGAAGCAGTTTGCGAAACTTTCCTATAATAAAAATTTAACCCCGCTTTTAAAGACCAGGAAAATTGACTTTGCGCTTATTTTCGCAATCAATCAGTTTCAATTGAATAATATATTGAAGGAGTTGTTTACCGCTTTGCATGGAGATTGTAAATTGTGGATTGCCTACCCTAAAACAACTTCAAAAATTGTATCTGACTTAAATAGGGATGCCAGCTGGGATATACTTTCTAAAAACGATTTTGAAGCGATCCGTCAGGTGACTTTGGATCATGTTTGGACAGCAATGCGTTTTAAAAAGGTAGATCAATTACCGAATAAGAACAGAACCTTTGTTGAATTCAAATCAGCAGATATTAAAGTGGACGATTTTGAAAAAAGATTAATAGCCCTTCCTATAGAATTGGATAAATTATTTGCAGCCGATGAAGAGGCAAGAGAATTTTTTACTTCTCTTTCTATCATCAACCAAAAGGAATATTTGAGTTGGATTCAAGGCGCAAAAAAGGAAGAAACTAAGCAAAAAAGATTAGAAGCTACATTAGAGAAATTATTGGCTGGGAAGCAAAACCCATCCGAGAAGTAATAATTATTACACTCTTATGATTTTGAGGCGCCATACTGGCGCCTTTTTCATTCCTATTGTTTTAAATAAAATTAAATTTGGGAAGGATGGGGTTACTTGAAAATAACGGTCCCAATATGTTGCGTTAAATCACGCTCCACTTGTTTTAAGTGTTTGTGGATTTGTAGCAAGTGTAATTCATCCGACGGGTCTGCATTTTCTAAATCGCTTTGATTTTGCGCAATCATCTTTTTTACTTTTCGCAATTTAAAATACATCAAGCTTATCTCAACCTCCACTAAAAAATTTTTTTCTTCCTGCTGCTTTTTTAACCCTAGTTTCTCATTCCATCTTAAACTTAATTCATGCTCTGGGGCGAATAGGGTCAATACCCATTTTTGTACATTTTCATCTTCATGGTATTGCAGGGTTTTACCATTAGGTATTTTACCATCATCCTGCCATTTTTTATAAGCCTGCATTACATGAATCATATCTGGATTTTCTAAAGGGAATGATTCTAGTTCTTCCCAAACCCAAGTGGACACTTTCCTTCCATCGGCTAATAATTCATTTCCAAATTCAATTACAACACGTACTAAATTTTTCTCATGGACTAGGTCGCGGTCCATGACTAAATCAATATCATCTGTTTCAGATGGAGTGCTAGGGAAGCTCGGCATTAATATAGCTGCTTCGTCATAGGACATTTTCTTTTCCTCCTTTACAATCTTGTCCCGTTTAAATTTATTGACTAATTGTGTCAGGCCTGTTTCATCAATGCGTAATAAAGTGCTACATTTTTTTACATACTCTTGTAGCTTAGTAAAATCTTCGGGTTTGTTAATTTTGCTAAGTGTTTCTGCTATTTGATTAACTAAAGTATTCTTCTTATTTAAATCATTGCCTACTTCCTTTAACTGCACTTCTAATTGAAATAGGACGAAATCTTTTTTGGCGGATTGTACAAATTCTCTGAAGGCATCTGGTCCTACTTTATTTACATAACTATCTGGATCCTCCTTATCTGGGATCAATACCAATTGCACATTCAATCCTTCTTCCAAAGCCATATCTAATCCACGAAGTGCTGCTTTAACACCAGCCGCATCTCCGTCATAAATGATGGTTAAGTTGGGGGTGTATTTTTTTATTAATCTTAATTGATCAATCGTTAGGGAAGTTCCGCCACTTGCCACTACATTTTCAATTCCTGCTTGGTGTAGGCTGACCACATCGGTATAACCTTCCACCAACAAACATTCATTTAGTTTATCAATGGAGGTTCGTGCAAAGTAGGAGCCATATAACACTTTGCTTTTTACATAAATGTCATTCTCTGGGGAGTTAATGTACTTTGGTGACTTATCATTTTTTGCAATTTGTCTGGCACCAAATCCAATGACCTTTCCTGTGGTATTATGTATGGGAAAAATAATTCTATCACGATAATTGTCCTGCCATTCGCCATTGCGTTCAACGACCAATCCTGTTTTAGCAAAAAGTTCGGGATTGAATTGATTTTGTATCAGGGCTTTTGCCAAGCTATCTCTTTCGCTTGGGTTATATCCAATTTTAAATTTCTCAACTATAGGTTTTAAAAAACCACGGTGTTGCATATAGCTTTGCGCAATGGCTTCACCTGATTCCGTTTCCCAATATTGATTCATGAAAAAGTCCATGGCAAAATGGTTGATTGCATACAAGCTGTCAGCCACTTGTTGCGCCATTTTTTGTGCAGGACTGGATTCAGTTTCTTCAATCTCTATATTATATCTTGCGGCTAACCATCTCAAACTTTCTACATAGCTATACTTTTCATGTTCCATTAAAAAAGTAATACTATTTCCGCTTTTACCACAGCCAAAACATTTGTAAATTTCCTTGGCTGGGGAAACGGTGAAGGAAGGTGACATTTCGTTGTGAAAAGGGCAGTTGCCGATAAAGTTGGTTCCGCGCTTTTTAAGTTTAACAAATTCCCCCACCACATCAATAATATCAATGCGGTTTGTAATTTGTTGTATGGTTTGCGCGGTAATCATGACGGCGAAAATAACTAATTTGAGCTAATTTGTAGGTTAATCTTAATCAAAGTCATCGGTTAATGGGCCTGAATTATGCTAGTATACCCATTGACGCGGTTGAACGATCTTAAACACCCTTGATGGTGATTTAATTTTCAGCTGAAAATTCCATATCGTCACTATCCAATAGCTCCCTTTCAATTTCTTCCATTTGGACAATATCCCAGGCTTCTGTTTCAGTAGGAGTTAAATTCATCATTTCGGCATATTCCGAGTTGTCAATGCTATTTTGTAGGGTATCCGACAATGCACAAATGACAAAAGAGGCATTATTGTCATAAAATTGCTCTTGGGCATTGGCCAAAACCGCAATGATTGAAGGGTCCCATTGTTTTACTTGGCCGCAGTTTACAACCAGGTTTTTAGGGCTTTGTGACAGTATTTTTTGGGTTAATTCATTGATTTCTGGCACACTATTTGAAGTTATAGAAGCATCGAGGAAGGTGACGACAGTAAATTTTTCCTTAAGGTCTGTTTTGTATTGCATGTGATTTCATTTAAAAGGTGAATAACTAGTAATGATTGACATACTTTAGGTCAAAAATTTTCGTTAATCTTGTAACAACTCCAAATTAAGATAATGGATAATAATTTTTCAACACAAGTTAAGGAAATCATCGCTTATAGCCGCGAAGAGGCATTAAGATTAGGGAATGATTTTATTGGTGCAGAGCATTTAATGTTGGGGCTTATTCGTGACCAAGAAAATACGGCCATCAAAGTGCTTAAGCAACTCAATGTAAATTTAGGGGAGTTGCGCAAGGAAATAGAATTAGCTGTTAAGGATAAGTCAGGTAAAAATGTAACAAATATAAACAGTTTGCCTTTAACGAAACAAGCTGAAAAAGTAATTAGGGTTACGGTGCTTGAAGCAAAGGCATTGAAAAGTCCGATGGTAGAAACGGAGCACTTACTTTTAAGCATTCTAAAAAATAAAGAAAATATTGCAACGCAAATTTTAAACCAATTTGATGTTGATTATGATTTGTTCCGATCTGAATTAGGAATGGTGGGATCAACGCCGGCGCAACCAATAAATCCGCCAGCAGCAGAGTTCCCGGATGATGCAGAGGATGAATTTGATGAAGAGAAAAGAGGGGGTTCCGGTTTTGGGGCTAGTCCAAAAGCAAAAACAGCTAATGCGAGCAAATCAAAAACACCGGTACTTGACAATTTTGGTCGAGATATTACCAAGCTGGCTGAAATGGATTCCTTGGATCCAATTGTAGGTAGAGATGCCGAAATTGAAAGAGTGAGTCAAATTCTAAGTCGTCGCAAAAAGAACAATCCTATTTTAATTGGAGAACCAGGGGTGGGTAAAACCGCTATTGTGGAAGGATTGGCTTTGCGTATTGTGCAACGAAAAGTAAGCCGCGTTTTATTTGACAAACGTGTTATATCATTGGACTTAGCTGCTTTAGTGGCAGGTACAAAATACAGAGGCCAATTTGAGGAAAGAATGAAGGCCATTATGAATGAATTAGAGAAGAACAGAGATGTCATATTGTTCATTGACGAAATACATACGATTGTGGGTGCTGGAGGAGCAAGTGGCTCATTAGATGCCTCAAATATATTTAAACCTGCATTGGCTAGAGGTGAATTACAATGTATTGGTGCT
>Ga0209598_10003188_pt1 | contig 12488 bp, 10 predicted proteins | sample M_140807_EF_Meta_FD_187317 | JGI IMG/M metagenome (GOLD analysis project Ga0209598, IMG submission 187317) | Freshwater microbial communities from Lake Montjoie, Canada to study carbon cycling - M_140807_EF_MetaG (SPAdes) (version 2) | ecosystem: Environmental > Aquatic > Freshwater > Lake... | reverse complement strand
ATGGGCACGCCTGCGGCTTCAAGGCCCAGCGCCAACTTGAGAGGCGTTTGACCGCCGTACTGAACAATCACCCCGACGGGCTTCTCTTTATCCACAATTTCAAGCACATCTTCCAAAGTCAGCGGCTCAAAATACAAGCGATCAGATGTGTCGTAGTCGGTCGATACGGTTTCAGGGTTGCAATTGACCATGATGGTTTCATAACCATCTTCACGCAAAGCCAGTGCAGCGTGAACGCAGCAGTAATCGAACTCAATACCTTGGCCAATCCGGTTGGGGCCGCCCCCTAAAACCATGATTTTTTTGTTTTGGGTGGGCTCTGCTTCGCATTCGGCTTCATAGCTGGAATACAAATACGCTGTGTCGGTTGCAAACTCTGCCGCACAGGTGTCCACCCGCTTGTAAACGGGGCGAATCCCCATTTGGTGCCTAAAACTGCGGACGTCATGCTCGGTGACTTTTAACAATTTGGCTAGCCGACGGTCTGAAAACCCTTTGGACTTCAAGGTGCGCAGCTCCGCTGCCTGAAGTTGGGACAAGGCTTGTTGGCCATGCTTCACTACAAACTCATCAAGCTCGAGCTCGATGTTGACGATGTCTTGTATCTGAGCCAAAAACCACGGGTCAATTTTGGTGAGCGCAAACACCTCATCCAAACTCATACCCTGCGCAAAGGCGTCTCCCACGTACCAGATGCGCTCTGGCCCAGGCTGGCCCAGTTCTTTTTCTAAAACTTCACGATCTTGGGTTTTTTCATTCAAACCATCCACGCCCACTTCAAGTCCACGCAAGGCCTTTTGAAAGGATTCTTGAAACGTACGGCCCATGGCCATAACTTCACCTACGCTTTTCATCTGCGTGGTCAAACGGCTGTCTGCGGTGGGGAATTTTTCAAACGCAAAGCGTGGGACCTTGGTCACCACATAGTCGATGCTGGGCTCAAAACTGGCAGGTGTGGCGCCGCCCGTGATGTCGTTGCGGAGCTCATCAAGGGTGTACCCCACGGCCAATTTTGCAGCCACTTTGGCAATAGGAAACCCTGTGGCTTTAGACGCCAGCGCTGAAGACCGGCTGACGCGCGGATTCATTTCAATCACCACCATCCGGCCATCCTCCGGGTTGATGGCAAATTGAACGTTGGAGCCACCGGTGTCCACACCAATTTCGCGCAACACCGCCAGGCTGGCGTTGCGCATGATTTGATATTCCTTGTCGGTCAAGGTTTGGGCGGGTGCCACGGTGATGGAGTCGCCGGTATGCACGCCCATAGGGTCTAAGTTTTCAATCGAGCAAATGATGATGCAGTTGTCCGCTTTGTCACGCACCACTTCCATCTCAAACTCTTTCCAACCCAAAAGCGACTCTTCAATCAGCAGCTCCTTGGTGGGTGAGGCCTCTAGGCCACGTTTGCAAATGGTCTCAAACTCCTCAGGGTTGTAGGCAATGCCGCCTCCTGTTCCGCCCAGCGTAAAGCTTGGACGAATCACCACAGGAAAACCCACGGTTTTTTGCACGCTCCAAGCCTCGTCCATGGAATGTGCAATGCCAGATCGTGCAGAACCAAGACCAATATGTGTCATGGCGTCTTTGAACTTGAGGCGGTCTTCTGCTTTGTCTATAGCCACTGGTGTTGCCCCAATGAGCTCCACTGAACGCCCTGTGGCTGCGCCCTGATACTTATCCAGAACACCGTGATGCCACAAATCCAATGCGCAGTTCAGCGCGGTTTGACCTCCCATGGTGGGCAAAATGGCGTCGGGGCGTTCCTTGGCAATGATTTTTTCTACCGTTTGCCAGGTGATGGGCTCAATGTAGGTGGCGTCTGCGGTAGCAGGATCCGTCATGATGGTGGCCGGATTGCTGTTGATCAGCACCACGCGGTAGCCCTCTTCTCGTAAGGCTTTGCAGGCCTGCACACCCGAATAATCAAATTCACAAGCCTGACCAATGATGATGGGGCCAGCCCCAATAATGAGAATGGTTTTGAGATCTGAGCGCTTAGGCATGTGTGTGTTCCATCAGACTCGTGAATCGATCAAATAAATACGCAATATCGTGGGGGCCAGGAGAGGCTTCAGGGTGCCCCTGAAATGAAAACGCAGGGCAGTCGGTGCGAGCCAGCCCCTGCAAGGTCCCATCAAACAAACTCACGTGCGTGGCCCGAACATGGGAGGGAAGCGACTTGTCGTCCACTGCAAAGCCATGGTTTTGGCTGGTGATGCAGACTCGGCCGGAGTCCAGATCTTTGACCGGGTGGTTGCCGCCGTGGTGACCAAACTTCATTTTGAAGGTGCTCGCCCCACTGGCCAAAGCCATGATTTGATGGCCAAGGCAAATGCCAAACGTGGGCAAACCCAACTGCATCAGCTCCTTGGCCGCCGCAATAGCGTAACTGCAGGGCTGCGGGTCACCGGGACCATTGGAAAAAAAGACGCCGTCCGGTCGGAGCTTCAAGACTTCAGCAGCGCTTGTCTGCGCAGGCACCACGGTCACTTTGCAGCCCCTCTGAGCAAGCATTCTGAGAATATTTCTTTTGATGCCAAAGTCGTAGGCCACCACATGAAACTTGGCGTGCGTTTGCTCACCAAAACCGGGGCGGCCATCTGCCTGAAACAAACGCCACTCCGACTCCGACCATGGATAACTGGCCTTGCAGCTGACTTGCTGCGCAAGGTCTAGGCCCGCCATGCTGGGCGCAACCTGCGCCGCTTTAAGGGCTTGCTGGGTCGCAACTTCAACGGCCGCTTGGATTTGTTCTTGCGACAATGAACTGTCTGACGGCAATGCCACGATGGCCCCATTTTGAGCGCCATGAGTGCGCAAATGCCGTGTGAGTTGACGCGTGTCGATTTGTGCAATGGCCACTGTGTGCTCTTGCACCAAATACTCGGACAAATCCTGAATCGAGCGAAAGTTGGAGGACTTCAGGGGCAAGTCTTTGATGATCAAGCCCGAAGCCTGAACTTTTTCAGACTCTACGTCTTGTGTGTTGACCCCGTAGCTGCCAATGTGGGGATAGGTAAGGGTGACCAACTGACGGCAGTAGCTGGGGTCAGTCAGAATTTCTTGGTAACCCGTCATCGCGGTGTTGAACACCACCTCACCCACTGTCAAGCCTGGTGCGCCAATAGAAATGCCCTGAAAAACTGTACCGTCTGCAAGCGCCAAAACGGCGGGGGAACCTGTTCTCTGAAGAGACAAAAGCACTGGGTACTCCAAATAATGGTGGACACACCCACGCATCCGCAAGAATCGAGTTCTGCCAGCTAAGTTTCAGTGGGAAATCAGCGTGAACAACGCGGGGCGAAGGGTGTTTAACTTGGGGTCTGATTATAGTTGACCGCTGCATTTAGGCACCAAAATGTCAAACTGTTGAAACAGATTGAACATGTGCCAAAGCTTCTGGGGAAGTCGCGCTGGCATGCAGGCAAATGGCTGCAGCAGCGGCCACATTCAAAGACTCTTGGCCACCGGGTTGTGCAATTTGTGCTTGCAAGGTAGATAAGGCCGCCAGTTCAAGTGCCACACCCTGCCCTTCATGCCCCATGACCCAAGCGCAAGGAAACGGTAATGGCAACTCATGCAAGGATTGACCTTGGTGTGAGCTGGTGGTGATGATGGGCATCTGAAGCCCCTGAACGGCTTGAAGCGACACCCCTTCAAACAGTTGCAAGCCAAAATGAGCCCCCATTCCCGCTCGCAACACTTTGCTAGACCACAAGCCCGAAGTGCCCTTGAGCGCCAACACCTGACGAAATCCAAACGCTGCAGCGCTGCGCAACATAGAGCCCACATTGCCTGCGTCTTGAACACGGTCGAGCACCAAGGTGGCCACATTGGGGGCTATGGGTTGAGCATCAGGCAGGTCAAAAACAAAACCAAAGGAGTGCAAAGACTCCAAGGCACTCACACTTTTAAACACCGCATCTGGAGCCACTGTATTTTTGGGAGCATAAGTTGCCCAAGGCTGAGCCTGAGACTGCCAAAACGATTCGGAAAAAATCGCCCACTGTGGCGTCCAGCCCTTATCTAATGCAGCGCGGCACAAGTGCTCTCCCTCGACCCAGCATTGCTGCTCTTTGCGGTAAGCCAAAGCATCTTGAACCAAACGCCTCAGTTTTTTCAGCTGAGGGTTGTCCTTGGACTGGATATAGATCACTTCAGTCATGGGACCTATAGGAGTAACGGGAGTCATACGCGGACTTTACCGGCGCAAAGCTTTTGCGGTGATGCAAACATGTACCGTAGATTTTCAGCGCATTCAAATGGAACGCAGTGCCGTAGCCCTTGTGCTGGTCAAATCCGTACTGGGGAAATTGTTGGTGCACCTCTTGGCACCATCGGTCTCTGTGCACTTTGGCCAAAATGGACGCGGCCGATATGGCGGGCACTTTAGTGTCGCCCTTCACAATGGCCTCAGCCAAGACTTCTAAAACAGGCAACTGGTTGCCGTCCACCAGTACCTTCACAGGTTTTAAGCGCAGGCCCACTACCGCTCTTTGCATAGCCATCAAGGTGGCTTGCAAAATATTGAGTTGATCAATTTCTTCTACGCTGGCTTGCGCAATGGCAAAACACAAAGCCTTGGCTCGAATTTCGTCATAAAGCTGATCACGTCGCCGCGGGGACAGTTTTTTGGAGTCGGCTAAACCTTCAATGGGGTGGAGATCATCCAATATGACGGCAGCGGCCACCACAGGCCCCGCCAAGGGTCCGCGGCCAGCTTCGTCAACACCAGCCACCAAACCGGGCGCATCCCAAATAAGAGACACCTGCTCAGCCTGCAAGAACTTTTTCGATCGCATGGGCGCATAAGGCAGACGTATCTCGTCGCAATTCATGATGCATGTCAAAAAACCGGGTTTTCAGCCGCTCTGCTCGCTCGGGCTCGTCGAACCACTGCAACACTTCAAACGCCATGTTTGCGGGGGTAGCTTGCTCTTGTAAAAGCTCAGGCACCCAGAAGTCTTGCCCCAAAATATTAGGCAAGCCCACCCAAGGCTGTAATCTTTTAGGCTGCATGATCCACCAAGACAGCGGGTTCATGTTATAGGCAATGACCATAGGCTTTTTATAAAGTGCAGCCTCCAAGGTGGCGGTGCCGCTGGCAATCAAGGTCACATCACAAGCCTCTAGGGCCAAATGAGATTGACCGTCTATAAAACGAATAAGGTTTGCAAGTTGGGGGTAGCTTTTTTGGAATGTCATCCCAATGTTTTCAACCATGGGCCTTAAGCCAGGCGCACACGGAAGCACAAATTGCACCGATGGGTTGCGCTGATGAATCAACGCGGCCGCCTCCATAAACTTTGAAGCGAGGTAATGAATTTCAGAAGCTCGGCTTCCAGGCAACAAAGCTACCAACGGAGCACTTGGACTTAAATTGAGTTTTTGCCGAGCAGCTATGGGGCTGGGTGCCAACGGAATCATCTGGGCCAAAGGGTGTCCCACATAGGTGGCTGCAATGCCGTGTCGGGCCAACAGATCCACCTCAAATGGAAAGATGCAAAGCATGTGGTCCACGCTGGACTTGATCTGCTCAATCCTCTGCGGCCTCCAAGCCCAAATGGACGGGCAGACAAAATGAACGGTCTTAATACCCTGATGTTTGACTTGCTGCTCCAGGCTTAAATTGAAATCGGGAGCGTCGATGCCAATGAACACATCTGGGGGCGCCTTTGAAATGCGCTTGAACAGCTGCTTGCGCATGCGCACAATCCCCAAATAGTGCCGAAGAACTTCCACATAACCCCGAACCGCTAATCGACTCGAAGGCCACCACGCATCAAACCCTCTTTGCACCATTTGAGGCCCACCAATGCCTTGTGAAAGCAGTTGAGGCCAACGTGATTTCAAGCCATCCAACAACAACCCGGCAAGCAAATCCCCAGACGCTTCACCGGCGACCATCGCGACGCGCAAGGTAGGTAAAGCGGAATTAGCGAACGATGCCACGTTGCGCAGAAGCATGTGACAAAAATGCACACATCATCTCAATATCGCCCTGAGCCTCGGGGTGGCTCTGACTCAATGCCGTTATTTGAGAAATAGCTGCATCTAAAGTCAAGCCATCTCGATACAGAGCTTTGTGCATACCCTTGACGGCCGCAAGTCGCTCTGCAGAAAACCCCCTGCGCTTGAGCCCCTCAAAGTTCATAGATCTTGCCTGCGCAGGCTGTCCCTGGCACATCACAAAGGGGGGTAAATCTGCAAACAATAAAGAACACATGGCTGTCATGCTGTGCGCGCCAATGCGCACAAACTGATGGACCACGGTAAAACCACCCAAAATAGTCCAATCACCCACATGCACATGGCCAGCCAATTGCGAGTTATTGGCAAAGATGGTGTGGTTACCAATTTGGCAGTCATGCGCAAGGTGCACATACGCCATGATCCAATTGTCGTCACCTAACCTAGTGACACCAGCATCCCCAGGCGAGCCAATATTGAACGTACAGAATTCTCGAATGGTGTTGCGGTCCCCAATCACAAGCTCACAAGGCTCGCCTTTGTACTTTTTGTCTTGAGGAATAGCGCCCAGCGAGTTGAACTGGAATATTTGGTTGTCTCGGCCAATGGTGGTGTGGCCCTCCAACACACAATGAGCACCAATGCGAGTCCCAGAGCCGATGCGCACATGAGGCCCTACAACCGAATAGGGCCCTATGGTGACACTGGAGTCCACCTCGGCGCTGACATCCACAATCGCAGTAGGATGAATAAGGGTCACAAAGAACTACAAAAAATGGTTAAAAAAACAATGAGACAGCTCAGCTGATGGACCGCATGGTGCACATCAAATCGGCTTCCACCGCCAACTCCTCGCCCACCCAAGCTTCAGCCTTAAACTTGAAAATTCCCGCCTTCATGCGATCCAATTTCACTTTGAGCGTCAGCTGGTCACCCGGCTCTACTGGGCGCTTGAAGCGGGCACCGTCAATGCCTGCAAAGTAGTAAACGGTATTTTCATCGGGTGTGACGCCCAATGTTTCAAATGCCAGCAATGCTGCGGTTTGCGCCAAGGCTTCAAGCATCAACACACCAGGCATCACCGGCCGATGCGGGAAATGACCATTGAAAAAAGGTTCATTGATGCTGACGTTTTTAATGGCCTTGATGCTGACGCCTTTTTCAACTTCCAACACCCGATCCACCAACAAAATAGGATAACGGTGGGGAAGTTTTTTGAGAATTTGGTGAATATCCATCATGGAAAATTGTGCTTGTAATTGATCTTGCCTAAAAGAGATGAAAGCTTAATCAGAATTTTCAGAAAGGTGTTGCTCCAGCTTTCGAATGCGGTCACGCAACTGGTGCAACTGCTTGAGGGTAACCGCATTTTTTTCCCACGCAGCGTTGTCATCGATGGGAAACACGCCGGAATAATGTCCAGGCTTTAAAAGCGAGCGGGTCACAACAGATGCTGCAGAAATATGCACGCCATCAACCAATTTCAAATGCCCCAACACCACTGCGCCGCCGCCAATAGTGCAATGCGCGCCAATATCGGCACTACCAGCAACCCCCACACAACCCGCCATGGCCGTATGCTGACCAATTCGGGTGTTGTGCCCTATCTGAATCAAGTTGTCTAACTTCACCCCGTCCTCTATGACGGTGTCTTGTAAAGCCCCTCGATCGATGCAGGTATTGGCGCCGATCTCCACATCGTTACCTATATTCACCGCACCAAGTTGCTCAATTTTTACCCACTTGGCACCGGTTGGAGCGAATCCAAAACCATCTGCCCCAATCACGGCTCCAGAGTGCACGATACAGCGCTCACCGAGAACACATCGAGCCCCTACCGTCACCCTGGAATGCAACACAGTATTGGTACCAATTTGGGCTCCCTGCTCCACCACACACAAAGGCCCCACGAAAGCACTGGGGTGCACATGTGCAGATGGATGGACCACCGCTGACGGGTGGATACCTGGCTCCATCGGAGCCACTGTTTTTTGTTTCCACAATTGCGTGAGCCTCGCAAAATACACATAGGGCTGGTCCACCACAATGGCCGCGCATTTTGGGGAGTATTGTTGAAAAAGGTCTTCCGAACACACGACAGCGCCAGCCCTTGTGCCGAGCAACTGAGACTTGAATTTGGCACTGGTGATGAAGCTCAGATGTTGAGCTTGAGCGGTTTCTAAGGGGGCAAGCCCCCGAATCATGAGGCTTGAATCACCATGGAGTATCCCGCCCAGTTGGTCGACGATGTCACCTAAACGCAGGGCAACATCCATAAACCGAATGAATAACGAAGACCTCTTGCGGTCACTTGGCGGAATTCAAAGAACGAATCACTTTATCGGTGATGTCGTGTTTAGGGCTCACATAAACAGCTTCTTGAATGATGAGGTCGTATTTTTCAGCTTCGGCCAATTGACGAACTACGCGGTTGGCTCGTTCAAAAACCTGCTGCAACTCTTCGTTTTTGCGGGCGTTTAAATCTTCTTGAAACTCGCGACGCTTGCGTTGAAAGTCTCGGTCTTGCTCCATGACCTGCTTTTGACGCGCGGCCCGCTGAGACTCAGACAAAGTCATGGCTTCGCGCTCCAACTTGTCTGCGGCACTTTTTAGGGCGTTGCCAATTTCTTGTAAATCTTTTTCCCGTCGGGCGAACTCTTGCTCCAATTTGGCTTGAGCGCTTTTTGAAGGGGCTGCCTCTCGGATGATGCGGTCTAAGTTGACGTAGCCCAAACGAAACTCTTGAGCCCACAACTGCTGAGCACCTAACAAACTGAGCGCCGCCACGAAGAAGGAAAATTTAAACATAGTGAATCGCTTTAGAACGTGGTTCCGATTTGAAACTGGATGGATTGAATTCTATCGTTATCAAACTGGCGCAGCGGTGTGGCAAACGCGAGCCGCAAGGGGCCCATAGGCGAAATCCAGCTGATACCTACACCCGCAGATGCACGAAAGCTTGAAACATCAATAGCCTCAGATTCGCCATATACGTTACCGGTGTCGACAAAGCCGTACATGCGCAAGCTTCTATCGTTTCCAGCACCAGGAAACGGCGCTTGCATTTCCAAATTAAAGTTCACACGTTTGGGGCCACCCAGCACCAAACCAGAAGAGGCATCCCTCGGGCCCAAACTGCCTGCGGTAAAACCGCGTACCGAGCCCAAGCCACCACCATAATAATTTTTAAACAAGGGATAGGGCTGACCATTCACACCTGTACCCATGGCCAAATCGCCATTGAAGGCAAAGGTGTACTTTTTACTTAAAGGCACATACTGCTGGTACTGGTAATTGCCACGAACGTAACGAACTTCGCCGCCTGGGCTGTATTCGGCAGAAGCCCGCTGCAACAATCCTTTGGTGGGCACCATGGCACTGTCACGCGTATCGCGCGCCCAGCCTGCAGTAAGGGGCACTCCCGTGCTGGAGTAACCAAATTGACTGGCGTAATTGGAATAAGCCGTTGGCAAGTACAAGCCCGTCACAATAGTGGTTCGCTCTACACCAGCGCCCAAGAAAACGGTATCCCGCTCGGTAAAGGGCACACCAAAACTCACGCTCGTTCCGGTGCTCTCTAAAGAATAAGAGTCATAGGACAAATAAGGTCGCGCAATGCGGTGATAAAGGCTGAAAGACCTAGATACACCGTCTTGAGTGATGTAGGGATTGGTGGTGCTGATCATCACCATACGGTTGATGTTGCTGGTGTTGACGTTGATGCCCAGTGAGTTACCTGAGCCAAAAGCATTTTGCTGATTGATACCAAACATCAATCCCAAACCATCATTACTGGACAAGCCAGCACCCAGAGTCAAACTCCCTGTGGGTTTTTCGGTAAGGTTAAGGGTCAAATCCACCTGATCAGGTGTGCCGGGCACTTCGTTGGTGTCCATGGTTACATCGGTGAAATAGCCCAAACGGTCTACACGGTTGCGAGACAACTTGATTTTGTCTCCGTCGTACCAAGAAGATTCCAGTTGCCTTATTTCGCGGCGAATGACCTCATCACGAGTTCGGTTGTTACCACTCAAATTAATGCGCCTGACATAGGCTCTACGCGCAGGGTCAGCCTGCAATACCAGGGTCACCAAATTGGTTCGGCGATCTATGTCAGGTCTGGGCTGAACTTTGGCAAACGCGAAACCAAATTTTCCAAAGTAATCTGTAAAAAATTTAGCGGTCTCTGCCACATGATCTGCGTTGTAGGGCTCACCTGGCTTGATGGTGATCAAAGACTTGAATTCATCTTCACGAGACAGGTAGTTTCCTTCCAACTTGACGGCAGCCACGGTAAAGCGCTCACCTTCAGTGATGTTGATCACGATGGACATTTCTTGCTTGTTGGGGGCCATCGAAACTTGCGTGGAGTCCACACGGAACTCCAAGTAACCTCTTGCCAAGTAGTAGGACCGAATGGTCTCAATATCGCCATTCAGCTTGGCTCTGGAGTAGCGGTTGGACTTGGTGTACCACGTCATCCAATTGCCAGTATCCAAATCCATAAGTTCACGCAAGGTGGTTTCCGTAAAAGCTTTGGCTCCAACGATGCGAATTTCGGAAATTTTGGCGGGCTCACCCTCAGTGACGTTAAAAGTCAGATTCACACGATTGCGTTCAATAGGTGTAACCGTCGTCACCACTTCAGCACCATACAAACTTTTGTTGATGTACTGACGCTTAAGTTCTTGTTCAGCGCGGTCCAACAAGGCTTTATCAAAGGGGCGACCATCACTCAAACCCACGTCTTTAAGGGCCTTGCGAATGACATCCTTGTCAAACTCTTTGATGCCTTCAAACTCCAATTCAGCAATAAAAGGCCGCTCTTCCACCACCAAAACCACCACATCTGCAGAAACTTCAATCCGAACGTCTTTGAACAACCCTAAACCGAACAAGGACCGAATAGAGGCTGTGCCCACTTCATCAGTGTACAAATCACCCACCCGAACTGGCAGCGAGGCAAAGACAGTTCCAGGCTCCACTCGCTGCAAACCCTCCACTCGAATGTCTCGAATTTTGAATGGCTCAATGGCCCAAGCCGTTAGGGCTGCACCACAAACTGCCAGTAGGCACACATAACGCACCATCTTGTGAAAGCTCATTGAGATTTGAGAAGAAAAATTCATAAAAGATCCGCTTTACCCATGTAAAAAACGGGCTACATCGTTAAAAAGCGCCAATGACATCATAACCATCAGGATCAACAGGCCACCTTTTTGAAACACACCCTGCCAACTTTCAGGAAGGGGCTTGCCTAAAACTGCTTCACACATCAAAAACACCAAATGCCCGCCATCTAAAACCGGAATGGGTAACAAGTTAAGTATGCCGATACTGACGCTGATGAGCGCCAAATACAGCACGTAAGACGCCACCCCTATTTGTGCTGATTGCCCAGCGTACTCAGCCATGGAAAGTGGTCCACTTAAATTTTTAAGCGATGCCTCTCCTGTCAACATCTGAAAAATAGCATGTACTGTCAGGGCGCTCACCTCCCATGTGCGAACCAGCCCCGACCACAAACCACTCAACACATCAGACTGCACCCAAGCCATATGGGGCTCCCCTCCTACCCAAACACCCACTCGCCCCGTATCGGCCCCATCCTCGCGAACCACATCCGGCCGAATTTCGAGCTGTAAAAGAACGCCCTGCCGGTCAATGCTCCATAAGGAAGCGTCATCGGTCATCGTCTTAGGTAAAGCTTTGATCACCTGCTGCAGGTGTGATGCATCTTGGATGGTTTGGCCATCAATTCGCAACACCACGTCCTGTGCCTGTAAGCCACCGCGGTATCCAGGGCCGCCCTCTTTAACATCTCGCAACACTGCAGATCTCATTGGCGAAACAATGCCAACTCTTTGAAACATTTCGGAATCCACCGACGCCCCAGCCAACCTAGCTAAAGGCAACACCAGGCCACCCAAATGTGCACCGGATGCGTCCTGTCGTTCCACTTGCAAATTTTCTTGTTGCATAGCCGCCCGGGTTATCCACCAACGCAGCTCTTCAAAGGATTGAATGGGTTGTAAATCGTCGCCCTCAAACGCAAGGGCGGTCACACGTTGCCCAGCTCTTAGTCCTGCGGTGTCGGCCATGGAGCCTTGGGCCGGCGTGCTCAAAAGGGGAGCGGGCTGCCACTGGCCCATGCATGCCACCGTGGCATACAGCAAGGTAGCCAGCATCAGGTTAGCCAATGGTCCTGCGGCCACGACCAAAAAACGCTGCGCCACCGTCTTCCGATTGAAAGCCAAATGAGAGTTACCTGTATCCACAGGCGCTTCTCGCTCATCCACCATTTGCACAAATCCACCCAAAGGAAATGCGCTCAATACAAATTCAGTGCCCTGAGCATTCCGCCATTTAAAGAGAGAAGGACCAAAACCAATAGAAAATTTAAGAACTCCCACACCACAGGCTCGCGCCATCAGGTAATGCCCCGATTCGTGCACAGCAATCAAGACGCATAACGCCACGACAAAAGAAAACAGGGTCAGCACAGCGAGTTAGTC
>Ga0209598_10003182_pt1 | contig 12504 bp, 12 predicted proteins | sample M_140807_EF_Meta_FD_187317 | JGI IMG/M metagenome (GOLD analysis project Ga0209598, IMG submission 187317) | Freshwater microbial communities from Lake Montjoie, Canada to study carbon cycling - M_140807_EF_MetaG (SPAdes) (version 2) | ecosystem: Environmental > Aquatic > Freshwater > Lake... | reverse complement strand
CCCGTCAAGTTTTTCGGTGTGTTGTGCGTGAGAGAAGTCTGAATGAGTTTCTCTATTGCGGTAAGATGGGTAAGGAGTTGCGACTTGTTTGTTGTCTTCATAGCGGAGTTGATATGTCCCAGTAGTGTATGCTCTGACTTGATGAAATCGTCCAACTGATAGACATTCGCCATTCTGCTTTTGAACTGGTCTAACTCATACCGCAAGTTCTTCATAGGGACTTTCTGGTTCTGTTCCAGTAGAGCAATCATCGTTCCCACATCGCTCAACATAGAGTAGAGACGACCCAAATCCGAGTTGAGGATAGGTGTGAGTTTCACAATCATCTTTTCATCGCCACGAAACTTCGCCAACGCAAACTCTCGTTTGAGGACTTTGAATGGATTGTTCTCATTCTTGTAGAACACAATATCTTCGCTTAATGATTTGCCTATGTCTTCAAAGGACGGATTGAGGGTCTTGCCGTCGCACTGGAACTCATAGATAATAGAAAAGTCCGTGTATTTGTTATTCTGGACGAGACCAATCGTATCCAACTTGCTAATCACGGGAGAACTGAATGCCTCTTGGAGAGTAAAGCGACGACCACGCACGACCTTTGACCCTTGTAGAACTTCGGGAACAGACCAACGAACGATGTGGAACTTCAACTTTTTCCGAGCAATCAGAAAGTCTTCTGGTGATGGCTTGTCTTTCAGCAGTTCATCAGCAGACCGCTTCTCACCTTCGGTAATGATGTTTGCCCTATAAAGTTCATCAACCTTCCTCTTGGACGACACCGCATTATACCCCTCAATCTTTCCATTAACCAACCCAGCATCAAGCGGTATTACTCTCCACTCTTCTACTGAACCAGCCTTAATGTCGCCGATAAATACATTCGGCATTCCACGAAGGTTTTTGATAAGAGACTGGAACTCTGACGCAAGGTCGTCCAATACCTTCTCAACCTTTCCCGTGCGTTTCACTATTTCATAGGCATCATAATCACCCGCATATTGCTGACTGCGAAGCGACATTGAACCGAGAACCTTCACATCTTTACCGCCACTGAACGACATAGCGTCCAATATAGCCATAGCATCGGACGGGTAGTTTTCTGGATACGACTTTGTCCGTGCTTCATTCAGCATCTTCTATATTACTACCACATATTTTTTGCGACAAGATAGGTAAGATAGGCAAACCGCAAACTATTCGGTTTGACTATATTATTGTGTTCGTGAGAGACTTTACGATTTACCTATCTTGCCTATCTTAATACTTACCAGCAAGGTTGAGACGCTTGACGAAGTTCTTCTTGATATTGGCGACAGATGAACCAGCATACACTTGGATATATGTTCCATCAATACCACCAGAGGCGTTGATTGCCTTTGCGAGTGCGTCAAATCCTTCACGAGTGGTTGGGAGTTGGGACTGGCGTGTAGGAAGGACTGGATTGGCTGCGATACGAACGGAACCCGTTGGAGCAAGAACATACTTGTTATACTTTGCCTTTGTGTTCTTCTCTGCGAAATAGGTCGGCAACTTTCCATAGTGCTTTGTTCCAGTTGAACCCGATGAGTGTGGAGGCTTCTCTGACCGAGTAGCCGTAGAACGCTTGGTGGTTGATGATTTGGTAGATGACCGACGAGAAGGAGCAACACTACGAGGTGCTTCTGCTACAATAGGAGCGGGAGCGACACTTACTTCGCCCGATGGAGGTGCTGGACGACGAGCCATAGAGGCGGCAGAAGGAGCACCAAAGTCAAGATTGAATGCTTGTGTATCTGGGTCAAAGCGACCACGAACCCTATCCGAAGCAGACTGGGACGCAGCCGAACTGCTTTCACGATTACGATGCCCTCTGCGTTGGTCTTGTCCGAAGACAACAGAAGGAGCGGTGCTCTGGCGTTCTTGTGCCTCTGCCTCACCGAAATACTCATCTGCTCCACGACCATTACGAGGGTAATACATACCAGAGTTGAACCCAAACACTTGGCGTTCATCTTCATCAAAATCACGGGCAGAACGACTTACACCCGTTTCTGTTTCGTGTGCCGTATTTTCACGAGGACCTTCGGGTCTATCAAAGTCGCCATCATCGTCATCGTCGTCTGGGTCCATATCACCCACACGGAAGCGTTGTGCTTGCTGGGAAGAAAAGAGCCTATCCGCATTCGCAGTTCCAAGCAACCCACTTGGGTCAGCATCAACGGCATACTTCAACATCTTTGAAAAGCCAAGAGACGACACCAAGTTCTTGGAAAGAGCCAGACGCTCGGGGTTGGAAAGGTTCTCGCCTTGCTCTTGCGATAGGACATTCTGGACTTCTTGCTGACCCGTGAGAGGATTGAACCGAGTTTCTTGACGCTGAACGGGAGCACCCGCAATCATACGAGTTAGATACACATTCAACTTTGTAAAGATGACTTGGAGTGAGAGAGCCGTTTCACGAGCAGACGCAGTCATACCCGCACTCTCCGTTTCATCATCAAGAAGACCATTGAGGAGTTCCAGAATGTTCTGAACCTTTGCTTGTGTGTCCTCTACGAAATCAGAGTTGCCTTCGGGAACCATACGGAAGATAAGACCAAGAGCACGAGAAGCAGTCGCAAGGTCAAACTTATCCAGTTTTGTTGTGGGGTCGCCACCCGTTCCTTGAATGAGTGCGTCTTGGACTTGTTGGAGGAGCAAGTTGAGTTCAATAGCGGGAGAGACGGCAGAAGGATTGATGGATTGTGTGGGAGCACCCGAAGACTGGGGCATTCCATTTGAAAGGAAATCTGCCTTTGCCGTCTCTATGGCGTTGAGTTGTCCCACACGAGCACGAAGCACCGCAATGCCGTGTGCTTGACCTTCCGCAGAACGCAATACACCACCAGTAAAGCGTGAAGTATAGTCCGCACCATCGTTGTAGTGGAATGGTGATTGTTTGTGGTTCTGGCGACCAGACGCAGATAAAAGTGCTCCGTTGGAAGGGTTGGCGAAGAGACGCTGACCGAGAACTGCGTGAGGAAGCAGACCCCGTCCGTGAGGAGTTCCAACATACCGCATACGACTTAACTGGGTCGCACGAACCTTCGCACCCGCCATATAATCAGCATCTACCCGCTTCTGTTCGTGATACTGGGATTGGAGGTCATTACCCGCCCACATAGGCATAGGCATACGCTCCTTTGTTGGGAAGAAGCGTTCGGGAATACCTTTGGCGGCATAGACAGACTGATATGCCGATGGAAATCCAAGATTGAGGGCATCAGACTGAACCTTCTCGGTCGCAACCGCACCGATAGACTTTGTCCCCGCTTTTGCTTGGTTCATATTCACGCCGTAGGACATCTTATACCCTATGGCAAGATTTTAAAAAATGATGTGAAAATGCTCGTAAAATGATTAGTAAAGTCCGTGTGCCTTCACAAACTTACTCGCCTCAATCATAGAGAGCCCTTGCTCCGCCATTACCTTCTTCACGACTTCTGCCCGCTTACGACGACCATCAGAAGGACCAGCGGGAGCACGGCGACGACGACCACCCGTTCCAGCACCTTCGGGGTGTCCCAGCCCAATCGCACCAGCAAGGTTGCTAATGATAGGAATACCCAAATCAGAGAGGAAGCCACCACCTTGACGAATGCCGTGTCCGTCTTGCCCCAGCATACCCGCACCCGTTCCCATACCCAGCATCGCCATATCATCACGCTCACGACCCGCACCCGTTCCAGCACCCGTTCCACAACCACGACGACCCTTGCCGAGATACGCACCCGTGTCGGAGTTCGTCGCACCGCCGTGTGTAATCACGAGTTTCCCAGCACCAGTTCCCATACCCTTACGAGGGCGACCACGAGCACCACGACGAGCAGAACCAAGACCAATCGCATTCATCACACCAGACGCAGCCATTCCTTCGGGACCCAGTAGAGGAGCAACTGACTTCGCAATACCAGCAACGGGACGGATTACACTCATAAAGCCATTGCCGAAATCAGACCAAAAACCCGCTCCGTGAAGTTGGTGAAGGTGCTTACCAAGATGAAGACCCATCTGCGTTGCCTCACTCATACCACCCTTACGACGACGACCACCAGTCCCAGCACCTACCATACGCTCGTCGGGGTGTCCGAGACCAAACATTCCCGCTACACTCCCAAGAGGTCCTGGCAGAAGCGATGAGAGAAACCCACCGCCCTCCATCTCCTCACCATCACTATCCCCAGCACCAGTCCCGCCACCACGAAACTGGGATAGACCCATAGACGGGGTTGCTCCACGACCATAGACACCCGTTCGCATCTCGGCTTTGGGATTGACTGGGTTATGGCGTTCCATCTGTTCCTCCATTGCTCGCATATCGCCTCTGTATTTCCCAGCAAGACGAGCCATTCGTTATATCAGTAGCCGAGATTTTATTTGGCGTGAATGTTCCAAATAAGCGGATTTCGTGGAACTCGGGACGCAGAATAACATTGTCTATCCGTAGTATCTGTTGCTGGTATGGAATACTAATCTCAAATGTGCCGTTCTTGAAATACGACCAGTTCGCATTACACTGCCACCCTCCGATTGCTCTACGCCAACTCATTCTATAAGATAGGTAAGATAGGTAAAACGCAAACTATCCGCAGTAAATATATTCGGGTTCTCGTGAGGGACTTTGCGAAACGCCTATCTTGTCTATCTTATGGTGAAAAATATCTGATATGTATATAGAAGATGTCCGTTGATGCGAAATGCTATGACGCTATTAGCGGTGCTGGATTAGAACCAATACTATCGCCGAACTATACTGGCGGTCGGGGACAAGCATCGGGTTTTATTATGCGAATGATGGCGGAGAACAAGAAGAAGCATCAAGGTCAATACAAGAACCCGAGCGACAACGATTACGGCTCTACAATGAATAAGTTCAGAGCATTTGACTACAAGCGACTTGCGAATGCCGAACAGAATGGTAATAATCAATCTGATATTGGTGCGTCTCCATTTATTCAGCGACATTTCGGCAGTCCCGAAGCAGTGCCGTTCATTCCCAAAGCCCAGCGTGGGTCAGAGGAACATCGGGTTATTGAGGGTGAGACCGAAGAGCAGAAGGCGGCGAGATTACAAGCAAAGGCGGAAGAACTGGCTCAACTTGCGAAAGACCTCTTGGAGAAATCGGCGGCGACCAAGAAGGTCAAGGGTTTCCTAAAAGGCAAGGTGCTTGTTAAGAAGGCGAAGGAACTCCTACAAAAGAAGAAGACCGAGAAGCAGAAGGAAGACGAACGGAAGGCAAAGGAACTCTCAAAGGAACAACTCATCAAAGAAGCGATTGCGAATGCGAAGGTTCTGTTGGAGGAATGGGACAAGGACGAGAATGCTATTTTTGATTATCTGGAATACAAATCTCCCAAGTCTGACTACTATTCTCATAAGAGCCAACTCGGAGACTTGTGGCAGAAATGGTGTAAGGAGAAGCAGTTGGAGAAGTTCGGTGATGCTCTCAAACCAATCATTACTGGATACTATTATGGTCGGGAAGAAGTCAAGAACAAGATTATTCCTCGTCCAGACACCTATTACCGCCCACGCAGAGGACATTCCTACAAGAAACTATCCTATGCGGAAGCCAAGAAGGTGTATGATAAGTATTTTCCACCAGAGGAGGAGACGGAAGAAGAAAAGGCACAACGCACTCGGGGTCTTAAAGGGGTCGTTAGACGATTGGTCCGCACCAAGAAATCAGAGAAGGAGTTGGTTGCGTCTGCTCCAACACCGAAGTTCTGGAATGGATATATGTGTGTGGAAGACTTCGCAAAGCACCACAAGTATTCAAATATGGGAACGCTCATACAGAATAAGAAGTGGTTTGGCGAATGGACTTATTCTATGGGACACGAACCATTATCCAAATGGACTATCGCACCAGAGGACGAAGCGGCAATCAAGGACGCACCAGCAAAAACGGCGGCTGAAAAGAAGAAATACAAGGCGGATATGAAGAAGATTGATGATGAGTTTGAACCTCGTATGAAAGAGGCACAAGACAAGAAGACGGGTAAGTATATGGATATTCTCCGTGAGAAGAACAAGGCTACTCAAAAACTACAAGAGGAATACAATGCTGACGCAAACGCAGTAGCAGAACAACGGGACGCACTCTATAAATCCGCCAAGACTGCGATTGTTAAGATTACCACAACTTACTACCAATGGGTATTCAAGAAGGCTCTCCCTATGTTTGGTTGGAAACTCATAGAGTATCACCCACGAGCAGAAGATTTCCCTATGGAACCCACATTCAAGACGATTAATAAAGGGACAGATGGAGCACCCAAGTTTTATTATGAACGAACTGGCGAGTATCCATCATCATTACTTATGTCTATAACTGGAACGGAAAGCCCAAGATACAACTATGATATGAAACGCCCATTACCCGATATGAAACCTATTCCCGCCGATATGAAACTTGTATTGCTCGTTGAACCAAGTGGAGATGTTGCGTGGCTCATTACAACAACAAAGGAAGGAAACGAAGAAGGTGGATTGGACTGGACTGACCTCGCCCAGCGGTCTATCGGTGTAGGACCAAAGGCTCATCTTGGAAACAATCAAGGCACCCTATCATTCCGTCAGTTGTTTATCAAGAACGGAGCACATTGGAGACACGCAGCCTTACACAAGACCGAAGGATATGAATACCGCAACTACGGAGCAATATCAACATACGCTCCCGTCAAACTACCAGATGGACGGGAACACAAGTGGGAGAGTTCATTCAACTCTAAACAAATACAAACGATTATAGAACCACTACTGCGAGAACTATCCAGCAGAGCGGAATGGAATGGTGTTCCACTTACAAAAACGGATTTAACTGGTGCTGGACGACGCAAGAGGCGTTAGGTGTTCGTGCGGGATATAGTAGAAGAGTTGCTTGGGCTGAATACCACCCTCACGCCACCCACGCTCAAAGTCGGCACACTCAAAGGTGTTGAATAGTTCGGGGTCATACTTCACATAGAACATTCCGTCCAGATACACATAGACGAAATAACAAGTTGCTTTTGATGTCTTACAGAAATCCACCTTGTTCTTGCCTATCAGTGCCGTAGGATACTGATTGTGATTGATGCGTCGGGTCTTCATCTCAATAAAAATAGTCTGCGTTTCGTCCGTGTAATCCATCGGGTCGTATGTTCCAGTCTTGCGGAGACCACAACCAAAAAAATGTTCCAGCGTCGCCTTGTTCTTCTCTTCACTTTTTAGTCCAAAGTTCAAGTCTTCGGTTTTTGTGGCGACGGGCATCTCTTATATTCTTTGTCGGGAGATTTTGTTTTTGGAATAAACGCACTTTTCTTTTTTCTTACCACCCGTAGTGGGTGTTCTCCACCACGAGTGCCTTGCCGTCCCACTCTTTTGCTATGGTGTGTTTCTTCAAACTCTCCATCTTCTCCTTGTGATACTTGGGAGCCCACTTCGCCTCGTGGATAATCTGCTCCACCTCACGAATGTCTCCGCAGAGACGCTTGTTCCACGCCTTATACGCCTTCAACTGCTTCTCCATATCAGCCTTTTCCAGCAGTAGTGCGTCATACCGCTTGGTAATCTCGGGGACATCTTGGCGGACACGCACTTCCTCTGCCTTATCAGCAATCTCCTTCTGCTTGATTGCCTCCTTGATTTCGGTCAGTGCGGACACGAAGCGGTCGGTCTGATGGTAGGCATCAGTCGCCTTCTTGATGATGTCGCTCGGCGACACCTTGAACTCACCATACCGCTCTTTCGCAACCGCACTGGTGGGAGCAATCGTCTCATTGAAACACCGCCACCAGTCGTCCCAATCAATCGGAATGTTGTAGTATCCACGCAACGCTGATGGGTCTTCGGGCGTATTGATGCGGGTTCGCTCCGACCAGTTGTGCCTATCCGCATCAACCAGCATCGCCAACACATACTCACGGGTCATCGTAATCGTTTGAACTACCTTGAACTCACTCATCTTGTCTTGTGGTCTGGGGTATAGGCAAAAAACCCGTTCAGTTTTATCGGTTAAATAGGCACAGCGAAACGCTGTGGCGGTCGGTGGTAAAAAACTGAATGGTCCGACCCCACCAGAAGCAGTCATACCAAGACACGATGAATACTACCGAGAACACTTCCGAGATGAACGCACCAAGCACCGAGCAGAAGGCACCCGTCCGCCGTCGTATCCTTACCAAGAAGCCAGTGATAGAAGCACCGCCACCGAAGGCACCCACGCCACCCGCATCTGACGATGAGGCGGAGAAGAGCGATGCGGAGAGCAAGGCGGAGAGCGATGCGGAGAGCAGTAGCAGTGAGGAGGAGGCACCCGCACCGCCACCCGCACCCAAGCCCAAGAACATTACCATCTCACTTGCCGAGTTCAACCGCCTCCGTGCGATTGAGAAAGAGTATAACGAGATGAAGGGCAAGTATGATGCGATGGTGGCGAAGGAGACCGCATTGAAGGCGAAGCGGAACGAAGCCTCCAAGAAGAGCAAGGCAAAGAAGACGAAGGAGGTCAAAGAGATTAAGGCAAAGTTGGAGGAGCGTGTGGAGAAGTTGGAGAAACTCGTCATCAAGAAGGACGAGGAGGCAGAGGAGAGTGATGCGGAGGCAGAAGAGGAGGACGATGAGTAAATACAAAAACAAAAGACAAAACTATTAAAAAACAAAAAAGAAAATACAAGACCTTTTTTGATTAAGATAGGTAAGATAGGCAGAACGCAAAAAAGTGGGCGTGAGCCTCTTTTCTTTTGTTTTTTTATTTTACTTTTTACCTATCTTGTCTATCTTGCTACATTACTCCGCATCTTCAAACTTCACCTTTGCGATGTGGAGACCCGCACCGAAGAACTGACCCAGCAGAATGGCGATGGGCGAGGTGTTGTGGTGTCCGTCCTCCTTATACCAAATCTCGGTGGTGATAATCGCCTTACGCTTCTTGTCGCCCTTCTTGAACTCGTAGAACCAAGTCGTATCGCCGTCCGTCTTCTTTAACTTGTGCTTGGTGCGATACATCTTGGTCTCGCCATCATACTCCTCTTGGTTATACACGCACACATCGTTCTTCGCCCACGCCCACGCAAACGCCACATCGCCGTTGCCGTCCATACTGGGAATGACTTTGGTAAGGAGGTGAATGCCGAGATGGCGTGGGTCAGCGGGGCAGTGCCCGAATATCTTGGTCTTGAAGTTAATCACTTGCTCTTTGAGGTCGCTCATCTTGGAAGGAATGGAAGTCATCGTGTTCTCAATAGTCGTCATCTGCTCTTATGACCTACTCCCTCTGCCGTCGGACCATTCAGTTTTTTACGCTAAATCTATACAGCGGTTCGCTGTGTCCCCCGTCCGCTAAAAACTGAATGCCGAAACCCCAGAGAGGTAAGGTCATACAAGCAACGATGAATACCAACGACAAGCATTCCAAGATGACTACTGACTACAAGAAGAAGACCATCGTGTTCCGCCGTGTTGATGAGTTTGAGTTGGACTACGCCGAGTGGTATTCCAACAAGAAGGACGACTTCAAGACGGAGGCAGACGCATTGAAGCAGTGGGCGGCGATGATTGACGGCACTGACGGCAAGTTTGAAGTGGAGAACGAAGAGGAGTATGGCTGGGAGCAAGTGGAGGATAAGGTTGATGAAATCCAGTGCGACTACGAGACCACCTACTACGACGAGGATATGGAGAAGGCGATTGATGATGCGGAGGAGGCATTTGAGGAGATTGGTGTCAAGTTCTACCGAGACCACTCGTGTTGTAATACTTGCGGACACTCGGAGGCACGGGAGCAGAACTATGTGTTCTATCACGGGCAAGACACTGACCGCCTACGCAAGGGCGACCGCTCCGTCCATCTGGCGTTCTCGTTTGATGAGGAAACCAAAAAGAAGGTGTTGGAGATGATTGAGAAGCAGACTTGCGACGCAATCCGCCTCCACTGGGCGGGTGAAGACCACACCAAGATATTCCTCACTTGCGACGATGATGAGATGGCGGCACACATCAAGTCGGACGAGGAGCGTCAAGTCCATATGAAAAAGTTGTCGGAGGAGAAGGCAGCACGGCGACTTGCTCTGATTAAGGAACTCGCCGAACTGGATAAGTGATGAAGCGTAGCAGAGTTGAACTGCTCTTTCAAGGGTCAAAGCCTTGTGTCCTAACCGATAGACGAACACTTCAATATATACAAAGAAAATATCTATAAGCCCAAAAACAAACAAAAAAATAAGATAGGTAAGATAGGCAAAACGCAAAGTCCTCGTGAGAACCTATTTTTTATTGGAGCCAAAAGTTAGAGATTTACCTATCTTGCCTATCTTACTCACCGCTCTTGTATCGCTCCACCATTCTTGTTAGAATAGTCCGCACTAACTTCGGTGGAATAGCATACCGCTTATTCAGAGGTAGTTCTACAACACCGATTAACTTGTCTTTGCTACACGCATCATCATTGCGATGTTGCTCTGCGTCTTTGAGTTTCAAATCAACATTATTGAAGAAGTCCGTTGGCTTCCGTCGGACATCATTATAGAGGCAATAAAGCGTTGTATCACGATGCGGTAGTTTTTGTATCTTCTCATCAAGACGCATCATTCCACGAGGATTTTCCAACACATAGAGGAGTTTTGGATTGAGTTTCTGGAAGTATTCAACAATCTCCAATGTGCGATAAAGGATTGCCGTGCCTTGCTTTGCCCGTGCTGATTTAGGTTTAGCGTTTTTTGTATTGCGTTCTTTGAATACATAGGCAAGTGTGCTGAATGTATTACAAGGCGGAGAAGCCCATAGTAAATCGGGAACAAAGCCAGTTTCCTTGTGGAATGCTTTATAGTCCCATTCAAGAATATCAGTCGTAATGTCGGGCTTATACTTATCAAGCCAATCAACCGACATCACTTCCATTCCCATACGCTTTGCGACCTTACCGACTGAACCAGTGCCTTTAAAGAGTTCAAGTAGTTTCAGCACCATTCTATATACTAATGTGAGAAAAAGAGGGATAAAAGTTGAATGCCCGAAAACGGATAGAATAGGTTTAAAGATTATTCACCTATCATATACAAGATGAAGGAATACACGATTGAGCGTATGAAGAAGTTGGTGGAGGAGATGGGAATGAAGGAGTGGAAAGAGATTGACGAACTATTGCGGATACTTGCGAACTATTGTAAGGCAAAGAACTTCTATCGCAAAGAGAACGAGTTCCACGATTTCACAAAGGACGAAGTAAGCGTAATCAACAGATATTCGGTCGGCAAACCCAAAGTCCGTATCAATGGCGGATATATGTTCCTTGACGACGACGGTGGTAAGGACGGAATGATACGCCTCTATCCGAGAGGCGGAGGTAATCCCAAATGGTCGTTCTGGGACGAGAAAGGAGAGATGTGGATTGACTACGCCTAAAAACGGATACTAATGGTTTAAAGAATATCTAACCTATAATATATAGAGAATGCCGAGCGACGCACAACGACGCTACTACGAGAAAAACCGAGAGGCACTGACGGCAAAGATGCGTGAGCGTGATGCTGAACGCCGTGCGGAACGGGCGAAGTATCTGGAAGAGCACCCCGAAGAGATTGATTTGGAACGAGAGAAGATGCGTGGTAAGTATCACAACTGGACGGCGAATAAGTGTAAGAGGCAGATGGAGGCGTGGATTGCCGACCCCGAAGTCAAGGAGGAAGCAAAGGCGTTCTTCCGACTGCTACTTACCGATGATAAGTATAAGGGTCTGAAACCGAAGGCACTGATGCTAATGGCGGAACCGCTCAATCTTACTGCGTCTATGTTGGCGTAAGAAACTCCCGAGTGAGAATAGTAAGAGAATGGAAAACTCCACGAAAACTCCAACAAACTCCGTAGTGGAAACTGAAAACTCCACGAAAACTCCCAAAGAGAAAAAGCCACGCAAGAAGCGTGAGAGTAAGAAGAAGCCTCCGACATTCACCATTCATCAAGGACCCGTTGTTGTGAGTTTCAAATGAAGTGCGGATTTTTCCATAAAATAATAATGTTGAAACGAAGTATAAGAATGCCTCGTTTCAGTATTAATGAACTCCGTGCTCTCTACGATGAAGTTATGCTATGGGCGGAAAAGGTGGAAGAGATGGAGAAACTTGCGAATGAGGCGACGGGTGAAACTCGTTCAGCCTACGCCATCGTCCATAAAGATTATCTCTGGAAGATACAGAGGAAGATAGGGCAGTTATGGTATTATGTATGTGGCTCCGACGATATGAACCCTTTTGAGGAACCTAACCGTCCAGCATCGGAATAGTTATGTGAGTTATAACATCGCCCTTCTCCTCTCCCGAGCCACGCAGATACTTCTTCTGCTCTTCTACGGAATGCCCCATCGCATTAGCGTCGGTTTCCATTTCCTTAATGTCGTATTTAGATGAAAGAAAGATGTGTCGCAACATTGAAGAGCCAATCTTCTTTCCGAATACACGATTGAGAATACGGGTAATCGCATTGACCGCCGTGAGCGGTGTTCCATCT
>Ga0209598_10003173_pt1 | contig 12524 bp, 16 predicted proteins | sample M_140807_EF_Meta_FD_187317 | JGI IMG/M metagenome (GOLD analysis project Ga0209598, IMG submission 187317) | Freshwater microbial communities from Lake Montjoie, Canada to study carbon cycling - M_140807_EF_MetaG (SPAdes) (version 2) | ecosystem: Environmental > Aquatic > Freshwater > Lake... | reverse complement strand
GGGAACATCGATGTGGTTGTAGCCGGTGCTGAGGGTGGCGACGAGGCGGGTTCCTCCGCGGGCGAGGATCTGCAGGGTGGCCCGGTCGACCCGATCGTTCACAAAGACCAAGACCGCGGGGTAGCCGGCCGCGAGGGAGGCCGTCAGCGAGTCGAGCCGGGTTTCGAGGAAGTGGAGGTCGTGGGTTGAGCAGACCTCTGAGAGGGCTTTTTGGAAATAGTTGCGATTACTAAAGACGAGCGTCCGCACCCAGAGAGTTTACGCTGAGGGGAGCGGTGGAGGAAAGGGTTGAACCAACCGGTTTTCCGAGGGTGGACTGCCAAAGAAAAAAGAGACCCAGCACCGCGATACAGAAGCCGGCCCAACGAAGGCGGAGAGCACCGCCAGGATGCCGGGTGAAGGCCCAACCCATGGCGACCCCCAGAAGGTGGATGGTGGTCGTACCCAAAACAAAACCGAGGGCGTACAAGGCGGGTTGGGCGGAGTTGGGCATTTCGGCCCCGTGGGCATGGCCGTGGAACAGGGCAAAGAAGGCGACCCCGGCCATGGCCAAGCCGACGGGAAATTTTTTATCCGAAGCGATGGCCAATCCGAGGGCCAGCACGGAGACGGCGATTCCAACTTCCACCGAGAAGAAAGGGATGCCGAGCATGCCAAGGATTCCGCCCACCAACATGAAAGAAACGAAGGCCAGGGGAACGGTCCAGATGGCCCGGCCTCCCATTTGGGCGCTGAGGATACCCACGCTCAGCATGGCCAAGAGGTGGTCGGGGCCAAAAACGGGATGGGTGAAGCCGCTGGAAAAGCCCAGAGTCCCATGTCCGGTGTGGGCAAAGAGGGGGGCGGGCAGCAGGCAGAGGAGAAGAAGGAGGAGTCGCATACGAGTAATTTAGGATCGAGGGGATTGGGCGGAAAGCCCAAATTCCGGAGGGTGCGTATGAGAAATGAAGAAGTTGAACCGTGTTGATTGACGGGGGGAGGAGATTCGGAAATAGTGCAGGTTATGGGACACAAGGGTTGGACATCCAAAGTTGCCGGACCGGCGATCGGGCCGTACCGGCAAGCAACGGAAGCCGGTGGTTTTGTTTATCTCTCCGGTCAGCTGGCGCTGGATGAGGCGGGGAACCTTTTAAGCGGCTCGGTGGCCGAACAGACGCGGAAAGCCCTAGAGAGGGCCCGGAGTTTGTTGGAGGAGGGGGGACTGAGTCTGGCCGATGTGGTCAAGGCGACGGTATTTTTGACGGATTTAAAGACGTTTCCCGAAATGAACACGGTTTATGCCGAGTTCTTTCCGAAGGATCCCCCCAGCCGGTCAACCATCCAGGTGGCGGCGTTGCCCAAGGGCGGGGCGGTGGAGATCGAACTGCTGGCTCGGCGTCCGGGAGCATGACGCAGGATCAGGTTCTCGGGGTGTTCCGCAAATGCGGGGCTCTTTTGCACGGTCATTTCATCCTACGGTCCGGTCGACATAGCCGGAATTTCTTCCAATGCGCCCTGGTGCTTCAGGAACCGGTGGCGACCTCCGAGTTGTGTGGAGCCCTGGTGGAGAAGGTAAAGGTTGAGCAGTGGAGTTTTCATTCGGTGATTTCCCCGGCGATGGGCGGAATCTTGGTGGGGCATGAAGTGGGAAGGCATCTGGGAAGGCGGCATATCTTTGCTGAGAAAGAGGAGGGTCATCTAAGGATCCGGCGTTTTGAGGTGAAGTCGGGAGAGAGGTTTCTGGTGGTGGAAGATGTGATCACGACCGGAAGTGCGGTGAAGGAAGTCATGGCTTTGGTCAAGGCCGCCGGTGGAGAGGTGGCGGGAGTGGCCTGTCTGGTGGATCGTAGTGAAAAGAGTCCCGAGTTTGGGGTTCCCCTGTGCTCCCTATTGAAACTTCCGGTGGAGACTTTTGATCCCACCGCCCTGCCGGTGGATTTGCAGAAGGTCCCTGCCGTCAAGCCTGGGAGTCGGTAAGCGGATTCTGGCTTGGCCTCGGCGCTTTTCTGCGTTCCAATCAAAGCATGGTCAAGCTGATCCAGTATGTGCGTTTTGATTGGGATCTGGCCAAAGTCCCGATCCAGCCTTTGCCTTTGCCTCCCAAGCATGAGATCAAGCTCACCACGGATGCCGTGGTTGATTCTTTGTGGGAGGGAATGCAGAAGGCCTTTTTGAATGAGAAGGGTTGGATTATTCATCTCGAGGCTCACCTGGATCAGTTACGCCGGAGAATTTTTCCGGATGGCAAGCCGCTGGTCGGCATGGACATTCTGGTGCTGCAGCACGGAGCACGGGTGGTGGGCGTGAGTGCTCTGTTGCCCAAAACTGAGGAACCGGTGCAACTCCTCTCCGGAGTGGTCCTGGATTACGAGTATCAGCGGAGAGGTTTGGGGACGGCCCTCCTGCAGGCTTCGCTTCGACATTTGGCCGACCGGGGACTGGAAAAGGCCTCGGTGATCACCCGGGAGGGAGTAACGGCTGCCCGCTTTCTTTATCCGAAATTTGGCGGGAAATCCACCCAGGTGGATGCCGTTCCCTTGAAAGCCAGCTAATCCAAGATGATGGTTTCGGCCTATGATTTGGCCGTGATTGGGGGTGGGAGTGCCGGTTACGCGGCCGCCCGAACCGCAGGGGCCCTCGGTTTGAAGGTGGCGGTGGTGGAAGGCGGGGAGAAGGTGGGAGGGTTGTGTATTTTGCGGGGATGCATGCCGACCAAGGCGATGCTGGAAAGTGCCCACCGAAATCATGAAATCACCCGGGCGAAGGAGTTCGGCATTCGAGTGGGAAATCCCCAACCGGACTGGAAGGCCATCCTCAAACGGAAGGATCGTCTGATTGCGGAGTTCGCCGACTATCGGCGGGAGCAGTTGGAGAAGGGGAGGTTCACCTTTTACCGAGCCAAGGGGTGTTTCATGGGTCCGGACCACTTGGCACTGCAAGGGGTGGGAGACGAGAGAGTTCCGGCCGAGATTAAGGCGAAGACATTTCTCATTGCTACAGGTTCCCGAACGGCGAAGCGGGAGATTCCTGGATTACAGGAAGTGGGATACTGGACAAGTGACGATTGCCTGCAGGCCTCCAAACCGGTGAAGAGTCTGATTGTCCTGGGTGGAAGGGCGGTGGCGATGGAGTTTGCTCAGTACTACGCTCACCTGGGGGTGAAGGTGGCGGTCATCCAGAGAAGCGAGAGGTTGTTGCCTGAGTCCGATCCGGAGGCGGGGGATACGATGAGGGAGGTATTTCGCCGGGACGGAATGAGGGTGCATTGTGGCACCCAAATCGAGAGGGTGGAAAAAAAGGGAGGGAAAAAGCGCATCACTTTTGTGGAAGGCGGAAAAAGAAAAGTCGTCGAGGCCGAGCAGATTCTGCAGGCCCTGGGGAGGGAACCGGAATTGGACCGTTTGAATCTTTCGGCGGCCGGGGTGAAGACGGAAAGGGGCAAGGTGGTGATCCAAGCGACCCAGCAGACGAGTGCCCCCCATATTTTTGCGGCCGGGGATGTGTGCGGGCCGTACGAGGTAGTGCATTTGGCGATCCAGCAGGGTGAGGTGGCGGCAAAAAATGCGGCCCTACGGTTGTCGGGAAAGGAGCCAAAGGAAAAGATGGATTACCGGATGAAGTTAGAGGTGATCTTTACCTCTCCGGAGGTGGCGGGGGTGGGGTACTCCGAGAAAGAGTGTCGGGAAAAAGGTCTGGAGGTGGTGCGGGCCAGTTATCCTTTTGCCGATCATGGGAAATCCATGGTCATGGGGGCGACTGATGGTTATGTGAAGCTTATTGCCCTCAAGGCTTCGGGGGAGATTGTGGGAGCGGAAGTGGTTGGTCCTCATGCCTCGGATCTGATCCATGAACCGATGGCGGCCATGCGGTATCGGGGAACGGTCAAGGACATGGCTGAAATGCCTCATTATCATCCGACGTTGTCAGAGATTTGGACTTATCCGGCAGAGGAGATTATGGAGAAATTAGATTAAGATGAAGATGTTGATGAGTGTTCAGGGCTGTGGCTTGGTAGGACAACCGCGATGAGGTTGCCGCGGCAGGATCATCAATCCTGCCCGACCTAGGCATCAGGGCTCGAAGGGAGAGTTTGAGCTCTGACCCCGCTCATTCGAGCTCTGACTCCTTGGGGCGCGGAATCATGAAACCATCAGCGGGTGGCGAGCCAGTTGAGCTCGATGTCACGTTTTCCTTCACGACCCTGGAGGTTCAGGGTTAACCGGGCTGAGGGGGGTTGAAAGGTGGCGCGTATTTCGCCCGAATCGAAGCCGTAGTTCTGGAGCACTCCAAGGGCGGCCTTGGCGGCGCCTTGCTTGATCCAGCTCCAGTCCTTAGGAATACGTTTTTCCATTTCGTCTAAGGCGGGAATCTGGAGCCGTCCGCCATGGTGAAAAGAGATGGTTCCGTATCCCCCACGGATATTTTTTCCTTGGGCGTTCACATTTACCAAGGCATCTACTTTGGAGCGAAGTCCGAAAGTGCCAGGAGTGAGAGCATCGGTAATGACACGGCTTTCCATGTTGGAGGTAGAGGACCAGGCGGACCATGGGAGGTCGGGACGAAATTCGAGGGTAAAACCACCATCCAAAGATCCGCCGCCGAGGAGGGCGTTGGCGCGACCGTAGATTCCTTGAGAGTTGACGGTAACGGCGATGGAAAGGTTTTGGGCGGTTAGTTTCCGGAAGGTGATCTGATCGGCGAAAAGGGTGGGGACGACATTCTTGGCGCGTTGTCCTGAGGGATCCTGGCCGAGGCTGAAGAAAAGATTTCCTCTAAGGTTGATGACCGAAAGGTCGTAGGCGGGGTAGTGGATGTCGGAGGAGGGGATCGTGAAACGGGTGGAGAGCTGAAGTTGGGTGAAGTCGGTTAATTCCAGATTCTTCTGTTCAGCGGCAAAACGGACAGGAAGGGGGAGGACAGGTTGTCCATTGATCGAGACGGAGAGTTGGCCGTCGTTCAGGCGGAAATCGTCGATTTTGTAGGGGGCGGAGTTGGGTTGAGGATCGGATTTCCTTTGTTGGATCCGATCGACAAAGGCAAAGAGATCATCCCCAAGATAAATCGTGGGGTGGGTGATGATGAGAGAGCGGATGCGGTGCTGGATGAGTTCGTCCCATGTAAAGACAACATCGATCTTGGGAAAGGCGAGGACGGGTGCGAGGGCATCGGATGGGGAGTAAAAGATCAATCGTTCAATCGTGGCACTCTGGAGGATAGGAGTGTTTGTTTTGGAGGAGGGGCCAAAGTGAACATTGGTAAAAAGGAGGGGGGTGGTATCCCCAAGATGGAGGGGGGTAGTCGGGATTCCTGGGCCCAGATTATCGAGGAAAAGAGTCGAGTCGGAGACCAGGAGGTGATCGATGTGAAGGGGGATGCTTTTTCCGGAGCTCTGGGGGTTTTCCATTCGACTCAGCCAACCTTCCGCTCCGTAAATCCGGAGTTCGGCGAGATGTCCGCGTAAAAAATCGGGGTCGAATCGAAGAGTCACCGCTTTGATGCGGAGGGCAGAGCCATGTTGAATTCCGCGGATTTCGAGTGCTCCGATGCCGATCCAACTGGCCGAGGAAAAGGAAGTGGGGAGATTGGCGACAAAGAGAAGCAGGTGAAGGGGGATGGAGGGTAGAGCCAAAAAGAGAAACAGAAGCGTTCCCAAGGAGATAAGGAGATGGCGGCGAATCACGTCATGACTTTAGGGGGGAGTTGGGAGTCGGACGAGAGATTCCCTATGGACCGCCTTGTGAGTTGAGGGTTGGGGGTTATCGGATAGAGTGATCGGATGAAAAGGGGATGGTTTTTGGTTTTGGGCATTTGTTTAGGGGGGTGTGCCTCCGTACAGTTGGACACGCCCGAACCGTTGCAGGTGGATATTCATATGAAGGTGGATGTGGAGCAAAAGGGAGGGGATGGAAAAGGCAAGAGCGAGGCTCTCTCCGTGGCGGAGGAGAGAAGAATGCTGTCCCACCAGGTACAGGTTTTGAAAAACGATCATCGGGTCGGCGAGGGGGCGGATGGAACACTCATCCTGAAGGAAATTCCCAAGGACGAAGCCTACGCAGACTATGCCAAATCGGTGGTGACCAAAGAAAATGGAACACGGGCAAGGCTGTTTCAGGAGAAAGCGGCTTTGGAGGGGAAAAGTGAGTCGCAGTATGCAAAAGAGTTTGCGGAGCGGGCCCGCGAGGCGAGTTATCCCGGAGAGTGGGTGCAGGACGAGAACGGGAAATGGAGAAAAAAGTAATTGGACGAGATGAGGAAGCCGGAATGAAGTTAGAGGAGAAGGATCTGGTGGAGGAGTTTTCGAGGTCGGGGGGTAAGGGGGGGCAGAACGTGCAGAAGGTTGAGACCAAGGTGGTCTTGCGGCACCTGCCCAGTGGAATCACGGTGGTGGCCCAAGAGGAGAGAACGAGGGAGGCGAACCGGGTTACAGCAAGGAGGAGACTGCTGGCTGCTTTGGAGTTAAGGAAACAGAGGGAGAGGCTGAGGATTCAGGCTGAGAGGTCAAAGGAGAGAAGTCGCCAAGCCAGACGTGGAACAGTGGCCAAGAGGAAGCTGGTCGAGGGCAAGAGGAGAAGGGCGATGATCAAGGAAGGAAGAAGCTCGTGGAGATGTCTGCCGGAGTAAAGAGGCTGTAGACGACAGGCTACAGGCTATGAGGAGTTCTCCATGGTGAAGAGAAAAGCCAAAGCATGGGTGTACGTCCTCAGGTGCCGGGATGGATCCTTCTACACGGGTTGGACCAACGATCTGGAAAAACGGGTGCGAACCCATCAACAGGGGAAGGGCGGTAAATATACCCGGAGCCGTTTGCCGGTGAAATTGGCGGCGGCTTGGAGAAAAAGAAGCGCCAGGGATGCACGAAGTGGAGAGGTGTTATTCAAGCAACTTTCGAGGAAGGACAAAATTCTTGAAATGAAGAAGACCAAAAAGTTCCGATCCGCCCGTGTCCGGTCACGGGCGAATGCGGGTAGGGCGTGATCAGGCCCCGTTCTTTTTGTCCTCGTTGGTCTTGGAATTAGCTTTTCGGGCGGCCAAGGCCTGAGACCGCTCCTCACGGTTGAGGCGACCATCCCCGTCCTTGTCGAATTTCTTCAAGGTTTCTTGGCGTTTGGCTTGAAGATCGGCCCGGCGAGCCGCTTTCTCCGATTCACTGAGCTGGCCGTTGCCGTCGGTATCATATTTCCCATGGAGTCGCTGAAAGGCTTCCTGACGGGCCTTTTCCGCGGTGGCTTGTTCGGCGGGATCGAGTTGGCCATTTTGATTGGCATCGAACCGCTTGAGGAGCCGGGCGACTTGATCCCCGTCCGTGGTGGTTTCTGCCAAGAGGCGGGGGGAGTGTGTCAGGGTGAAGGCGAGCAGGCCAAGGGCGAGCGCGCCACGATAGGTTGATGGATGTGTCTTCATGCCGGATTGAACCGGCAAAATGGGAAAAGGATGCGCGGAACTTTAAAAAAAACTAAAAAACCTCCGCACAGCGGGAGGGGCGAACTGTTATTTCTTGAGGAACTTGCTGAAGAGATTGCCCGATTTCTCGGGGGTGGCGACGGGGGTGGGGGTGCCGGGTTTGCCCAAGGCAGGGAGGGGAAGGCTTGGTTTCACCGCATTGGCGGGGACAGCCATGGGGCTGAGAGGGGTGGACACTCCGGGACGTGGAATGGGAGCTGCGGCAGGAGATGTTGTGGCTTGGGCCAAGCCTAGTTTAGGAATCGGGTTGAGGCTGATCTTTTCCGCGTGAAGGGCTGCGGTGGCCGGGGCTGGAGCTGGCATCTGGCGGGGGACCGCATTCTTCTCCAAGGCGGCGACAATCTTTTCTGCCGCGAGGGTGAGTTGGTCTACTTTTTGCAGTAGTTGCGTGGCCCAAGCCGGCTCGGCGGATGAAGATAAAGATAGAGACGGGGAGGTTGTAGTAACCTGAGCGATTTTGGGGGAAACCGACAAGGAAGCGACTGGTTGAGAGGAGGTAGGCTGGGGTGCGGGTTGAGGTGCGGGTTGTGGCGTCGGCTTGATGGTGGAAAAGGCGACCCAGTCCTGACCTCCCTCGAGGACGACCAAGGTGCTGTCGCCAATGGTGCTAGAGGCATGGAGGCTTTGAAGTTCTGCCAAGGGAATCGGGCCGGCGGCCTGATTTTGAGCGTCGACATAGTAGTAGCGAGGCGAGGAGCTCATCTTGCGCAACTTTGGCGGGTTTCCTGGGAATTGGCCAGCTTGGAGGAGAGGAGGGCATCGAGATAGTCGTGGGCTTTGCGATAGCTTTTCGATTCCATGAAATGGCCCAGGCGGGGATCGAGATGTGGGGAAAGTTCGGATTGAAGGGTTTCGAGGGTGGATAAAGAGGATTTAAGCTTTTCCGTCCAAGCGGACTGTATCGAGGCCGCCCCACCTTGGCGGACCGTGAGCAAATATTCGGAGAGGGCGGAGTGGAGGCGGGATTCAGCTGGGGAAAGGGCCATGAAGGAAAGATAGAAAGGGGTTGAGCGGGTGTCGAATGCTTGAGTCAGGAGGGGGGACGATTTAACAATGGTAGATGGCAGTACCCAAAGGATTCGTGGCGGTCTTGGCGGGGGACGGAATTGGCCCCGAAGTGATGTCGGCGACCCGTGAGGTTTGCACGGCGGTGGAAAAGGCCCATGGGTTTCAGCTTGAATGGAGAGAGGGATTGGTGGGGGGAGCGGCGATTGATGCGAAAGGCAAGGCCCTGCCGGAGGAGACAGTCGAATTGTGTCGTTCGGCCCAAGCGGTTCTTTTCGGGAGCGTGGGGGGACCGAAGTGGGAGACCCTTCCGCCCCATGAACAACCGGAGAGGGCGGCCTTGTTGCCCCTGCGCAAAATTTTCGGGCTCTATGCCAATTTGCGACCCGCAGTGCTTTATCCGGAGTTGGTCGGATGTTCTCCTTTGAGACCGGACCGGGTGGCGGGAGGATTCGACGTCCTGGTGGTGCGGGAGCTGACGGGGGGCCTCTATTTCGGCAAGCCGAAGGAGACGATCCAGACGGCCCAAGGGGAGAGGGCGGTGGACACGATGGTGTACGAGACCCATGAAATTGAGCGGGTGACCCAGGTGGCCTTTCGGGCAGCGGCGGGAAGGAAGAAGCGGGTGACCTTGGTGGACAAAGCGAATGTCCTGGAGACGAGTCTGCTTTGGCGGAAGGTGGTCAAGGGGATCGCGACCCAACACCCAGCCATCACCTTGGATTTTATCTATGTGGACAATGCGGCCATGCAGTTGGTGCGTGATCCCGGGCGTTTCGACGTGTTGCTCTGCGAGAATCTTTTCGGAGACATCATCAGCGATGAGGCAGCAGCCGTGGCCGGATCCCTGGGGATGTTGCCGAGTGCCTCACTTGGGCAAGGGAGCTTTGGGCTGTATGAGCCGGCGGGGGGGTCGGCCCCTGACATTGCCGGCAAGGGTATCGCCAATCCCCTGGCGCAGATTCTTTCGGTCGCCTTAATGTTGGAGATGAGTTTTGGATCGCCGGAAGCGGCCCAGTCGATTCGGCAGGCGGTGGCGGGAGCCATCCGGGATGGTTGGAGAACGGGGGACATCGTAGCCCCGGGGGAGAAAAGCGTGGGGACGCGGGAAATGGCCAGAGAGATCGCCCGTAGGATCGCTTCCGGACGTGGAAAGGTCTAGAAAGAGCCATGCCCTCGACCCTCTTTGAGTTGATGCGTTTGGGTGGGCCCATCATGTGGGTCATCTTGGGGGCGAGCGTGGTGGCGGCGGCCGTCTTTGCGGAGAGAATGTTCGAGTACCGGAAGATCAGTATCCCGTTGGATCCGTTTTTGGATGGTATCGCCTCCTTGGTGAAGGAAGGGCGTTTTCAGGAGGCATTGGAGCGATGTGATGAAGCCCACGGCCCAGCGGTGAGGGTCATCCAGGCGGCCTTGTTAAAAAGGGACATGCCGTTGATGGATTTGAGGGAATCGTTGCAGGAGGTGGGGCAACTGCAGGTTCCGCGACTGGAGAAGAACCTGTCGATTTTGGCAACGGTGGGATACATCTCGCCGTTACTGGGATTGCTGGGAACGGTGACGGGAATGATTCACGTTTTTCAGACGGTCAGTGGGGCCCGGGGTACGGTGCCCGTGGGGGAGTTGGCCGGGGGTGTTTGGGAGGCGTTGCTGACCACTGCGGGGGGGTTAGTGGTCGCGATTCCGGCCTATGTGGCCTACAACTATTTGGCTTCACGGATGGGCACTGAGGTGAATGACATGGAGCGCGCCGGAATCGAGATGATTCAGATCCTGAAGGAGGGTGGTCGACTGCGTCCAACGGCGGTGAGTACCCCGGTGACCACGGCCCTAAAGACGGAAAAGCCGACTCCATGAAAATCCGGACCCAGGTCCGGGTTTTGCGGGGGCCTTTGGATGTGGCGCCCCTGGTGGATGTGATCCTGCTGTTGCTGATCTTTTTTTTACTGACCTCGAGCTTTGTTTTTCAGCCGGGCATTGTGGTGGACCCTCCCTCGCCAGGCCAGTCCAAGGGCGGGGTGAACGATACCCGTTATGTGATCACGGCCACGGCAGGTGCGACCCCGCAAATCTTTTTCAACGACCGGGTGACCGATCTGGCGAAGTTGAGGACGGAGCTGGCGCGGTTGGCCAAGTCGGAACCGAGGGCGGTGGTGGTGGTGAGGGCAGACCGGGAACTGCGACACGGGGTAGTGGCCCAACTTTTGGATGCGATCGTACAAAACGGACTTTCTGCGGTGTTGGCCTCCCGCTCCAGCGAACCGAGTCCATGAAGATTCCTTCGCGTCTCCGAGGACAGCTGACCCTTTTTGTGGCGCTATCTTTGGGAGCTCACGCCTTGGCTTTTTCGCTTTTCCGCGATCCCGGTGATTTTATCCGGATCCCTCCGCATGGCCCGGGAAAGGTCTACTTGCAGCGTGGGGACGGGTTGGAGACCGGGTTGGCGTCGATTTACGAGCCCTCGGCAATCGTTTTTCCTCGATTCCGTCCTGGACTACTGGCCGGTACGGTAACCCTTCCATGGAACGAGGCGGGATGGTCGGTGCAGGAAACCCTGCCCGTGCCAGAGTTCCATCCGAATGGGTTGGGGACGGATGTGCCGTTGCCGGTGAGGGCAGCGACTTCCATTGGCACCTATCGTTCGGAGGCTCTTTTCACCGGCCGGTTGAATGGGGTTCATGCCCCGGCCAAAACATGGTTTGATCTGGATACAGCCTTGAAGAACCGATTGGGAGCCAAGAGCCTGAATCTGCCCGCGCTGAAGAGTACCCATGCCTTGGAGCCGACCACGGCCCGATTAGGGGTGGATGAGGATGGAGCGGTTCGATTTGTCTTTCTGGAGGGGACATCGGGGGATCCGGCGGCAGATCGGGAGGCTTCGAATCTTTTGAGGAGTTGGCGATTTGAGCCTGAGGCAGGGAGGTGGGTCGAGTGGGGGAGGGTGAAGATCCTATGGGCAGTGGAAGCCCCTTCCGGGGAGGCAAAACTTTGACTCTGACCGGTTCACAACTTCTTCTCGTCTACCTTTGCCTTTTTCTTGGCATCGTCTTTTCTTTGTGGATGGTTGGAGGATGGAAAGCGTCGCTCAGCCGAAGAAGATCCAAGGAGACGGTAGTCTGCCCCGTTTGCGGCGCCAAAAATCCCCGGGAGCACGCTTGGCACTCCCTGCGTTGCAGGAAATGTGGTGCAAGGCGACCCCTGAACTCCATCGAAACTGAAAGGAGCTGAATTATGGGCATGTGGATCGGTCGCAACCGAAAAGCCAGGGTCACCTACGGGTTTGACGAAATCGCACTTGTACCGGGTGACGTCACTGTCAACCCGAACGAGGTAAACTGCGATTTCTCCATTGGGGAACATACTTTCAAGGTTCCGATTCTGGCATCGGCCATGGACGGGGTGGTGGATGTGAAATTTGCCGTAGCGATGGGAAAAATGGGCGGATTGGCCGTTTTGAATCTTGAAGGGGTTCAGACCCGCTATGAAAATCCGGCCAGCGTTCTGGAGCAGATTGCGAAGGCGGACAAGGACGCTTGCACGCACCTGATTCAGAAGATGTATGTTCCACCGATCCGGGAAGAGTTGATTGCAAAAAGGATCAAGGAGATGAAAAAGGCGGGAATTGTGGTCGCCGTATCTTCCATTCCGCAGAAGGCCGAAAAGTATGGGGCCATCGCCCAGAAGGCCGGGGCAGACATCTTTGTGATTCAGTCGACCGTTTCGACCGTCCGCCACGTTTCCTCGGAGTACAAGACCCTGGATTTGGCGAAGTTCTGCAAAACGATGAAGATCCCCGTTATGGTCGGGAACACCGTCACCTACGGTGTGAGCTTGGAACTGATGGAGGCTGGCATTTCCGGATTGTTGGTGGGCGTGGGGCCTGGTGCGGCCTGTACGACCCGAGGAGTGCTCGGTTTAGGAGTGCCTCAGGTCACGGCGACGGTGGACTGTGCGGCCGCCCGGGATGCCTACTTCAAAAAATCCGGTCGATATGTGCCGATCATCACGGACGGCGGGATGAACAAGGGAGGGGATATTTGCAAGGCGTTCGCCTGCGGAGCGGATGCGGTAATGATTGG
>Ga0209598_10003172_pt1 | contig 12528 bp, 13 predicted proteins | sample M_140807_EF_Meta_FD_187317 | JGI IMG/M metagenome (GOLD analysis project Ga0209598, IMG submission 187317) | Freshwater microbial communities from Lake Montjoie, Canada to study carbon cycling - M_140807_EF_MetaG (SPAdes) (version 2) | ecosystem: Environmental > Aquatic > Freshwater > Lake... | reverse complement strand
GCAGTCGCCGACGCCGTGCGGCGCCAACTGGAAACCCTGCCGACCGCAGCGGTCGCCCGAGAGTCCCTCACCCATCGGGGTGGGGCCATCGTGACTTCATCGGTGGCAGAGGCGATTGCCTTGGCGAACACCTTCGCACCGGAACACCTGTGTCTCCTCGTGGAAGACCCGTGGACTTGGGTTGGCGAAGTCCGTCACGCCGGTGGAATATTCGTCGGAAGTCACTCTCCCGAGGCCGCCGGAGACTATGTCGCCGGTCCCAGCCACATCATGCCAACCGGCCAGACTGCGCGATTCGCCTCACCATTGTCCGTTGCTGACTTCATCAAGATCATCAGCGTTATCGGCCTGTCACCACGTCGCCTCGCCGAAATCGGACCGGTTGCGGCTCGCCTCGCCCGTGCCGAAGGGTTCGAGGCACACGCTCGAGCCGTCGAGATACGCCTGAAGGACAAGGCTTAGCACCCTCCGCCTGACCGAGGGCGACACAATTTCGATGTCACAAGGCTTGGGGTGAAGGGATTGCCGGAAACATGCCGGCATATCCTTTCGTTTCCCTATCGACTGAACAGGATGTTCAGGATGTCACCATCCAGGACGGTGTAGTTCCGCCCTTCCTGACGAAGCATTCCGCGCTTTCGCGCCTCGGCCATGCTTCCAGTCGAGATGAGGTCATCGTAAGCCACCACCTCGGCACGGATGAACCCCTTCTCCAAGTCGGAATGGATCACTCCGGCAGCTCCCGGTGCCTTCTCGCCACGGACAATCGGCCATGCACGAACCTCGTCCTCACCCGCCGTGAGGAACGAGATCAACCCGGTCAGGTCATAGCTTTGGCGAATGACCGATCCCGCGGCGAGCTCAACCAGACCGAGGTCGGCCATGAAGGTGGCGGCATCTTCTCCATCAAGCTGCGCCAACTCCATCTCCAGCTTGGCACAGAGGGACGCAACTGCCGTCATCGGGTACGAATACGCGGCGCGCACGCTTTCCTCGATGGCCGTACGGTCCCCTAACTGGTCTTCACCAACATTCACCAGCACAAGCACCGGCTTCAGGGTCAGGAACTGGAACCCTCTGATATCGCGTAACTGGTCCGGAGACAGATCATGCGCCCGTAGCGGTTGCCCCTCCTCGAGGGACTTCTGGAACTCTTCGAAAAGGGCAATCTCCGCCTCGATCGGGGCGCGTTCGGCAGTCTTGGTCTTCTTGAGGTCGCTCTCAAGCCTCGTGCGTTTGCGTTCGACCACCGCCAGATCGGCAACCACAAGATCCAGCTGCACCTTTTCAAGGGCCGCGACCGGGTCGATCGGTCCATCATTCGGCACACTCGGGTCAGTGAAGGCCCGAACCACGATCACGAGCGCATCCACGGTCCGGAGTTGCCCAACCCAGGCCACTTCGCTCCGGTCACGCGACCCGAATCCAGCACCGGGGAAGTCAAGGTAATGCACCTCGGCCGGGGTCGTCTTCTTCGGCGAAAACATTTCGGTCAGGCGGTCCAGGCGCGCGTCAGGAACCTTGACGACGGCAACGTGCGTGTCCTGACCGTACCCACCGGCGGCCACCGGCGCTTCACCACCGGTCAGTGCATTGAAGAGCGACGTCTTGCCGCTTTGGGGCAGTCCGATAATCCCGAGGCGCATCCCGACCCCTGTTCTCCACAGTCGCGCCGACAGTGACGCGCCGACGAGAGTCTACCGGTGCCCCCGGTCTCGAGGCATCAGGTCACGCCGACTGCGGACGTGCAAGGGCATGATCTTGAGGCAATCACAAGCGGAGCCAAAATCAAACAGAGGCTTCGGGGAGGAGACCGGCCCGCAGACCTTGGGGTCTTCGGTTCAGCGGATGACCTCGAGAACAAGGGGTTCACGGACAATGTCCGTCGCCGACCACGTGAAGGCGGCCATCACTTCGGAAACCAACCCGGCACCCGACCCAAGGGGTTCGCGCGAATGCACAACCCCCAATGACTGGCCCGCCTTCACCCGGTCACCCGCGCGCACGGCTAGGACGATGCCGACCGCCGGGTCGATAAATGCCCCCTTCGTAGCCCGACCGGCACCCAGGCGCATCGCCACCTCTCCAATCGCCAATGCGTCAATGCGAGCGACCACACCGTCCTGCGTGGCGACCACTGGCGTTTGCCACGGTGCCGACGGCAATGTCTCTGGATGGTCGATCGCATCGGGAGAACCGCCGAGCGATGCCACAAGATCACGCAGGCAACGATGGGCGTCACCGGAGCTGATTGTCGCCTCTAGCCGGGTTCGGGCCTCGGTGATCGTCGAAGCCGCACCCGACACAACCATCACCTCTGCACCCAGGATCACGCACAGTTCGAGCAAGTCGCTCGACCCGCCACCACGGAGAGTGGCGACCGCCTCCTGCACCTCCACGATGTTTCCTATCGCCATCCCCAGCGGCTGATCCATCGACGTGATTACCGCAACGACCGCCAGCCCGGCCGCTGACCCAAGATCGACCATCGCCCTTGACAGATTGCGGGCGCCTTCCAAGGTCTTCATGAACGCACCGCTGCCAACCTTGACGTCAAGGACGACCGCCCGGGCCCCCGTGGCAATCTTCTTGCTCATCACGCTACTCGCGATCAGCGGGATCGATTCGACCGTGCCAGTGACATCGCGCAGTGCGTACAGGCGACCATCCCCGGGCGCAAGATCTGGGGATTGAGCCGAAACCGCTATGCCTCGCGTCCGGACCGCTGCTGCAAAATCGGAAATACCCAGTTCGGTATTGACCCCGGGAATCGCTTCCAGTTTGTCAATCGTGCCACCGGTATGCCCGAGTCCTCGCCCCGACATCTTGGCAACTGCACATCCTACAGCGGCAAGCATGGGCACAAGCACGAGCGTGGTCTTGTCTCCAACGCCACCCGTGGAATGCTTGTCCACCACCGGCATCGTCAAATCACTGAAAGAGAGTTGCTGGCCACTTTCAACCAGCGCGCGGGTGAGTTCCGCAGTCTCCACTGCATCAAGGCCTCGCCAGCACACAGCCATCAACCACGCAGACATCTGGTAATCCGGGATGTCATTCCGCAGATACCCTTCGACAAGCGACGCAATCTCGCCGTGTCCGTGCCGCAGCCCGGTGCGCTTCTTGTTGATCAGGTCGACGGCACGCATTCCAAACACCTCCAGGGCATTGCAAACCCTCGCCCGCCTCCACCTCCCCACTGCCTCGCGATGCGCGGACCGGGATTCGGGGCAATATCTTGGGTAGGAAAGTCTCGGGATCCCAATTGAGATTGATGATAGTGCGGTGGTTCTGTCAACGCCCGCCGTCGCCAACCGACCAGTTGTGCCCGTGATGGCTATAGGTACCGGTCAAGCATCCGTCTCGCGACGGGAAGCCACGCACTAAGGTCGGATGAACGGAGACCCGCGCTTCCATGTTGGGCGCGCCATGCCTCTCCAGCGAGGGCATGCAGGGTCATCCCGGTAACTGCGCTCTCCCATGGCGAAGCACCCTGTGCCGCCAATGAGGCAACGACGCCAGCAAGCACGTCCCCGCTTCCTGCCGTCGCCAGCGCAGCATTTGCGTACGCGCCAACCACCACGGTCCCACTTGGAGACGCAACGACACTCGGGGAGCCCTTGAGAACCACCACGACACCCCAGCGCACCGCGGATTCTCGGGCGATCCCAACAGGGTCTCGGACCACTGTCTCGACGGTCAGGCCGGTCAGCCGTGCCATCTCAGCCACGTGTGGGGTAAACACGAAAGAACAACCTCGTCCAGCCTCAGAACTTGCCGGCCCCGAGAAAATCGGCCAGCGATCAGGTGCCACAGGTGAGATTGCATTCAGCGCGTCCGCGTCCACGACGACAGTCAGGGGTCGTTCGCGTGTCCCGATACGGGCCAACAGTTCCCGGACCGCGGTCACCGTTGCCTGATCAGTGCCGAGACCCGGCCCGATCACCATTCCCCGGCAGCGTTCCACGCATGCGAGCACGTCCGCTATGTGTGTCGCCGTCAACACTCCCGAGGGCGTCTCGTCTTCTGCAAGCGGCAGGACAACCGCCTCGACCGGAGGCACCACGCCCACGCTCTTGCCGGCATTCGCAATCGTCACGAGGCCACCCCCGGCCTCGATAGCTCCCAAGCCCGCCAATACTGGAGCGCCTGGATACCTTCCCGAACCGCCCAGGATCAGCACCCGGCCGAACGTCCCCTTGTGTGACCTGTCTGGCCTCGCGGGCAACAGGTGCGCAACCTGGGCGGGCATCGCCCTCCACGTTCCACCATCGTCGGCAAATGTGCGACCCAGCTCAAGGAGGACACCGCCCGGGATCCCGATTTCGAGTTCCACGACCCGTCCTGCCTTCGCCGCACCGTCGCCAATCACCGTGCCCACCTTGGCTGGTCCGGTGGCGAAAGTGTGCGTCGCCTGGAATGCAACCGGATCGGCGGCTCCCGTATCCGCATCAACTCCCGATGGGACGTCAATCGCGATCCGGAACTGTCCCGCTTGTGCCCGGAACCTATCGCAGACCTCCAGAATGGCGCGCACCGCACCACGTGCCAGACCGGAAGCGCCGATGCCCAGCAGACCATCAAGCACCATGTCCGATGCGCCAAGCCAATCTGCAAGGCGGTTCGGGATTATTTCCGGATCGTCCGCCAAAGCGACTTCGACGAGGCCCGTCAAGTCTGGATCATTGATCCATGCCAGATGTGGATCGCCAGCGCGCGACTGCGTCAGGCACAGGCGCACACCCCATCCACAAGAACGCGCCAGATGACTACACGCAACCAACGCATCTGCACCATTGTTGCCCTTGCCAATCAGGGCCAAAACCGTCCGGCCGCGTGCACCACCCGTCAGACGTTCTGCACTGCGTGCGATCGCCAACCCGGCGTGTGCCAGCAATTGGCCCGGTGGCACACCGGCACGCCCTGAGGCAGCCTCCAACGCACGCATTGCTGTCGATGTGACGAGTCGCACACGCTGCCTCTACGATTCCGCACGGTTGGCGCCCTGGGCCACAACCATTGCGATAGCCATGTCACGCGAGTGCGACAATGATATTTCGAATGCCGTCAACCCAAGTTCCGTGGCTCGCGCCCTGGCACGGTTGTGGAGGACGACCAGTGGTTTGCCTCGCGGGTCCGGAACCACCTCAATGTCACGCCAAGCCATGCCGACAATCCCGGTCCCGAGCGCCTTGCTGACCGCCTCTTTCGCTGCAAACCGCACCGCGAGTTCGGGTACCCGACCGCGACAATAGGCACGTTCAGCGTCGGTAAAGACCCGCGTCAGGAACCGGTCACCCCAGCGGCCGATCACTGCTGCTACTCGGTCAATCTCCACAAGGTCCACGCCGCAGGAAAGTCTCATGTAGCCCCCATCCGTCAGCTGCCCGGCCGTGGCCAACCCCTCGTGCCGTCCCAACCGGGTGCGCGGCCTCGCATTCGGGGAGACGCCCAGTGATCAATCGGCCCAGATGTGGAAAGCGTTTACTACCGAAGCGTAGTCCCATCCCGAGGCCACAAGCTCGACGCGAATGATGCGCCATGGGCGAGGGGCAATCCCGAGAAGGCTTGTCTCGAAGCGGACCCAGTCAGAAGATGGAAGCAGTTCGGCATCGCGGACGGGGAAGTTATCGTCATTGTGCCGGTAGAAACCCCGGTACCACGTGTGGACCGTGCCCGTGATATCCCGGTAGATCACCCGAAGGATGAGCGGATATTCCGTTCCCTGCCAGCCTCCACCGGAAAGGGAATGGCTGAGGACGCGGACACTGGCCTCCACCTCAACCCTCTCGAAGTCCCATAGATCGACATCGATGTTCTGGGCGATCATCGTCTCGCCGTGTCCCTGACCGCGCCGGGCAAGCGTGATCGTGCCGGCTGTCGGGTGGTACGTCACCTCCCCCGGCGGATCCTGCTCGGAAATGTCGCGTTCGGCCCAGTCAACAGGCGTATCTCCATCCCTGTCGGCAAAGACTGGATTGATCACGAGATCGCGACGCGAGGGTAGACCGCCTATCGGGGGCCGGTTCGAAGTCGCGACCAGCCGCTGACCCGTCAGCGCCGACGCGACCGCGCCATTTGAATACCCGGTCGCCACACCTCGCCGGGTCGTGACTTGAGACTGGTCACCCGAAGCATTTATGGAGTAACTGCCTTCGGTCACATGTACCTGGGTGGACGGCGCACGTAGTTGCACGAATGCTTGCAACGGATCCTCTGCGGGCGCCACTCCAATCCGCGCCCGCCCCTTGACCACCTCGAGGATCAGCGAATACCGGTCCGGTTGGAAGCGTCCCTGCTGACTACGGATGATCCGGAAGGTCGAATCAGGAAAGATGAGCGCGGTACTGCCATCAAAGAACTGCATGAATGCACGCGCGTTGACCGCGGTGCGGATGACGTCGCCCTCGTCAAGGTCCTCGGTGGTCTGGGCGACGACCCAGTCGCCGACTCCCTGCCTCTGCACGAACACGACGCTGTCGATGGACCGCATGGTGGCACTGCGCAGCTCAATGGCCCACCCGACGTACCAGGTGCGAACAATGGGGCCACCCACAAGCAAGGTCAGCAAAATCAACCCAGACGCAATGGTGACCCGCCATGCAATGCGCGACGCATCCTGGACCGTTGCGGTGTACGCGCTATATGACTGGACAAACGGCGCATACGCCGCGCGAACAGGACCAGTTGCACTTACGCCAGAGGATGAACTCGCCTCGTCCGGGTCATCAACCGCGGACATTGGCGTAGACGGCGATGCGTCACTGATGGTCATGATGACCGGTCACACCGAGTGCGGCACGATGCTTGCAGGCACTTCGCAAGTCCCTGTCGGCACCATGTCTCCACATCGTCAAGAACGCACTGGTGGCCAAAAGGGGACATGAACTCCCTGACGTGTCCGGCCGGCAGAGGTCTGCCGGACCAAAACCACCACGAGCCGGATTAGCCCGCGCGTTCCTTCTTGCGCTTGGACACTACCTCAACGGCCATCGAGGTTTCACCGACTGATGACCGGACCGCCTTGGTCACGGCATCCTTCTTCGGCTTCTTCTTCTCTTTCTTGCCGGGTGCTCCACTTGGCATCGCATTTCCTCCCGACGACCCGCGTCGTCATCCGATTATAGGTGCGCGCAACAGTGATGGCGCCGACACGATGAGCGACGCATCGCCCACAACCAGTCACCTTGGTTCAAATACGCTTCCCTTGCCCCAACCCGGTACGATGTCGGCATCCCGTGCCGGGATGGCGGAACAGGCAGACGCAGCAGACTTAAAATCTGCCGCCTTCGCGGGCGTGCGGGTTCGAACCCCGCTCTCGGCACCCTTTTTCATCCCAATCCTCGCCCCGAAGCGCGAGCGGGCAGACGAGCGCCCATCCCTCTCCCCACGCGCACCAGAGTTTCAATGGATAACCTCGGCGGCTCACGCCCGTTCACGCCTGATTGACACGTCTACACGACAGTATGTAAGGTTTTCCTGTCGTGACTCGCTCTGTTGCATCCCGAACCCGCGCGATGCGCGAACACCGAGGCATCCCGCAGACTGCCCTCGCCTCGCAACTTGGGATCAGCCGTCAGTCATTGCATGCGATTGAGGCCGGTCGTGCAATCCCCGGGGTCGATGTAGCGGTGCGAATTGCCCATGCCCTCGGCACGACCGTCGAAAACCTGTTCCCAATGGCACTGCCTGCCACTACCGTCGATTTCGACGGACCCGCCGGTGCACGTGCCTCAGGCAGGATGGCGCTGGCACTGCTGTCAGGACGGTGGGTCGCCTACCCACTCGGTTACGACGCGGGCCACGTCTCTGCAGATGCCGTCGGCACCACCGATCCCGATGGGCTTCGCCTCGAGCATGTTCGCGACCCGCGCGAAAGTGCGCACAACGTCATCCTGATGGGGTGCGCGACTGGCTTGGGCGTCCTTGCCGACCGCCTGAATGCGACAACCGGCACCGGGCGGTTCATATGGATGGGACGATCAAGTACCTCGTCCCTTCAATCGCTCGCCGCCGAACGCACGCACGCGGCCGGTGTGCACCTCCTCGACGAAGCGACCGGGATTGCAAACCTTCCCGACATCCGTCAGTCCCGATGTGCGTCACCCGTCACGGTCATCGCACTCGGGGCTTGGGAGGCGGGTTTCGTCACCGCACCCGGAAACCCCCGTGGCATCCGATCCGGCACCGATCTGATCCACCCAGGCATGCGAATCGCTATCCGTGAGGTCGGGTCAGGCGCACGGCGATTGCTGGACCGTGAACTTCGCCCCAGCGGCACACTTTCCTCATTAAACATTGATGGTCCAGCCGCATCGAGCCATCGCGACGTTGCGCATGCCATCGCAATGGGGGCGGCCGATACAGGGGTGGCGACACGCGACGCGGCCGAAGCATCTGGCCTCGGATTCGTCCCGATTGCCACGGAACGCTACGACATTGTCTTGCCCACGACGTCCCTTGCTGACCCCCGAATCGCCCGGCTATTGGACACCCTTACCGGCTTGGCGTGCCGCCGTGACCTCCAGGCACTTGGTTACGACACGACCGAGACTGGCAGGCATGTTGCCGACATCGCCGCCTGAAATGGGCGCTACCCGACTGCAGTCCCGACGCGCCTTCATCGCACTCTTTGCGACTCCCGCCAGCCTCTCCGCATGTCGGGGCACCAATACCGCCTCTTCGGCACAAACCACTCCCGAGCCAGAACCACGCGTATCGGCTGAGTCAAATGACGTGGTCATGTTCGCGGCGTCTTCACTCACACTTGTGCTCGACAAGATGTGGCAAGCGTTTCGGATGCAACCAGGAAACGAAGGACTTGCATTCACCGCCAACTACGGCTCATCAAGCCAGCTTCGAACGCAGCTTCAGGAAGGCGCGGAAGCCGACATCTTCGCGTCGGCAGATGTTGCCCAAATGGAGCAGGTGGCAAAAGCCGGTCTCGTTGACGGCAACGCCACGGTCTTTGCCCGAAACCGGTTAGTCGTGATCGTCCCGAAGGGCAACCCCGGCAAGGTCACAACCCTTGCCGACCTCGCCAAGCCCGGCGTCAAGTTTGTCACGACACCGCCAGACGTACCGATCGGTGCCTACGCGCGCGCCTCACTCAAGAAGCTCGCATCCGACACGGCGAACGGCAACGGTTACGACGCCAAGGTCCTCGCCAACATCGTCTCAGAGGAAGCAAATGTCCGTCAGGTCGTGGTCAAGGTGCAGCTGGGAGAAGCCGATGCCGGCATCTGCTATGCAACCGACGTCACCACCGTGCCCGCCGGCGAGGTGACGACCATCGACATCCCGGACTCTGCAAATGTCGTCGCCGAGTACCCGATTGCAATCCTCAAGTCGGCGAAGGCGCCGGCGGCGGCGAGGCGCCTCATATCCTTCATCAATTCTCCCTCCGGCCAGTCCATCCTCGTCGCCGCGAAGTTCAAGCCAGCGTGATCTCCACCGTTTCATGGCGGATCATCCGCACAACTGCCCGATGTCAGTCGCACCGTGATCGGCAACGACGACCATGACCCCCGGCATGCCCCGCTGGACACCAATCACCGCAGCGATCAGTGTCGGTGCCTTCATTGGGATACCGACAGTTGCGTTGCTCATGCGCGCCGTGGCGGTCGATCCATTCGCCACCGCCAGTCGGCCTGATGCACTTGGCGCCGCCTTTTGGTTGTCGGTCACCACATCGCTAGTGACCCTCGTCATCGCGATCATCGTCGGTACTCCGGCAGCCTTCGCACTCGCACGAGTGCCATTCCCTGGCCGGGGTCTTGCGAATGCCTTGGTCGACGTACCGGTCATCCTGCCGCCAGCTGTGGCCGGGCTCGCCCTTTTGCTTGCTTTCGGTCGCCGGGGCCTTGCTGGTTCGTGGTTGGCCGACGCCGGGATCACCCTCGCGTTCTCCACGACTGGTGTGGTCCTGGCGCAGTGCTTCGTCTCGATCCCCTTCTACGTCAGGACGGTACGCGCCGCTTTCCTGCGTGCCGATCGAGACCTCGAAGCCGCGGCAATGATCGACGGCGCAACCGGATGGGGCGCATTCCGGCACGTAACCGTTCCACTCGCCCGTCCTGCGCTGGTGGCGGGCGGGGTCCTCTGCTGGTCTCGCGCCATGGGGGAGTTTGGCGCAACCCTGATGTTCGCGGGTTCCCTCCGCGGAAGAACCCAAACGATGCCACTGGCAATCTACGCGTTGCTGGAGTCAGACCTTGACGGCGCAGTCCTGCTCGGAGGCACGTTTGTCGTGGTCGCAGTTGGCATTCTCGGCGTCACAGCATTTGTGACGGGTCGCCAGCCAAGGGCCGAGTAATTCAAGAAAGAGGCAGAGAGGGAGGTGACGGCCGGAATTGAACCGGCGATAGAGCTTTTGCAGAGCCCCGCCTTACCACTTGGCTACGTCACCCTGATTGGCAGACCATTGGGTGATCCGCCGATACCGGCCCTGCTCGGAATTCACTCCGGCGCCCGGCCACAAAAATAGGGAGCGGAAGACGGGGGTCGAACCCGCGACCTTCTCCTTGGCAAGGAGACGCGCTACCACTGCGCCACTTCCGCACGCGACGGTGGCACCGTTTGCCACCGCCGACATCATACGACGCACATCGAACTAGCCGCAACCGTAAGGGTTCAGGGCGTAACGGTGTCGGCCTCTGGCTCGGCGCACATCACTCCGACGCCAGGAACTGTCCGCAGTAGGACCGGGTTGGCCGGATCGTCTTCGACCTTCCGTCGCAACCTGTGCACCGTGACTCGCACGATGTCTGCCGCGTCCGCATCGTCATAGCCCCAGACCGTCCGTAGCAGGGTCTTCGTGGGGACAACCACCCCCCGGCGTTCCATCAGGCACTTGAGCAGTTTGAACTCGGTGACCGTCAGCTTGACCTTCTCGCCATTTTTCATTGCGACATGTGTCGGCAGATCAATCGTCAATGGACCAACCGTGAAGCGCGTCTCAGCAGGCGCAGCTGGCTCAACTTCCACCTGGTTGCGTCGTATGTTCGCCCGAATTCTCGCGACCAGCTCCCGGCTACTGAACGGCTTGGTGACGTAGTCATCCGCTCCGACCTCAAGCCCGGTGATCTTGTCATCTTCGCTGGCGCGCCCCGTCAGCAGGATCACCGGTATCTGACTACGTGAACGAAGGTCGCGCAACAGGTCAAAGCCGTTCCAAGCCCCCAGGTTGATATCCAGAAGGATGAGATCAGGCAACGACGCCTCCTGCATTCGGCGGTTCACCGACGGGGCGTCGTAGGCGCGGGTCACAGTAAACCCTGCCCGGCGAAGCGCCACGGATACGAACTCGACGAGGCCACGGTCGTCATCGACAATGAGGATTTCCATAAACACACTTCCGTCCCACTCGCATTCTATCGAACCGCGTGACCTATCCCTTCATGGTCAACAGAACATCTGTCGAGTTTGTGCAAGGTATCTAAACAAATTGAAGGAAACAGTTTTGAAACCCGCCGGACTTGATAACTTCCCGTTCTCTCTGCAACAATGGCCCATTACCAGGGGGTAGTACAGGAGAGACGGAAGGTCCGAAGCCTTGCGTCAGGAGGATGCTACGTGGACAAGATTGCACCAAAGTCACGCCGAACGTTGTTAAAGACAGCAACCGCAGTTGCCGGGGCTGTCGCCGGAACTTCACTCCCTTCCCTCGCGAGCGCGGCTCCCGCTGCGCAAGGCGCCGAGGTCATCAAGATCGTCAGCAGCCTTCCCTTGACTGGGCCGAGCTACGGGCAGTCAATCTCGGTCGTCAATGCAATCCGCATGGCAATCGAGGAAGCTGGGCGCAAGTCCGGCAACTTCATCATTGAGTACGAGGCTCTCGACGATGCCACCGCCGCCGCTGCGAAGTGGATGGCCGAGAAGGAAGCCGAGAACGCCAACAAGGCACTCAACGATCCGGACACCATGGTTTACATCGGAACGATGAACTCCGGAGCCGCAAAGGTCAGCATCCCGATCCTGAACCAAGCCAACTTGGTCATGATCAGCCCTGCGAACACCTATCCCGGTCTCACCAAGCCGGGCAAGGGCGAGGCAAACGAGCCGGATGTCTACTACCCAAGTGGATCCCGCAACTACACCCGGGTTGTTCCTGCGGACGATCTTCAGGGGGCAGTCGGTGCAAACTGGGCCAAGAAGCTCGGTGCAAAGACCGCATACGTCATTGACGACACCGAACTCTACGGCAAGGGAATTGCCGACGTGTTCGTGGCTACCGCTGAGAAGATCGGTATCAAACTGGTGGGGCGTTCCGGCATCGACGGCAAGGCATCCGACTACCGTGCCGTCGCAACCAACGTCCGCGCACTGAAGCCTGATGCTGTCTACTTCGGCGGGATCACCGACAACAACGCCGCCAAGGTCCTCAAGGACCTGCGCGACGGTGGGTTCGAGGGTAGTTTCATCGGACCGGACGGGATCTTTGACACCACTTTCCTGAAGACCGCCGGTGACGCAGCTGAGGGTGCGTACTGCACATTCGGCGGTGTTGCGGTGTCCTCATACGAAGGC